>Ga0180436_10003839_pt1 | contig 13667 bp, 13 predicted proteins | sample SS_ome_2_FD_132434 | JGI IMG/M metagenome (GOLD analysis project Ga0180436, IMG submission 132434) | Hypersaline lake sediment archaeal communities from the Salton Sea, California, USA - SS_3_S_2 metaG | ecosystem: Environmental > Aquatic > Non-marine Saline and Alkaline > Hypersaline >...
GGTACTCCAAAAGTTTCTCTACCGCGTCGTGCACCGGATGCGCCACAAAGGCGGCGATCTTCTTGGCGTCCACCGGTTCGCCGGCGTCCACCGCGGTGTACGCGAGCTGCTGCAGCAGGTAGTCGAGCCGCGGTGCCCACTTTCTGCTTCCGAGTCGGGCGGTGGTGGAACAGTTGTCGACCATGTAACTCACGCCGCGGGCGTGCATGTACGGGTTGAGGCTATCTACCGCCTCGATCACCGACTCGTTGACGATCTCGGAGTACACGTGACCGTTGTCCTGTAGGATGTCGATCTGGGCGATCATCGTCGCCAGGTAGACCCCGGCGGTAAAGGGGTTGAGCGGCGCCGACGTCTCGGTTCTGGCGGCGCGAACCTCCTTGCCCACCTGCCACATGGGCGTGTTGTCGATCGTATCAAAGGGATACTCCTGCAGGCGCTTGCCCGCGAGTATTACCGAACGGATCTCGTTGTCGCTGGCAACCTCGTCGTAAATCTCCTGCAGGATCTCCCGGGCGGGCGTGTAAGAGGCGCTGTAGGCGCTCTCGAACTCCCGCCGTCCCGCCTCGTCGAGGCTCTCATAGACCGCCCGGATTCCCTTGTGGGAGATCGTCTGGGAGATCGGGCCGGTTACCGATTCCACGGTATTGTTGAATGCATCGCTTTCGCTCATGCCCGTGGCGATGTAACGGCGGTAGAGGCTCTCCACGATCCCGTGGACCGCTCCGAGAAGGATTCCTCGCTCGCCGTAGATATCGGAGCGGTATTCCATCTCCAGAGAGGTCATAAACGTAAAGGGTGCTCCCAGTGCGATGGACCATCCGATGGCGTAGTCCGTGGCGCGACCGTCGATATCCTGCTCAACCGCAAAGCTCGTGTTGATCCCCGCGCCGTCGGTGGTGCGTCCCTGCTCGTACAGGCGCCGTACGCTGGGTCCCATCCCCTTGGGACAAACGCCGATCACGTTGATATCGTTGGGAAAGTATTCGCCCTTGCTTTTCAGGACCCCCAGCAGGAATCCGTGGGACAGACCCAGTGTTGCACCGGAACGCATCGCCCGGAAGATAGCAGGGTACAACTCCGCCTGAGCAGCGTCGGAAATAAGGAGCAACACGATGTCGCTGGCGGAGACAACACCCATCATCTCACCGAGGGTACCGCTCTCCGTGGTAAAACCGGCAGCTTCCGCCTTCTTCCAGGAGGAAGAATTCTCCCGAAGACCTACCACCACGCGGATGTCACTGCCGGCATCCGCGAGAGAATCCCGCAGGTTCTGCGCCTGCGCCGGTCCCTGGCTGCCCCACCCGATAACGCCGATCTGCTTCACTCCGGCAAACGCGTCCGGAAGCTTTGAAAAAAGGTGCCGACCGCCACGAACGATGTACTCTTCAGTGTCTGCAAGATCAATCTTTTCTTTTTCGAAAACCCTGGTCGTGAAATCGAATTTCATAATGCCGGAGAGAATAACAGATCGCAGGCGCCACGGACAAGCGGTCGGCGGCCGATTATCGCTGGAACCGCTCGTCAAGCATGACGATCGCGTCCTGCGCGTTTGGCGCGAAGGAATCGGCCCCCACGTCGGTCCAGAGTCCCGGATTCTCGTTGAACGCATATCCGCCCACGAGAATATGCACATCCTGGTCAAACTCGCGCCGCACCTGATCGATCAGCTCGTAGGCGAGACGAACCTGCAGCGTCATCGTCGCCGAGAGCGCCAGCACCTGGGGATTGTGGCGGTGGATCTCTTCGACGATCTGGTCGTGGGGGGTGTTGGCGCCGGTAAAGTAGCTGTCGAAACCGGAGAGTTCAAAGAAGTCGCTCACCATGCGCGCGCCGATGTCGTGGAGCTCGCCGCCGAGACAGGCGGTGAGAATGGAGATGCCCCGTCGTTCTACCGGAGTAAACCGTCCACGGAGGCGACTCATGAGCGTTCGTGTGGCGTCGGTGGCGTAGTGTTCCTCGCTCACGGTCAGCTCGTTGCGCTGCCAGAGTCGCCCCACCTCGTGCTGCACCGGTTGAATCACCTCGAGATAGACCCGCAGTATCGGGAGTCCCTCGTCGACGGCGTGGAGAACGGTCTCGATCGCCTCGGAGGCGTGCCGGTTGCGCAATAACTCCAAATAACGGGAAGCCACGCCATACAGCGGCGCCTCCGGGTCGAGGTAGGTCAGGTCCTCCGAGAGGATCGAATCAAGACCGGCATACGCCTCGGCGATGATGGCGCGGACGATCTCGGCTCCCTCCGGATCAAGTCTCCGGAGTACGATCGATTCCAGCGCCTCGAGATGTCGCCGCACCACCATCATCGGAATGTGGCGGTGGAGGAACATCGATCGTTGCCATTCCACGTACTTGCGAAATATCGACGGTCGATTGCTGATGATCGCTACAAAGAGCTTGGAGATATCATGAAGCGCGTATTCCAGAAGTCGCTCGCGGGTGAGCGAGGACTCCGTGAACTCCCGTGGAGTGGCGTGTATCGCGGCGTCTACGATTTCCACGGCGATATCGTATCTGTCACGGTTTATGGCGGCTCCCACCACCTGTGCTTTGTCCATACCTTCCTGTTACAATAATCGACCATGAACGATGCGCTTGCAAATTGTGAACCTGCTGTTCTCTGGCGCCATTTTGAGGCGATCACCCGTATCCCCCGCTGTTCAAAAAAGGAAGCTGCCGTACGCGAGTACGTGATCGACCAGGCATCCCGTCTCGGTCTCAAGCACCGTACCGACGCAACCGGTAACGTCGTGGTCGCCAGACCGGCGTCGCCCGGCTATGAGGACCGGCCCGTGGTGGTACTGCAGGGTCACCTCGATATGGTCTGCGAGAAGAACATGGGAGTGGAACACGATTTCGAACGCGATCCGATCACCCTCGTCCGCGACGGCGATTGGGTTCGCGCAGCCGATACGACCCTGGGAGCGGACAACGGCGTCGCCGTGGCGATGATGCTGGCGCTCCTGGAGGGCCACGAGCCCACGGGACCGCTGGAATGCCTGTTCACCGTCGACGAGGAGACGGGCCTCACCGGAGCGCTCCAACTGGACCCGTCGATCCTGACCGGTCGTATCCTGATCAACCTGGACAGCGAGGAGGAAGGGTTCTTCTGCATCGGTTGTGCAGGAGGCAAGAACAGCTACATCTCGGCGCCGGTGGTATTTGAGGAGAGCCCCGCGGAGGGCGCTACCGGGTTTCGCCTGGACGTCCGCGGGTTGCGCGGCGGTCATTCCGGCGCGGAGATCCACGAACAGCGCGGAAACGCCCTCATTATCGGCGGCCGGCTCCTCAACGCCCTCCGCGGGGCGGTTCCGACGGTCCGGATCGCGGCGATCCGCGGCGGCGACAAGCACAACGCGATACCGCGGGAGCTGCGCGTGGACGTTCGCGTACCGTCGGGCGACGCGGCGGCGCTTTCCGGTGCGGTCGATCGCTTTCGCACCACGGTCCTCGCGGAATACCGGGGGCACGAGGACGGTCTCGAGATAGCCGTCGAGGAGATCCCCGCACCCGGACGCGTCCTCGCCGGCGACTCCGGCGATCTGCTGTGCCACCTCCTCGGTGCGATCCCCCACGGCGTGCTCGGTATGAGTCGCGAGGTGGCGGGTCTGGTGGAGACATCCACCAACCTCGCGTCGATCATGATCGAGGGGTCCGAGCTGAAGATCCTGGCGAGCCAGCGTTCGAACAGGCAATCCTTGATCGACTGGGCTTCCGGTATTCTCGCCTCGATCGCAGCGCTTGCCGGTGTCTCCTACCGCGCCGCCGAGGGCTATCCCGCCTGGACGCCGGACCCGGAGAGCGCCCTCCTGGAGACCTGCCGTACCGTGTACCGCCAGGAGAACGGCGTCGACCCGGAGGTTGGGGCGTTCCACGCGGGTCTGGAATGCGGTGTCATCGGAGACAAGATTCCCGGGATGGAGATGATCTCCTTTGGACCCGATCTCAAAGAGGTGCATACCCCGGACGAGCGGCTGTCGATTCCGTCCACGGAACGGGTGTATCACCTGCTCGTAAAGATTCTCCAACGGATCGGTGCCTGAGATGGAACGCGCTCCGCGTCGTATTCTGCGTCCGGGTGTTGTTGTTGCGGCGATCCTCCTGGCCGCAGGACTCACCCCGGTGACCGCCACCGGGCACGGAGAAACCTGGCGGCCCCGTCTCGCTCCGGACGCGGATGCGCCGCCGGTTCTCGTCGTCCCCGGTGGGGTGCAGGGCGGCGCCTGGGGGGCGATGCGGGACGGGATCGTCCGGGCCGCCACGGACCTGGGCCTCACCGTGGAGATCCCGGAGGTTGCCACCACGTCGCCCGAGCGAACCCGGGATGAGCAGATCAACCTTCTGGAGAGCGCCGGTGCCCGCGGGTTCGGCGCGGCTCTGGTGGTTCCCGAGGATACCGCGGCGCTACGTCCCTACGCGGAGGAGGCGGTCGCCGCGGAGATACCCTTTATCCTTGTCGGACGACCGATCGAGGGCGTCGGATCCGCAGTGGTTGATGACGTGGAGGCCTCCGCGGAATGGCTCGCCCGGGCGATTATCGCCCGTGGCGGTGATCGCCCGGTGGTTGCCACGATCCGGGGCCCCGAGAGCGACGGCGCCGTGGCGGACGCGCTGGAGCGCTACCTGGCGGATCTGGCGCCGCAGGCGCGTCTCCTGCCGGCATCGGAACCCGCCGAAACCGGGGAGATCCGGGCGATCCTGGAGGAACTCACGTTCTCGTATCCGGGACTCCAGGTTCTGTTCGTTGAGGGCGGCGAGAGCCTCATCGCGGCGGTTCAGCACGCGCGATTTACGCCGGACCTCCTCGTCGTGGGGAGCGGAACCGGCAGCGGCGCGATCGATCTCTGGGAATCCGGCGCCGTGGATCTTTTGGTGGTACCGGACCTGTGGGAGATCGGGTACCGTTCGCTGGAGACCCTGGAGCGTCTCCGGCGGGGCGAATCCGTTCCAGTTATCACCCCGGTTCCGGCGATCCGGCTGGCACGCGATGCGGTTGTTCCGCCACGAGTATTGCAATCTCTCCGACGAGTCGACCGGTAGCTCTTGCACACGCCGTGTCGAGCGTTCATAGTTGTACAGAGAGGGGTATTGAGATGGGAAAAAGAGTTCTTGTCGTCGACGATTCCGCGGCGGTTCGTCAGAGTGTTGCCTACGTTCTTGATCAGGCCGGATACGAGATCGTCCAGGCCGGAGACGGTCAGGAAGCACTGACAAAGCTCGACGGGCAGACGTTTCACCTCATAATCACCGACGTCAATATGCCCAATATGGATGGAATCGAACTGACGCGAAACGTGCGAACGCTCGATTCGTATAAATTCGTGCCGGTGGTGGTACTCACCACGGAGTCGCAGCAGGACAAGATGGATGCCGGCAAGGAAGCCGGTGCCACCGGATGGATCGTCAAACCCTTTGACTCGGACAAGCTGCTGCAGGTGGTAAAGCGTCTGGCCGGATGAGTACGTTCGCGCTTCTTTGCGTCGCCCTGGCCATCGAACTCGGTGGACCCGCTATCGACGACGGCAGTGCGGTGGGCCTGTCGATCAGTGAATCCGAGCGCGGACTCACGCAGTGGCACCTGGAGGAACACCGGGCCGGCACCTATCGGTTCTCTTCCCCGGAGGGGAGTCGATTGGCGATTTACCGCCTTCCGGAACCGGACCTCACCTACGCCGTGATACGGTACCTGCCGGAGTCGTCACCACCGTCTATGGTGGGAAGCGTTTCGTTGTTACCGGGAGCGGAACGGATCGCCGCGATCCGCCGCGAGAACGGCGGCGCTATCGCGTCGGCGGATCTCATGGTAAGCGCCACCGGCGAGTCCGATTCAGCGACGGAGACCTTCCCGGAAGCTCCTCCGGCCGCATCCGGCAGTTCCGATACCGCCGATGATCCTGAGAACGCCGGCGAGCCGCCGGAGGGTGACATCGCCATATCTCGCGGTGGCGCTGTTCTCCACGAGGAGCATCGCGGTACGGGAGTACTCGTTTCTCTCACCGGTTTGCGTACACAATCTCGATAACTCCGGGTAGACTGCGGCGGTGATACGAATTCAAGTTGTCTGCACCGGTAACATCTGTCGAAGTCCCCTGGCGCACCGCATGATCGAGAAACTCGCGGTGGAGCGCGGGATCGATCACCTGATCAGCGTGGAATCTTCCGGCACCGGCGCCTGGCACGTGGGCGACGACGCGGATCCGCGCATGCGTCGTACCGCCGCGCGGCACGGTCTGGACCTGCACCATCGCGCCCGGCGAACCGATCGGCACGACCTGGAGGAGGCGGATATCCTCCTGGCGATGAGCCCGGGGCACCTGAACGAGCTCCGCTCGATGGCGCGGCGAGCGGGAATCGATATATCCGGAAAGCTCTATCTTTTTCGTCAGTTTGATCCCGACCTCGGCGCCGATACCAGCAGGCTCGTCGATACCGGTCGGGCGCCGGAAGTACCGGACCCGTATTACGGCGGCGACGAGGGGTTTGAACGGGTCTACCGGATGGTTGAGCGCGGTGCCGCGGTTCTGCTCGACCGGATCGAGGCGGGGCACCTCCCGTGAGCCCCGAGGACCTGCGCATATCCGCGGACTCTCTGGAGTCTGCGGTGCGATCGCGTCTGGGCACCGCCGTGAGCGGCGGCGAACGGTCCGTCGGAGGTGGCAGCATCAACCGTGCAAGCCGCGTGAAACTCGACGACGGGCGCGAGCTTTTTATCAAAGAGAACTCGCTCCGTCACGCCGGGCTGTTTGAGGAGGAGGCGCGGGGTTTGCTGGCGCTTCGTGCCGCCGCGGGCCCGCGAGTGCCGGAGGTGTACGGTTTTTTTGACGACGGTCGCTCCCAGTTTCTCCTGCTGGAATGGATCGAAGCGGGTCCGCGCGGAGCCGGTTTTTTTTCGCGGTTCGGGCGCGAGCTGGCGGGAATGCACCGCTCCAACCGCGCTCCCCGCTGCGGGTTTGATCGGGACAACCACATCGGCGCTACGGAGCAGCAGAACCGGTGGCTCGAAAGCTGGCACGAGTTTTTCGCGGAACGTCGGATCGGGTTTCAGGTTCGGCTTGCACGCGATCGAGGTCTGCTGGATCGGGCGACGGCGACGCGCGCGGATCGGCTGGCAACGAAGCTCCCGAACCTGCTTCCGCCGCCGGACGACGGTGAGGCAAGTATCCTCCACGGAGACCTATGGGGGGGCAACTACCTCGCTGATGACGAGGGCGCTCCCGTGCTGATCGACCCGGCGGTGTACTACGGCCATCGGGAGACCGATCTGGCGATGACCGAGCTGTTCGGCGGTTTCGGCGGGGAGTTCTATCGCGCCTACGAGGACGAGTGGCCCCTGGAGCCGGGGTATCGCGAACGGCGGGATCTGTACAACCTCTACCACCTTCTGAACCACCTCAACCTCTTCGGCAGGTCCTACCTGAGTCAGTGCGTTTCGATTATTCACCGCTTTTCCTGATATGGTATGATACAGAAACGATGAGCGACACACAGGACGCCTTTGGATTTCTCGGTTCTTCGTTCTCCTTTCGAGACAACCAGGAGGAGATCCGCAGAAATCTTCAGCTGATTATCCGGATACGCTGGTTTGTTTCGCCGAGCATTCTGCTGATCATGGTGCTGGCGGGACTCGTGGGAGTCGCCAACCAGTCGGGCTTCTCCATGGAGCAGATCCTCATCAACGGCGCCAACATGGTCATCATGCTGACGCTCAATCTCGGGTACCAGATTCTTGCCCGGCGCCTGGAGGACCTGGGGCCGCTGGTCATCCTGCAGCTGATGATCGACGTGATCCACTTCGCCTTTACCGTCTACAAGACCGGCGCGGTAACCAGCCCCTTCACCTTTCTCTTCTTCTTTGTGATTTTCTCCGGGGCGCTGCTTGTTTCGGGTCGAACGGCGTACCTGGTGGCGGGCATATCGTCGGGATTATTCGGCGCGATCGTGCTCCTGGAACGGCTCGGCGTCATCCCGCACCAGGCCTACTTCAGCCCGCTGGTGGGGCTCCAGGAAAACCCGTCGTACTTCTTTCTGACGGTGGGCTTTACCGTGGGCTCCATGTTTGCTTTCGCTGCGCTGGCGGGGTTCCTTACGGGCCTCATCCACCGCCGCCAGGAGGAGCTCCGCAAGACCGTGGGTCTCCTGCGCACCAAAAACCAGACGATGCTCATGCTCTTTCGTACCGCCGAGGCGCTCAACCAGCACACCCGGATCGACGAGGTGGGCGAGTACGTCCTGGACCAACTTATGGGACATCTGGACCTGGACCGGGCGCTCCTCTATATCAATGAGGGGGACCACCTGCGGCTTCTCCTGGTCCGAACGCGTGGCGGCAAGACAGATGACTCGGTAACGCTGGAGATCCCGCTCAAACTCGAGTCGGGGCTGACCGCCCGCGTCGCGATCGAGCAGACCGCGTTCAACGTCCGCGAACCGGAGAACTCGGAGCTCATCAACCGGGAACTCGCTAAAAAGATCGGCCTCAACCCCTTTGCGATCGCACCGCTGGTACTTCGGGGTCGTACGGTGGGTGTCATCGGTATCGACCGGAGCGATAGTCCGATCAAGGCGGAGGAGTTTCAGGTGCTTAAGGCGTTTGCCAACCAGGCGGCGATCGCGATCGACAGCGTTCGCCGCGCCGCTACAGCCTGATCCGATACCAGAGATATCCCAGCATCTCGTGCAGCACGATCGTACTGTCCTCGAGGGCGCCGATCGACGGCAGAAGCATGTAGGGACGCCAGGGGCGGAGGTCTCCATGGGCCGGCGCGGGAATCGGGTGCGCCCGGATACCCGCGGCCTTAAAAGAGAGCATCGCCCGCCGCATGTGCCAGGCGCTGGTTACCACGATCACCTCGCTGAACCCCAGGTCTTCCGCGGTGTAGCGGGCGTTCTCCGCGGTGGTGCGCGCCCGGGGCTCCTCGATGATGCGATCCGACGGCAGTCCGAGCTCGCCAAGGCGGCGCGCTGCGATCTCCGCCTCCGTGGGGATCCGTTCATCGTCGAGAACGCGACCGCCCGTGACGACGATCGGCAGCGCCAGCTCCCGGGCGAGGAGGTACCCCTGGAGGAGGCGGCTCTCCGCCTCCGGAGAGAGCCGGTCTCGGCGCGGCCCGATCACGGTGCCGCCACCGAGGACCACCACCGCCTGGGCGGTGCAGAGTTCCGCCGGCGCCGCCGGTTCTATCCGCGCCTCCAGGCGACCGATCATACCGCGTGACACGGTCCTGGTGGAGAGCGCCAGCAGCGCGGCGGTGAGGATCGCCAGCGCCACGATCGCCACCGTGAGGACGCGGAGCGGCCGGTACAACCCGGCGGCCCGGTGCGGCGTGTACGCCTGCCCCTCGCGGAAGTGGCGCAGGAGAGACCGGCGGACCAGAAACAGCAGTACGAGCACGACCACAAGAAGGAGAACGATGTTCCCCGGCGGAAGCATCCAGGGTTCGATGTACTTGGTTATCATCGGCGGTCCCCGTCACATCCACCGTCGCGCGAGCTCCGAGAGCTCCTGGAGCCACCGTCGCCGCTCGGCGCCGGTGCTGGACCGCACGCCGTAGAACGCCTTGAAGGTGACGTTTGTTATGCCTACGTAACCGAAGATACGCTCTCGCCAGAGGGCAAACATCGCCTCCTGGCTGAGTGGATTGGTCTCGTTGGTGGTGCAGACCACCATGGCGCGTTTGCCCCGCAGGAGTGGAACGGTCTCTTTGTCGCCGAACTCAGGACCGCGATGGTCGTAGGCCACCCCGGGACGGAGAATGCGATCGAGCCACCCTTTGAGGATCGCCGGCGGCATACCCCACCAGTCGGGATAGACGATGACAAGGCCGTCCGCCTCGGTGAGTTCCCGGCTGTGTTGCGCGAAGATCTCGTCAAAGCTAAACCGACGCAGAATCTCTTCATTCTCGAGGACCGGCTCGAAGTGTTCCGCGTAGAGATCGTGGAGATGAACCGTGTGCCCCTCTTCGCTGAACGCTTCGACGATGTGTTCTGCCGCGGCGTGATTGAGGCTGCCCGGGTTCGGATGACTGATGATACAGAGCGCCGTCACTCTTGTAGTATAACCGGTTTTGCCGCCACGGCGATATGCGACATTGATCGGAATCGTTCCGACTTTCTGCTCGCGATAGCTTGCATTTTACCGTCAGGATCAGTATGTTCAAGCGGGAGTTAGGGTAGGTAAACATGATTAGTAAGACCGACGTTCTGGAATCCCTCAAGAAAGTCATCGACCCCGAGATCGGTATCAATATCGTGGATGTGGGACTGATCTACAGCGTGGATGTCCGGGAAGACGAGGTGGAGATCGACTTCACCCTCACTGCTCCGGGTTGTCCCCTGGGCGATACGATCAACAACGATATCATCACCGTGGTTCGCGAGGATCACGGCGTCAGCAACGTGATCACCAATCTTGTCTGGAACCCGCCGTGGAGTATCGAGTTTCTCAGCGAAGACGCTCGGCTCGATCTCGGCTATCCGATTTAACGACGCATATCATTTGGACGGAACACAGAGAAGGAGAAAGCGATGAAGATAGAGATCAGGAATCTGCAGGCGCAGATCGACGACAATCAGATACTCAACGGTGTGGACCTGACACTCAACAGCGGTGAGGTCCATGCCCTGATGGGCCCCAACGGCTCCGGAAAGTCCACGCTCTCCAACGTGGTATTCGGGAGCGAGTCCTACGAGGTGACCGGCGGGGAGATCCTCGTGGACGGCGAGAACATCCTGGAGATGGAGACTCACGAACGCGCGCGGCTGGGGCTCTTTATGGCGTTCCAGTATCCCGTGGAGATCCCCGGTCTGAGCGTGGGGCGTTTTCTCAAGCGCGCCTCGGAGATCCGCTTCCCCGAGGATGAGGAGAAGAGCCGGTCCTTTGTAAAGCGCCTCCGGGAAAACCTCAGGTACATGGATATAGACCAGCAGTTTATCAACCGCTATCTCAACGAGGGGTTTTCCGGCGGTGAGAAGAAGCGGATGGAGATTCTCCAGATGCTCATGCTGGAACCGCAGTTTGCGATTCTCGACGAGACCGACAGCGGGCTCGACATCGATGCGCTCAAGATCGTTGCCCAGGGCGTCAACAAGCTCCGCGGCGAGACCGATTTCGGCGCGCTCGTGATCACTCACTACCAGCGGATCCTCGATCATATCAAGCCCGATTACGTGCACATCATGTACCAGGGACGTATCGTGACCTCCGGCGGAAACGAGCTCGTCCAGGAGCTCGAGGCGAAGGGATACGACTGGGTAAAGAAGCAGCACGGTATCCTGGAAGAAGAGGAGGCCCGCAGTGAGTAGCCAGGCAGTAGATATCGGTGATTACAAGTGGGGATTCCACTACGAGGACAAGTCGGTTTTCAAGAGCCGCAAGGGCCTCGACGAGGAGATCGTTCGGGCGATCAGCGAGTTCAAGGGAGAGCCGGAGTGGATGCTCGAGTTTCGACTCCGGTCCCTGGAGGCGTTCCGGTCCAAGCCGATGCCCAACTGGGGTGCGGACCTGAGCGATATCGACTTTGACGACATCTATTATTACGCACGCCCCACGGAGGAGCAGGCACGCAGTTGGGAGGATCTGCCCGACGAGATCAAGGAGACCTACGATCGCCTGGGTATCCCCGAGGCGGAGCAGAAGTACCTCGCCGGCGTGGGCGCCCAGTACGACTCGGAGGTTGTCTACCACAGCACCAAGGAGTACCTGACGGAACAGGGCGTGGTCTTTCTCGCTCCCGAGGAGGCGGTAAAAGAATATCCCGAGCTGGTGAAGAAATACTTTGGAACGGTGATCCCGTTCAACGACAACAAGTTTGCCGCGCTCAACAGCGCCGTCTGGAGCGGCGGCAGCTTCGTCTACGTCCCCAAGGGTGTCAAGGTGGACGTGCCGTTGCAGGCGTACTTTCGGATCAACAGTGAGAACTTCGGACAGTTCGAACGAACGCTGATCATCGCCGACGAGGGCAGTTTTGTGCACTACGTGGAGGGATGTACCGCGCCGATCTACACCACCGACAGCCTGCACAGCGCCGTTGTGGAAATCGTGGCGCTGGAGGGCGCCCGGGTACGCTACTCCACGATCCAGAACTGGTCCTCCGACGTGTACAATCTGGTCACCAAGCGCGCCGTGGCACACCGAAACGCCACGGTGGAGTGGGTGGACGGCAACCTGGGCAGTAAGCGGACGATGAAGTATCCCGCGGTCTATCTCATGGGCGACGGCGCTCACGGCGAGGTCCTTTCGATCGCCTTTGCCGGAGAGGGTCAGGAACAGGATTCCGGCGGGAAGATCGTCCACGCAGCGAGCAACACGAGCTCGCAGATAACCAGCAAGTCGATCAGCAAGGACGGCGGCGTAGCAACCTACCGCGGCCACATCAAGGTGGAAGAAGGGGTGGAGAACGCCCGCAGCAAAGTAGAGTGTGATGCTCTGCTCATCGACGGCGACAGTACCACCAACACCTACCCCTACATGGATATCAAGAGCGACAACGTGGCGATCGAGCACGAGGCAACGGTGAGCAAGATCTCCGACGACCAGGTGTTCTACCTGATGAGCCGGGGGCTCAGCGAGGAGGAGGCATCGACGATGATCGTCAACGGCTTCCTGGATCCTCTGGTAAAGCAGCTCCCCATGGAGTACGCGGTTGAGCTCAACCGTCTCATCGAGCTCGAGATGGAAGGATCCGTGGGATGAGCGATCAGACGATACAGACCGGGACTGTGGAAACCCTGGAACGATTTATTACGGACCGGAACGAGCCGGAATGGCTCGCGGAGGCGCGCCGAACGGCGTTCGATCGTTTTCGCGATCGTTCGTGGCCCACGAGGGAGGACGAGGAGTTTCGGCGAAGCGACGTTTCCACATACGATTTTGATGAATACCGTGTCGAGATCGCCCCCGATGGTGCTCCGGCTGCGGTAGAGAACCCCGTGGGACAGTCCGGAACCCTCACCTTTTCCGGGTCGGTGGTGACGCGGCGCTCCCTGGCGGAGGGCCTCGCCGACAAAGGCGTGCTTTTCCTGAGCATTGCCGAGGCGATCGCGGGCTCGCTCCCGCCGGCGGTGGAAGAACGCCTCGGTGCAGCCTTGCAGGCGGGAATCGCCAACGCGGACAACCGCTTGTCCCTGTGGCACTACGCGACGATCACCCACGGGGCGATCCTGTACGTCCCGCCCTTTCTCGAACTGGCGGAACCCTTTGTGGTCACCTTTGAGGAGAGCGCCCAGGGGCTCCTACGTTCGCCGGAGCTACTTGTTGTCGGCGACGAAGGAGCGCGGTTCTCCGTGCTTCAGCGCGTTCTCGGCAGTGAGGAGGGGGAGGTTCTTTTCAACGAGGGCCTGGACCTCACCGTGGGCGACGGGGGGCAGATCAACTTCTTCTCCCTGCAGAACGTCAACATCGATTCGAGTTACATCTCCAACGGGCTCGGCCGGGTAGGACGCGACGGGACGCTCAAGACCTACAGCGGCGTTTTTGGCGGGATGTTCAGTAAGTACCGCTTCGACGTGGAGATGCGTGGCGAGGGCGGTGACGCCTTTATCGGCGGTATGTACTTCCCCCACGAGGATCAGCACGTGGACCTGCGCACGGTGCAGCGCCACGTTTCGCCCCGGGCGCACAGCCTTACCCTCTACAAGGGTGCGGCGATCGACGAAGCGCACAGCGTCTA
>Ga0180436_10003843_pt1 | contig 13658 bp, 12 predicted proteins | sample SS_ome_2_FD_132434 | JGI IMG/M metagenome (GOLD analysis project Ga0180436, IMG submission 132434) | Hypersaline lake sediment archaeal communities from the Salton Sea, California, USA - SS_3_S_2 metaG | ecosystem: Environmental > Aquatic > Non-marine Saline and Alkaline > Hypersaline >...
GCGGAGGATTGAAGTGTTAGAACAAGACTGCGATAAAGATTGAGCTCAAATTGTTATCAAGTACTGAGTATATCGGTTCATCAGCCAGAAACCTACGACTATTTCGGCCGATACCAGTTTTTTATCCATGGTCACTTTCAAAGGGCCACCTTAGAAGGCTGAGTCCCACGCCACTATGTATGGGTATGTGAGACAAAAAGCGAAAGCCTTAAGCGTTGTGGCTTAAGGCGTTAATCTATGGCGGGGTTGACGTTCCGAAACACAGAACCTTCATCATCGAGCTCAGTCTCTCCCGGTCAACATAGTGAGCTGGTCGATGCCACGCATCGCGACTCTGAATCGTTCGCCGGGAGATGCGACAGATCCCACGCAGACAATCGTCCCTCGGCGAACTAGACCTTCGGGCGGTGGGACTGGCCGACGAGACTGAATCTGATCATGGAGGAACAGTTAAGTCCCGACTACGGGTTGAGATATCGGGCGAGAGAAAGTGAAGCTAGCAGACGCTATCTCTCCTCATCATCCAGTTTCTTCATTTCTCTCAGAATGCCAAGTGCGCTTTGTCCGGTAGCCAGTTGCTGAATCTTTTCTATCCGCGCCTGATCGACTTGGAACTTCTTCTCCATCCTGACCTGGAAGGCCTGCTGTAAAGTCTCCAGGAGCTTCTCCAGCTCGTACGGCTTGGGAAGATAACCAAAGGCCCCGAGCTTGGTGCAGTCGACGGCCGAATCCACCGATCCGTGGCCGGTTAGAATAATCACCTCAATGTGTTTGTGTTCCTTCTTGAGGATTTCTAGGACTTGTTTTCCGTCCATGCCCGGCATCTTAAGATCCAGCAGGGCCAAATCGAACTTCTCCTGACGAGCGAGTTCAACCGCCTGCGCACCACGTGTAGCGGTCTGGACATCGAAGTCTCTCATCTCAAGGCGCTTAGCAATCGACTCCAGAAACTCTTCCTCGTCATCTACAATTAACAGCCTGATCTTATCTGACATGGGTCTTCCTTTCAGTTGCTCAAAACCCTATATATCTCCAGTATCCGAGTATAGTCCATCCCCAAAGAACCACGAATGACAAAAGTAGGACGACTGCACCGTGCTTGAGGAAGTCGGCCAGCGTCACCAGTTGCTCACCGGTGACCGGGTCTTTTGCCATAGCATAGGCCATGGCGTTAGACGGCGTCCCGATTATGAGCATATGGGCAAACGACGATGCGAAGGCAGTCGCAAATCCGACCATCCAGGGATGTGTCCCACTCATAGTAGCCATAGGTACAGTGATGGGACCAATTGCCGACACCGTGGCGCCATCGCTCATGAAATTCGTCGTGAGACCGGTAAAGAGACTTGCCGCGACCGCCAACCCTGAACCATCACGCATGAACTCTGGCAAGATAGATAGAAAGCCGTCGGCCAGAAACAAGGCTCCCCCCGTTTCCGCCAGCCCCTTACCGAGGGCACTGGCGCTGGCGTAAAGAGCGATCACTTCCCAGTGAATGGTAGTGATATCTCGCCACTTGAGTACTCTCATTATGTTCAATGCCACAAGTCCCAGGATGATCGGACCGCCCATTCCGAAAGTGTCGCTTGCTCCAACCCAAAGTGCGATAACACCCACCAGCACCGCAGCCGTGATGTACTCGTTCTTGTTCATGGGGCCGATTTGCTTTGACGCGCTGTGAACGATGGCCGACACGTTCAGGGATTTGACCTTGAGTTTAGATCTGAAACGAAGATAGAAGTATGCCGCGATAACCAGAGCCATTACGGGCACGAATGGCATACCATATGTCATCCACTCGCCGAAGGTAGGCGCTACATTGTAGTCTTGCAGAATACCCATCATGATCGCATTTCTGCCACCAGCTGCCGGAGAACCCGGTCCTCCTGAGTTAGCCGTATAGCAGAGGGTCAAGGCAAACATGACCGCCAGGGCTCGGTCCTGCTTCACACCTGCCGCTCGAATAGATGTTACATAGACCATCATGAATAGTGGCATTATGAAGGCAACCAGGGCATGCTCTGAAACGACAGAACAGGCAATAGCCAGCAAGGGAAGGAAGATGAACAGCAGCCGTGGGAGTGTTTTCGCTGAACCGAGAAGAATGAGTCCGATACGCCTATCCAGGCCAGTCTTGGCGATAGCCACGGCCAGAGCCAGGACACCGAAGATGAATATCACTGCATCCTTGGCATAGGCCTTCGCGATGTCGTCAGGCCGAAGAACGCCCGTGAAGTACATCAGGACACCCACCAGTAGTGCTGTGATCCCGACTGGTACAGCTCCCGACGCCCAGAAGAGGGCGGCCACAATCAGTGTTGCCAGCATGATTCTGGCTTTCCTCGACACCTGTTCAGGAGATTGGGCTACTTTCTGGTTCGTACCATCAGCTTGTGATACGACGTTGTACATTTTGTTCTTGCGGCTATAGTAGTCGGCAACAGTCTCCTGCTCACTCATCTGACGGTATCCGGCGAACCCCACATTGATGTCTGTAATCTCGCCCGTCTTCGGTGCAGACAGTATATCCAGCAGACGCTGGGGAGCCGGGGCAAGCAGCATCGCAGCGAATATCAGAGCCCCCAGAATTATAATCCCAGGCCGGGAGTTGTGGGAACCAATCAACCACTTCTTGAGAGAGCCCTTCTCGACCATCGGGATCTCATGGCGAGCCATCACATGTGGACGATCCTCTCGGGCCGACTCAATCGTCTCCACTAGCTTCTCGATCTCACATGGTTTCTCTAGATAATCATAGGCCTCAAGCCGTCCGGTTTCCATCGCTGAAGCCATGGAACCGTGGCCGGTCAACATGATCACCTGAATAGCGGGACGATACTTCTTAAGCTCCGCCAGGGTCTGCTCACCGCTCAGACCAGGCATCTTCAGATCGAGCAAGACAACGTCTATGTCACTGTCGTTTCTGGCTACTTTGATAGCATATTCGCCATCTCCGGCCTCGATCGTTTCGTATCCGCGTAGATTCAGTCTTTCGGCCAAATCGGATCGGAATCTATCCTCGTCATCAACAAGGAGTATCTTCGCCATTGACTTAGTCCTCACCAATCGCGTTGCCATCAGCATCCAGCATCTGGCCCATGACTTCGTCGCAGAGGTCGGCGAGTCGGACCAATCCTACAGGTCGATCTTTCTCCGTGACCATAACGGAGAGTGTCTGCCACTCGATTATCTTGTGGACTACCTCACAGATCGGGGTCTCTATGTCAATGTGTTCTGCAAACGGCGTCATAATCATTCTCACCGGCAAACCGGAAGCCCCAATGCACATTTCCGACAGGCCGGATTGAAGCGATCGGAAATGACCAAGGGCAGTGTCCATTATCTCTTCACTTACTCCCGCTCTGGCAAGGGCATCCTTATCGCCCGACACCCTGCTTTGAGGCTCCAAACTCTTCAGAATGGCGAACTGCCCAAGTTTGCCGACTATGTGGCCAGACGCATCGGCTACAAGAACAGCCTGATAGGGCTGTTTCCCGGCAGCGATGTTCCGGCGAGCATCATCCAAACGCCTAACGGCGTCCAACAAGGTCGCCGAAGAGTCCACAATCGGGTAATCTTCCAGTGGGACCAGGAAGTCCCTGACTTCTCTTGCCTTCATGGTATGTGACAACTCCTCTTAGGTATTCAACGTCTCTGCTTGAATGGCAGAACCAGCCTGAAGGTGGTTCCGTGGTCCTTGGCACTTTCGACTTCTATCTCGCCACCAAGCCCGCGTATAATCCCATAGCTGACAGAAAGACCAAGTCCGGTTCCCTTTCCAACCTCTTTCGTCGTAAAGAAGGGAAGAAATACCTTTTCTAGCTGTTCCTGGGTCATTCCACAGCCTGTATCCGAAATGGACACAATGACATTCTTGCCACGGCTGCTGGTGGCTATCTTGATGGTTCCGGCATTGTCTCCGATGGCATCTCCGGCATTGTTGATCATGTTCAGAATCACCTGCTGCAGCTGGTTGTCGTCGGTTCGCAACTTCCGCAACGAATGATCATACTGCCGTTCGATGCTAATCTTGGAGACAGTTATCTCGGGCCCGAGAAGCCCGTCTACGACACCATCAATGATCTCGTGAATATCGTACTCCTGTAAATCGAAGTCGGTCTTTCTTACGAATCGTAGCAGCTTCCGAGTTATGTCGCGACAACGAAAAGCAGACTTCTGAATCGTATCGAGTCGACTGCGGAGTTCGTCAACTTCAAGGGAGAGGTTAAACTGTGGGTCGGTGTAGTCCATCAGCAACCCGGCCTCCTCTGTTATGACAGCTAACGGATTGTTGATCTCGTGCGCAATTCCCGATGCCAACTCACCCACCGAGGCCAACTTTGCTGCGTGCTCAAGTTGGGCCCTGGTTTGATCAGTCTCCTTTTGCTGCGCAACGATCTTACCGGCGCGATTGAAGACAACCAGGGTGGCAATGAGTAGCAATGCAGCAAAGATTATCCACGCCAGCGACTGTGTTGTGCTGAAAAACGAATCTGCCCCTGGCGTTGACAGGGCAATGAGAGCCCATTCTGCATTGCGGAGCCACCAGAAGGCATACTGTGCTGATCCACTCTGTACCACCGATTTTCCGAAGCCGGATCTGGCATCCGTTGAAACGAATACCGGGCAGGTGTCCAGTGGTTGCCCGAGTTTCTTCTCGACCAGCTGATAGACACCATTTCGATTGACGATATAAGTAGTCGCGTCGCCGGCCGATTGCCGCGAAGCGATGTACTCATACATACGACCCGGATCAAGGGTAGCCCTCAAAACCAGGAGTCGATCGCCCACCGTTCGACTAACCGCCATGGTGAAATGTAGCTGCTGTCGGAATCCCAGATACACATCCGTTATGACAAAGTTGTCATCGGAGGTTAGGAGGGTAGCAAACCATTGTTCATTGCGGTAGTTTCTGGACTCCAGGGAAGGGTATGGACCGGCGTAGGCTAGCTGGGCGCCGGATGAATCAAAGAAACCGATATCGACAAACGCCTTGCTGACGCGCTTCAGGTCGCTCAGGTATCCGCTCATCTCATCGGACTGGGGCGGCTCCGTGAAGTGAGGATGGTCAGCCAGGTTCACCAGGTTGATCCTCCGTTCATCCAGGAACAGGTCCAGCGTATTGGCTTGATGCTCGGCGATCGTCCCCAGATGAACGCGGCGGCTATCTTCTTCGAAGCCAACATAGCGATACTGAAAGTATATTACCAGGATGATCAGGGGCGCGAGATAGGTTATCGCCATACGCATGAACTGTCGGCGCCACAGTTCACGATAGTGTTCGGCTGTAAATGGCAGCCCATCAGCCGACATAGTAGCTCGTTTTCTATCGGAACTCATATGTCACATCCTCCGAGAGTCCAACGTCAGCCTCCGAACACGTTATCCTTGGCGTGTTCGATTATGGCCTGAATGGCCGGGTGCTTTATTCGCCTGTCCATAGAGATAGCGTAATACTTATCGACTACGCCGTCAAGAAGGCCGATCTCCTTAACGCGATACTGTTGACGGATCTCCTTGCTTGTGATCTGGGGAGCAACGAAGACCCCAACGCTAGCTCCTCCAAGGGATTTGGCCAGGGCGCTATCGTCACACTCAGCCACTACATGGGGTCTAATGCCGTTGGATTCAAACCATTGCTCAAGTGATCCGCGCAACTCGGTTCGATCTCCCGGGAGAATACAGGGCGAGCCGTCAAGTGATTTCGGAAAACCTCTGGCATACTTCTCAGCGAGCGAAGCCGAAGCATAGACCGCCACCTGACTCTCGCCGAGTAGATGATTGAATCCTCGAACTCTAAGATCCGGACCAATTGGTTTGTCGGTCAGAACGATGTCGAGATCGTGCAGTATCAATTGAGAGACCAGATGGTCTGGCTGGTCCTCCCTACAAACCAAGCGATAGGTTTGCAGAGAACCCAAGATAGGCGAGAGTAACTTGGCAACTACCAGTTTCGAGAGCACATCAGCTATTCCGATCTGGACACGTACCGGGCGCTCTACAGTGCGGTCCTCAAGGACATCTTGAAGCTCTCTTCCAAGGCCAAAAATCTCCTCGGCATAACGATACACTACCTGACCGACGTCATTGACTGCCATCTGACGACCAGACCTGTCAAAGAGCTTGTACCCTAGCACATCCTCCAATTGCTGAATCTGTGTACTAATCGTGGATGGAGACAGGCGCAGTTCCTCGGCAGCCGGAGCCAGTCCACCCTTACGGACCACGGTCCAGAAGTACATCAGGTGATGGTAATTCAGCCAGTTCACGCCAGCACGATACTTTGGTTTGGTAGAAATGTCAATGCTATTTTTTGATATTTCCCAAATGCATCTAAGGACGTATATAGAGGAGGCAAGACGCTGATGATCGCAACGCAGACCGCGGAGTCATGTTATGGACAAGAATGACGTATTCATCACTGGCCTATCACGGGATTTCGAGGATAGGGCCCGAAATCTTGTCAGATCTACGCTGACCTCGGTTGCGCCTACGATAGATTTGGTGGCTCTTAAACTGGAGAGTTTTGGTGCATCTTCTCGGTCTTCGTTAGGCTATGCCTGCACCATTTTGGCGAAGACTGACCAAGCGCCTGTAATCCGTGCCAGGGCCTCAGACTGTGACGAGATTCTGGCGGTGTATAAGGCGACGTCAGCATTGCTGAATAAGCTTCCTGACTTCGAAGTGTCCGAAGGGAACAGGAGGACGGCCGCGCACTAATGAACAGCCACAGCTTAGCTTGGGAGTCTTCAGAAGGGAAGACCACTCGAATCTGAAAGCACTTGAAGAGTGCTTTGCGAGAACGGCGGTTGTGACTGTCTCATGAGGCGTCAAGTGTACAAGCGGTCCTACGGAATAGGAGCGGACAAACGAATCGTTGGCTTGGTCGGACGATGGAACCAAGCCGATCTTGACTTGGAGATTGGAGAAATGGAAATGATGAACGAGCAAACAGGTGAGCAATTGCACAATAAGAAGCAAGCCTCAGGAGTCTGGGTACTTCTGGTGTTCGTGGTTCTACTGGCCGCTGTCCTGGTGGCAGCGATGGCGACAATGTAACCCTTCACCCCCGAAACAGAATCCTGTAGATCGAGGAGATCACTAGAGGCGGCGGGCTCGCATTCCTTTTAATGCTCCTGCACCATGATCAGCCTGCCGCTTCTTCAGTATAGAGACATGTTTGAAGAATCAATCGGATCACCAGCACTCATAGTCGGGTTCATAGTGTTTGTCCTGGCTATGCTCGGACTGGACTTGGGAGTGTTTCACCGAAAGCAACGCGAAGTATCATTCCGTGAGGCTGCCATATGGTCGTCAGTGTGGATCGCACTGGCTTTACTATTCAACGTTGGAGTCTACTACTGGTTTGGCTCACAAGCCGGCCTCGAGTTCCTTACCGGCTACGTTATCGAGAAAGCCCTGTCGGTTGATAATCTGTTCGTCTTCGTGGCCATTTTCGCCTACTTCAATATCGCACCGCAGTATCAACACCGGATTCTGTTCTGGGGCATCATTGGTGCTCTTGTCATGCGGGCGGTGTTTATTGTGATTGGCGGAGCATTGCTGGCTCATTTCCATTGGACGATGTACCTGTTTGGCGGAATCCTGGTCCTGACTGGAATCAAGCTGCTACGGCAGCGGGATCACGCCGTGTCGGTCGATCGCAACCTTGTTGTGCGTGGAGTAAAGCGCCTTCTCCCTGTTCGCGATAGTTACAGCGGCTCACGCTTCTTCGTAAAGGAGGGGAGTGGCTGGATGATCACACCTCTGTTCCTGGCCCTGGTCACGGTCGAGGCTTCGGATCTGGTGTTCGCGGTTGATTCAATCCCCGCTGTTTTCGCCATCACCTCGGATCCGTTCATTGTCTTCACTTCAAACATATTCGCCATTCTTGGCCTTCGCTCGCTGTACTTCCTCCTGGCCGGAATGCTGGGTCGCTTTCGGTATCTCAAGGTTGGCTTGGCAGCAGTCCTGGTCTTTGTAGGACTCAAGATGTTAGCTGCCGGCGTGGTCAAGATTCCGATACTGCTTTCGCTTGGAATCGTTGCAGCCATTCTGGCGGGTGCTGTATGCGCGTCCCTCCTGGTAGCGCGGCAGACAAAGCAACCTGTCGTGTTGATTTCGGCGGATGAAGAACACGTGAGTCGAAGTGAAGAATCTACCAAAGTGCCTCAACTGTAAAGTCCGGTCTGTAGTTATTGTGGGAGGGAAACTCACGATGCGCGGCGCTCAGAACATGTCAGTCAGGACGTAAAGGTTCAGACACGGATGATGATGGACAATATCCTACCACAGCGTCCCGTTAGTCGCCTGGTAGCACCGATCCAGCGGTTCCTGCACATAGAGGCCGCTGGTGGTCTGGTACTCTTCTGTTGCACAGCCCTGGCCCTATTTGTCGCCAACTCGCCTTGGGCGTCATGGTACCAGGGGATTTGGAATCAGCCGCTCGGTGTCACACTTGGCAACTTTTCTATGTCCTACCCCCTGTGGTACTGGGTCAACGATGCGCTGATGGCCGTGTTCTTCTTTGTTATCGGATTGGAGATCAAGCGAGAGTTGACGACCGGTGAACTGAGTGACAAACGGAAGGTCGTACTTCCCGTCGCAGCTGCAATTGGTGGCGCCACCGCGCCGGCAATCATCTTTCATCTGCTGCAGTCAGGTCAGCCCGGGCAGAGCGGTTGGGCGATACCGATGGCTACCGATATCGCCTTTGTGGTTGGTGCAATCAGCCTGTTCGGTAAGCGAGCACCGCATGGTCTGAAGGTGTTTCTTCTATCCGTTGCGATCGTTGATGACTTGTTAGCTGTCTCTGTCATTGCCGTATTCTACGCCGAGTCCATACGATGGACCTGGATGCTCATCTCGGCTGGTGGCTTTGGCCTGGTTGCCCTGCTGAACAGACTGGGAGTGAGGGCGATTTCGGTCTACTTGCTCACTGGTGGCGGGATATGGTACGCTGTGCACCACGCCGGGATTCACCCGACTGTTGCAGGTGTAATTCTCGGCCTAATGACACCGTCCAGGAGCTTGATAGAGCGTAACACCATACGTAGTATCCTAACATCGCTCCAGTCCACCTTTGAACAAGCGTCCGAAGACAAGGGAAGAATCGGTTCTGTCACTCTTGCTCAGACTGCTCAGTTCGCTGCCAAGGAGTCCGTCCCACCATCGGACCGTCTCGAGAATGCACTGCATCCATGGGTGGTCTTTGTAATCATGCCGCTCTTCGCGTTAGCCAACGCAGCTGCACCGTTCAATGAGACAAGTCTGGGTGACTCGCTCTCGCTTGCAATCATTGTTGGTCTGGTTGTAGGCAAACCGATTGGCATTCTAGCCACATCATATGCTGTTGTCAAAATGAGGTGGACAAAGTTACCGGAAAGCCTCAACTGGACAATCATGTTGGGGGCCGGCCTGATTTCGGGCATAGGCTTTACAATGTCGCTATTCATAGCTCAGCTGGGCCTTGGGGGCGACCTGCTACAGATCGCGAAGGGAGGGGTCCTGGTTGCATCTGCTGTGAGTTTGGTGATAGGGTGCGGAGTTCTGCTGCTAGCCTTGAAGGCAAGGAACTACAGATCGAACGGGTCATAGTGCAGTATCAATGAGTGCATCTGGATGCTCTGGGTTCTGTCCCCGACGGTTAACAGAAGCGAGGCAGAGTCTGGCGGTAGGGAAGCCCCGAAACAGCCCACGAGAACCGGTCTCGTTTCCCTTGGATGTCCAATCTACGTCAAATCAGAGGGCCCGAGTTTTCGTCGACATGGTAAGGTAATGCCTATCAAACGATTGCGATGAGCGTTCTCTGCGTGGAACGCGAGATAACCCCGCCGACCTTGCGAATCGTAAGTTGTTGTGGGATAGTGAATTAAGCGGGGTGGACCTCACTCTCAGAAAACTTTTGTGAGATTCAGTTTTCAGGTGAAAACAAGCTATTCCACTGTTAGTGGAACCCGTTGGAAAGTAATGAGATAGATTGGAGTCGAAGACGCGTCGTGTCAGTGCACTGACTTTCCGGGGAAGTAGGCTGCCATCATACCCTGAATGACAGCAATCCACGGAATTACATCTGCACATAGCTCGTCACACAAATCGGGACGATTCAGTATTTTGGATACAGCATGTCCCACCCGATCTTGATCAATCGAGACTAGATTCCAGGGAGCAGAGTCCGGTTTGGCGTGCAAAAGAGAATTCATCGATGCTGTCAGGTCTCTTCCGGGAACTATAGAGTCCCGCTGCTGTTTAGTCTGAATGATCTCGAACATTTTTGCAAGGCTTGGCGCATCCTTTTGATGCCACCCGTTCTTCCATGCTTCAATCTCAGCTGGGCACAGATGTAGATAAAGCAGAATGGTTGCGCGTTCAATCAAGGCTCTCTTGAGAACATGCGCCCCGAACAAATATCCCTGTCTGATAAGCTCACGAATAGACAAGGTGATACTTATGGCCTGCGGAATAACTTGACAGGCCATCTGCTGATGATTTGTCAATTCACTGCAATGGGTCTGTGGTGCAGTGTCAGCATTTTGCTCCATCATTGACGTTATGATCTGGTCGAAATGATACAGCAACTCCCGTCCCAAATAGGGTTCATTGTCTGGAGTAAATACAACTGGTATCTCACCTGACATTACCTATTCTTCCCTCTTCAATAATTGAGCATGATCTTTTGCAACCAGTCGGTTACCTTCTTGCCAAGCTCGTTAGTGACTTTCATAGCCGCATCCGCCTCAGCATCGGAGGGCCGGGTGGCCCACCATTCATGGTGGGTTTCTCTTGGCTCGCTTCCCTCTGATCCTGTTGACTAATCTACAACAAAAGATAACCCCGGCTTGCGCCGGGATCAATTATTATGGCGGGGTTGACGAGACTCGAACTCGCGGCCTCCTGCGTGACAGGCAGGCGTTCTAACCAACTGAACTACAACCCCGGTATCTGATAGTATCGGTACGACGTTTCCCAACCTGAGCAGTTTCAACAGACTCTAAACAAACATCTCAAAGAACTCTGTTGCCGCCACCGGCCCGGCTCACCCATAAAATGGGCGATACTGGATTCGAACCAGTGACCCCCTGCGTGTAAGGCAGGTGCTCTAACCAGCTGAGCTAACCGCCCGTACCGTACACTGTTGCTGTCAAAGAACGGCCACAGCTTAAGAGGCTGCGCGCCAAGGCCGTTATTATAATCAAAAGACCCGAAAAAGCAAGCGCATATTTTCGGTTGGCTGTCGGTCCCTTCAAATACTGCCACACCCATGTTTTAGCGTGACTTACAGCCTCCAAAATGTTTGATTGTACATGTCGGCCTCTCGAGCACAGGGCCGCACAATTGAGTCTGGACGAATACCGTTGATCGCCAAGCGGTCGACGTCTATTGTGAATTACAGGGAGCTACTTTAATGCAAATCGATCCAACCATCTTCAAGGCCTATGATGTCCGCGGCCTTGTGCCCGATCAGATTACCGGCGAGACCGCCTACCAAATCGGATACTTCCTGGTTCAAACACTTAAATCAAAGACTATCGCCGTAGGCCGCGATATGCGGGTCTCATCCGAGGAGATGTTCGAACGACTGTCCGCCGGAATCGTCGAGGCCGGATCCGACGTTGTCGATCTTGGACTCGTATCAACCGACGGACTCTATTTCGCCGTCGGCAATTTCGGCTATGACGCCGGCGTGATGATAACCGCGAGCCACAATCCCAAAGAATATAACGGCTTCAAAGTATGTAAAGCCAATGCCGAGCCTTTGTCCGGTCAAGATGGCCTGGGTGCGGTCCTCAAGGCAATCGAGCAAGCCGACGACATGCCCAAGGCCCCCACGCGTGGAGTTGTCCTGCGCAAAGAGATCTCTAGCGATTATGCCGATCACTGTCTCACGTTTATCGACGTCGACCAAATCAAGCCTTTCAAGATTGTCATCGACGCCGGTAACGGAGTCGCCGGGGCCACGCTGCCTCCGGTATTGGAGAAGTTACCCATCGAAGTTACGCCGCTGTTCTTCGAACCGGACGGCACCTTCCCCAACCATCCGGCCTCACCCATTGAACTGGAAAACCTGCAGGACCTGATCGCCAAGATCAAAGAGACCGACGCCGACTTTGGGGTTGCTTTCGACGGCGATGCTGACCGCATGTTCCTGGTCGATAAGGACGGCCGACAGATTGGTGGCGACATGGTCACCGCTATGGTCTCTAAGTCAATCCTGGCCAAATCAGCCGGTGAAACCGTGCTTTACAATCTCATTTGCTCCCGGGCCGTCCCTGAACTAGTGACAAAGATGAACGGCACACCTATTCGTACCCGGGTAGGACACGCCCTGATCAAACCGCTCATGAAAGAGCACAATGCCGTGTTCGGTGGTGAGCACTCGGGGCATTTCTACTTCCGTGACAACTGGTTCGCCGACTCCGGTCTGATTGCCTGTTTGGTCTGTCTCGAACTGATCTCGAAAGAAGGTCGGCCTCTCCATCAGATTGTCGATGAAATAGATCCATACTACCGATCAGGCGAGATCAACAACCGGGTTGAGTCGGTTCCCGAGGTTCTTGAGCGTGTCGCCGATGCATTCAAGGACGGTCAACAGGATCGCGAGGACGGCCTTACGGTCCAGTTCGAGGACTTCTGGTTTAACCTACGTCCTTCCAATACCGAGCCTCTGTTGCGTTTGAACATTGAGGCCAATACACCACAGATTCTCGAGTCTCGTAAGGAACAGTTGGTGGGATTGATCAAAGGGCAACCATGAGCCGCAAGAGGGCCCGGATACTCATCGTCGACGATGATACCAATCTTCTCAGTCTCCTCTTGGATACTCTGGGTAGTCTCGGCTATACCGTCGAAGGTGCTGCCGGAGGTGTCGAAGCCCTCGAAAAACTTGACGAGCACAACTATGATGTGATGATATCCGATATTCGCATGCCCGATCTCGACGGGATCAGCCTTCTCCGTCGAGTCAGAACGCACTATCCGGATTTGCCGGTTCTGCTGATCACCGGTTATGGCGCTCCCGAGGTAATCGGGCGGGCTTCTCCCGATGGTTTCCTGGCGAAACCGTTCCGCATCTCCCATATGGAGCAGCTGATCGAGGATGTTCTCAACGGCAAGGAAGAGGAGTCGGTGGGACCGATTCATCGCGTCATGGTTGTTGACGATGATGACACTTTCCGGGAAACACTCTACGAGATTCTCCGAGCCCATGACTATTCCCCTCTGGCGGTTTCGAACGGCCCCGATGCCGTACGTCAGATCGAAGAGGGCGAGATTGATGCCGTCATTGCCGATATCAAGATGCCCGGTATGGATGGGATTGCGCTGATGCGCGAGATCAAGGCTCGAAAACCGGAGCTTCCGGTAATTCTCATTACTGCTTTTTATTCTCCGCGAGACGCCAGCTATAACGATGATTCCGTTTTGCCCGACGGGTTTCTCCAGAAACCCTTCAAGGCTGACAGTATTATCCGGATGTTGCAGGAGCTGGCGGCCAACGCCACTAAGTAGTCAGCGATTTCTAACCAGACAATTAGATAGACTTTCCCTTCAGCAGAAAGCCCCGCTTGAAAGCGGGGCTTATCTGGATAGGTGAGCTGAAGTAAGGGGGACTTACTTAAGCAGGACCATCTTCTTAGTATCGGCGTGATTAGTGGTGGTGA
>Ga0180436_10003844_pt1 | contig 13657 bp, 10 predicted proteins | sample SS_ome_2_FD_132434 | JGI IMG/M metagenome (GOLD analysis project Ga0180436, IMG submission 132434) | Hypersaline lake sediment archaeal communities from the Salton Sea, California, USA - SS_3_S_2 metaG | ecosystem: Environmental > Aquatic > Non-marine Saline and Alkaline > Hypersaline >...
ACCTTGGCGCCGAAGAAGGACAGCTCGGCGACCTCGCCATAGGAGATGGTGTCTAGCGTGCGGGCGTTGGACACGATGCGCGGGTCGGCGGTCATCACGCCGTTGACGTCTGTCCAGATCCAGACCTCGTCGGCCTGCAGGCAATTGCCCAGGATGGTCGCAGAGTAGTCGCTGCTGCCGCGGCCGAGCGTGGTGAGGACGCCGTCCTCCGTCGCTCCGATGAAACCGGTGACCACAGGAACCGTGCCGGCCTCGCAGAGGGGATGCAGTCGGGCGCGCGATTTAGCCGCGGTTTGCTCCATCAGCGGCGAGGCGCTGCCAAAGACGCCGTCGGTAACGATCAACTCGGAGGCTTCCACCGCCTCAGCGGACATCCCAGCGCCCCGCATGGCGGCGGCAACCAGTCGGGCCGAGAGGCGTTCGCCCAGGCCACTGACGGCATCGAGACCACGGGGGGTGAGTTCGCCGAGCGTATAGATTGACTGGCAGAGCGTCTCGAGCCAGTCTAGCAGCGCGGTGATCTCGGCAGCCAGGTTGGTGGCCTCGACGGCATCAGCCGTGCAGACCGCGATGGCCTCTTGATGGCGGCGCTGCAGCTCTTGACGGATGGTGCGGAAGGTGGTCGGATCGCCTCCGGCGGCGGTGCGCGCCGCCTGTCGTAGGGCATTGGTCACTCCGCTCATGGCCGAAACGATCACCACAGGCGTCGTGTCAGTGTCAGTCTGTTCCCGCTGGATGATGTGAGCGACGTTGATCATTCGCTCGCCGCTGCCGACAGAGGTGCCGCCGAACTTGTTGACAATCATGGTGCCGACTCCTTGCACGAGGGGTCTACAGGGGGGACGACTAGACACGCGACGGATGATCAAGAGGGGCCAAGCGCCGTGCAGCGATGAACGGAAGGCCCACGAGCGTGGGCGCCATTGCGGGGGCAGCGTTGCCGGAGCGATATTAGGGGACATTATAGGCGACAAGTCAGTCTGGCGCCAAATGGCAGTGGGCCGCTCCCTTTGCGAGCCGGCGTGACTGCGCATAGTCACAGCGCAAAAAGACGGCTCCCAAACCCCTTGACCGAGACCCGGAAAGGCGCTATAATGGTGGGGTAGGTTACTAACACTTATGGTGGGATAATGCAGTTTGACCCACATGCAGTCCAGGGCTGGAAGGCAGCTCCTCTCTAGGGAGCGGTTGTTCTGGCCCTGCTTTTTGTGTCGATGGTACTGGACCAGGAGGAAATGCCCGGAAGTATATCCATTTGAGCATTAGTGTCGATAGTCATGTGCGAGATGCTATCCGAGGAGGCCTCTGCAGGAGACCGGGCGCGAGCTCGGGTCAGAGGGGTGCTCTCTCACCGGTCAACTGGCTAGAAAGGGCCGCGGCCGGGTACGCATGTGAGGATGCCAAATGGCGACAGAGCGCAGTTTCCAGAACGTCGAGTTGCAGAGCCCGTCCGACGATGGAATCACAGCCTACCAGCAGGCAGAGAATGCGTTGGACGCCCCAGACACGGAGGAACTAGTGCAGTTGGACAGATCGGCCCTGGAGCGAAGCAAGACGCGCGTCAACCTGGATGGCATTGCGGCTGACGACACGGTCAGCCTCTATCTCAAGCAGATGGGACAGGTGGCTCTGCTGACAGCGGCGGAAGAGGTCGAACTGGCCCAGGCGATCGAGGCGGGCGAAGCGGCCCGTGTGCGCTTGGATGAGCCGGACCTTGATGATGACTGCTGCGACGCCCTGTATCGAGAGGTGTGTTGTGGCGACCAGGCCCGGGCGCGCTTGATCGAGGCCAATACCCGCCTGGTGGTGAGTGTGGCCAAAAAGTACATCGGCCAGGGCGTGCCGCTCTTGGACCTGATCCAAGAGGGCAACATCGGCCTGATGAAGGCCGTGGAAAAGTTCGACTATCATCGCGGCTACAAGTTCAGCACCTATGCTACCTGGTGGATTCGCCAGGGTATTACCCGGGCGTTGGCCCAGCAGAGTCGCTTGATTCGTCTGCCAGTGCACGCCGGCGACCAGATCCGCCGTATCTACCGCGTGATGGAGCAGATGGAGCAAGAGACCGGGCAGCGTCCGACCGTGGACGACATTGCCGACTATACCGGACTGGGCCGCACCAAGGTAGAGCGACTGCTCCGTATCTCGCGCTATCCGATCTCGCTGGAACGCCCGGTCGGTGAGGACGGCGATACCGAGTTTGGCGATTTCATCGAGGATGACGATTCGCCCATGCCTACTGATATCGCCTACCAGCAGCTGTTGCGCGAGGCGCTGGAGGATGTGATGACCGCCCTCACGCCGCGCGAAGCCCGTATCTTGGGGTTGCGTTTCGGCCTGCGCGATGGTCGGGCGCACACGCTGGAAGAGGTAGGGGAAAAGTTCGGACTGACCCGCGAGCGCATTCGCCAGATCGAGCACCAGGCGCTGGATCGTCTGCGTCACCCGCATCGCAGCAAGCAGCTTCACGACTATTTGCGCTAGACGCCACCGGAACTGAGCAGAACATGCGCGGCGCCGAGTCACTCGGCGCCGCGTTGCTGTTTGTCGCGGCGCAGGCCGGTCTGTTTGGGGCCGAGTGTGTGATTGTGCTATAATTAGCGGTGCTGCATGAAGCGTCAAGCCTAGGAGGGTTTCTAGTTTATGAAGAACTATGGTGCGAGCGATCTGCGCAACGTCGTGATTCTCGGGCATGGCAGCAGTGGGAAAACCTCGCTTGGCGAGGCGATGCTCTTTGATATGGGAGCTATCTCACGCATGGGTCGTGTCGAGGACAAGAACACGGTCTCGGACTTTGACGACGAAGAGCAAAGTCGCGGCTTTTCGGTCAACACCTCAGTGCTGCCCGGCGAATGGGCTGGCCACAAGGTCAATGTACTGGACGCACCTGGCTATATGGATTTCGTAGGTGAGGTGACCGCGGCAATCAACGTCGCCGAGGGCGCGGTGCTGGTTATCTGCGCCGCCTCCGGTGTCGAGGTCGGTGCCGAGTTGCATTGGCGCTTTGTCCAGGCTCAAGAGATGCCCCGCATTGTGTACATCAACAAGATGGACCGTGAGAACGCCGACTTTGGCAAGGTCTTGGAGCAAATCAAGACCAAGTTCGACGGCACTTTTGTGCCGGTCCAGTTGCCTATCGGCTCGCAGAGCAGCTTTGAGGGCGTCGTCGACCTGGTCGCCATGAAGGCATACGTCGGCCCCGACGCGGCCGAGCAGGATATTCCGGACGCCATGGCGGATGACGCCGAGACGGCCCGCATGGAGATGATGGAATACGCCGCCGAGGCCGACGACGAGCTGATGATGAAATACTTGGACGGCGAAGAGCTGACCAATGAAGAGATCGTCACAGCGCTGGCCACCGCCGCCAAGTCGGGCACGGTCGTTCCAGTCATGGTCGGCTCGGCCACGCAAAACATCGGTGTCAAGCAGTTGCTCGACGCGGTGGTCAGCTATGTCCCCAGCCCCGCCCAGGTCAGCCACAGCGTGACCCCGGTCGGCAGCGAAGATGACGTCGAACTGGCGGCTGATGCCACGGGCCCCATGGTTGTGCAGGTGTTCAAGACGATGGCTGACCCCTTTGTCGGCAAGCTAACCTACTTCCGCGTGTGGAGCGGTTCGATCGCCTCTGATTCGCGCGTCCGGAACGCCAACAACGGCGAGGAAGAGCGCATCGGTCAGCTTTTCTTGGTGCGCGGCAAGGAGCAGGAGCCGATCGACATGGTTAGCGCGGGAGATATCGGCGCTGTGGCCAAGCTGAGCGAGACCAGCACCTGTGACACGCTCTGCGACGCAGGCGCGCTCTACACCGCGCCGGCCTTTGACTATCCGCCCCCTCTGTTCTCGGCGGCGGTGTTTCCCAAGACCAAGGCCGACCTGGACAAGCTGGGAAGCAGCCTTTCGCGTCTGGTCGAAGAGGATCCCACGCTGCACGTGGAGCGCAACACCGAGACCAACGAAACCATCCTCTCGGGCATGGGCGAGTCGCACGTGGCAATCGCTACGCGGCGCCTGGCACAAAAGTTCTCAGTCGAGGTTGTGACCGAGCTGCCGACCATCGCCTATCGCGAGACGATCACCAAAATAGCCTCGGCGCAGGGGCGCCACAAGAAGCAGACCGGCGGTCGCGGCCAGTTTGGCGACGTACACTGCCGTTTCGAGCCTTTGGAGCGTGGCCAGGGATTCGAGTTTGACAGCGAGATATTTGGTGGTTCGGTGCCTCGCAACTATATCCCCGCCGTGGAAAAGGGGATGCGCGAGATCCTGCCGACAGGCGCCATCGCTGGCTATCCGACAGTCGACATCCGTTGCGTGCTATATGACGGCTCGTACCACCCGGTGGACTCGTCTGAGCTGGCCTTCAAGCTGGCGGCGCAGCTTTCGTTCAAGGCGGCCGTGCCACAGGCCGGACCGGTCATACTCGAGCCGGTCTACGAAATGCAGGTGACCGTTCCGGAAGAGTTCATGGGTGACATTCTGGGCGACCTGAACACGCGTCGCGCCCAGGTGCAGGGCATGGAGCAGTCGCGCGGCAACGGCGTGGTGACGGCGGTCGTCCCGTTGGCAGAGATTCAGCGCTATGCTACCGATCTGCGTGCCATGACGCAGGGGCGCGGCATGTTCACGCTGAACTTTTCGCACTATGATATTGTGCCTTCTCACATGATGGACAAGATCGCTGAGGAGGCCACTGCGCGCCGCGAGCGCGAAGCGGAGCGGGCAGCAAACAGCTAGCCTCACAAGGCAACCAATGGAGAACGGGCGGCTTCAAGCCGCCCGTTTTTTTGTTGTCTACGGGCGGTCGGACCGGAGGGGACCGCCTTGATGCGTAAATGGAACGTAAAAAGTCATGCACTCTTTGCTACTTGATAGCGGGTTGGGATGGTTTTTACTTTGTTTGAGGACCAAAGATATATCCAAAGCAGATAGAATGCAGGCTGTTATTGTTTTATGGCGATGGCTAGCATTTACGTGTGCTTTACCATTAATCTACTATAGTCAAAGCGACCGAGTGTCGACCGCGTGTTAACGTAGCTGTTACCTATGGGGTGCAGAATGAGGCCATCGAAGCAATTTGCCAGACCAGTTCAGCTGGGGAACGTCCGAGAGCGTTCCGGCGAAGAGGCGGAGGTCCGTGTCCGCCGGTGGCGACACCGAGAGGGTGCGGATAGGTTCTCGGTCCGGGGGGGCCGGGAGAAGCGAAGCGGAGTCGAGACGAGTCGAGCGGAGCGGTCTGCATCCTCGGGATGCGCAAGGAAAGGACGAGACATGAGCAAGAAGCGGTTCGGATTGAGCGTGGTTTTGGCAGTGTTCGTGGCACTGGTGCCGGTCGCCGGCGTGCTGGCAGACGGCCAGGTGGATGGAGAGTTTACCATCCCAAGCGCGCCGCGCGATCTTGGAGTAGCCCCCGATGCCTCTATGACGCCGCAGCAGCAGGCTGAGATCGACGTGACCGTCACGGATTATGATGGCATGTCGGACATCGACCAGATTGAGGTGGTGTTCTACTACAGCTCGGATGCATCAGCCAATGGAGCGCCTTTGAGCCTCAGCGCCGATGCTCAGAACGTAGCCAAGATGGTTTGGGATGCCTCGAGCGGCTGGTCGCTAACGCCGGCTGGGACGACCTGGTCGCTGGTGACCGGCTCGTGCTCTACGCCGACCCTCAATGCAGCGACCACCACGGGCACCTGGACGTTTGCTTTTGAGCCGGGCAAGGTGGCCACGCGCACAGATGATCCAGCGCGCTGGCGCGCCTTTGCCAAGGTGACCTCGGTGACCGGTTCCGAGACGGTCGAGGGTACCAGCGCGACGACAGTCGTCATGGTCCACTACCAAGAGATCACGATCACCGCCGGTGGTAGCGTCGATTGGGGCAACGTAATCCCCAGCAGCGACTATGCCGCTAACCAGGTGACGGGCATTGGCGTCAACTATATCGCCAATGGCGACTATACTGCTTCGGTGATGTCGGATGCGGCCTGGAACACGGCTGTCCTGGGCAGCGATCCGGCCAACCTCGGCGACAACGAGTTTGCGCTCAAGGCCAGCGAAGATACGACGCTTGGGAACGCCGTGCAGGTCGATGCCGCGGGCGTCGCACTGGACAGTGCCGGGGCGCAGACGAGCGAGGCGGGCGTCACGCAGAGCGATAACACGCTCTGGCTCAAGCTGGGCCCGACCTTTGATGTGGGCGACTATGCCGGTCACATCACCTACATGATGGCCAACCGCTAGAACGCGGTCGCGAGCCGATGTAGCTCGTGTGTTCAAGGTCCTAGCTCTCGGGGGGTGAGCAACAGACCTTGACGCACGAGCTACACACGCTAATGTAGGGAGACATGAACAGATGGCTCTGAGCACTGCAAGGTAGACATCAGGGAGGCGAATCGATGACCAGGATGCACAAGTGGCGGATGATGGGATGGCTCGCGGCTCTGGCACTGCTGAGCGCGGCGTGGATTGCGCCGGCTGCTTTGGCCGAGGGCGGCTTTGCCATCTCGGGCAACTTTTACCGCCAGGTCCTCGAAATGCCCCAAGGCGCTACGTTTTCCAGCCCCGATGTCAGTGTGGTTGTGTTCAACAACGGCGAGCGGCCCGCCGAGGTCACCATGCAGGCCCAGGCCCCCGACGGCGTGATGTTGAATGTCGGCGAGACCGAATTCACGCTAGAGGCCGGTGGCGAGCGGGAGATTCCCGTGGGGGTCACGGTCAGCGAGGATGCCGTCCCCGGTGAATACGAGATCATGGTGATCGCCGAGGCGCATCATGCCGACGATAAAGGCATCCAGGTGGCCGGTGCATCGGCGCAAAAGGCCAAGCTGATCATCACCGGCGACGCCGGCCGGCTGCAAGTGCGTTGCCTGAGCCCCAGCGGCGATCCGGTGCCGGCGGTGGTCAAGCTCTACCGTCTGGAGGGTACGGAACGCCGCGAGCGCGCCCACTCCAATACCGGCGTCATGGACGTCCGCCTGACCCCTGGAGATTATGTTGTTGCGGCGCTGGTGGGCGATGAAAAGCTGGCCGAAGAGCCCTTTAGCATTGGCGTCAATGAAACCAAGCAGGTTGACCTGCAAGCGCGCACGGTCTATGTCGAGGGCGTGGGGGTGGTGCCGACCTATGCCAGTCAGGGTGGCAAGATCAGCCATGCGCGTGTGGTTTATACGATCAACAACCTGAGCCGTGCTTTTCCCAAGACCGACATCAAGCTCGCAGTCAACTATGAGGGTGAGATGGTCGAAGAGATGGTGCTCTCCAGCTATGATCCCCTGGAAAAGGGGCGAATGGGCTCGAACTATACATACATCCCGGCCAATGGCTGGCGGGTGGGGAGCTACACGTTCGAGGTGGCAGTCTATATCGAGGGGACGCTCTATACCTCGGCAGAGCCGGTCGAACTGATAGTCAAGAAAGGCGAGGCGGCGGGCGGCGGCTTGGCTGTCTGGCTCATCCTCGTCTTGGCCATCGTGGTCCTGGCGGCAATTGCTGTGGCGACGGTTCTCGTTCTGCGACGTCGCCAACCCAAGGCAGAACGCGAGTGAGATGAGAGCGGATCTGATGTCCTGGAACAGACGCATCGGGCTGCTGGTCTGTTGCCTGATGGTCATGCTGCTGGTCCCTCCTGGTACTCTGGCGCAGGGCGTGTCTATCGGGGGGGCATTTCACGTGCAAGAGCAGGATGACCGGCCGCCCGCCAGCATTCTTGACCTGCGGGTGATAGAGATCAACGTGGGCGCAGTCGTGCTGCAATGGACGGCTCCCGGCGACGATGGGCAGGTCGGTCTGGCGGCGCAGTATCACCTACGAGTCAGCACACAGCCGATTCTGAGCGAGCAGGAGTGGCGCAACGCCCAGATCGTGCATGGGCTGCCAGCTCCGTTGCCCGCCGGGACGATCCAGTCCCACTTTATCGATGGCCTCGAGTCCGGGACGACCTACTACTTTGTGCTCAAGACCACCGACAGCGCCTGGAACTGGTCGGCTCTCTCCAACTGCGCAGAGGGCATGACGACTCAGCGACCCGGCACGGGCGGCACTGTTCTCTATTTGCCCGAGGTCAAATCGAGCGTCGCTGCGTCGCTCTATGTTCCAGCACAGTACGGCCTGCCCCCACTCAAGTCGCGCAAGATCGCGGCGGGACCGGCTGTGAGTTTTGGTGGAGGCGGCGCGGACGCCAAACCGCGCACGGTCCTGACGAGCGTCGTCGGGTTGTTCCAACAGGTGAGTACGGCGCTTCAGGTCTGGTGGCAGGGGCTCTCCCACAGAGCATAGCGCATTCCCCGCGCGAGCGCTTGGCGCGCCACCGATTCGGGCTAGAATACGCCCATCGTATCGGCTCTCACGCTTTTGCCCCTCGAGGGAGTTGCCATGGCGCTTCAGCTTGGCCTGGTCGGCCTGCCCAATGTCGGCAAATCCACACTTTTCAACGCGCTCACGCTGGCGGGCGCCACGGTGGCCAGCTATCCTTTTACCACCATCGAGCCCAACATTGGGGTGGTCGCCGTGCCGGACGCGCGTCTGGAGCGCATCGGCGCGATCATCGACCCAAAGCGGCTGGTGCCGGCGACGCTGCGCGTGGTCGATATTGCTGGTCTGGTCAAGGGCGCGAGCCAGGGGGAGGGACTGGGGAACCAGTTCCTATCTCATATCCGGGGGGTGGACGCCATCGCCATGGTGGTGCGCTGCTTTGAGGAAGCGGACATACCGCATGTGGCCGGATCGCTCGGGCCTGTTCGCGACATCGAGACGGTCGAGATGGAACTGATGCTCTCGGATCTCGAGATCCTGGAGAGGCATCTTGAGCGCGTCGAGACCCAGTCCAAGGCCGACCCTCGCGCTTTTGCGCACGAGATCGCGCTGATCCAACGGGCCAAGCGGGCGCTCGGCGAGGGCACACCGCTTCGGGCTCTGGGGCTTGAACCGGAGGAGCGCGAGACGCTGGCGCGAGCCGACCTCTTGACGAGCAAGCCACTTCTTCTGGTGGCCAATGTGGCCGAGGGCGACCTCCCGGCGGGATCAGAGCTATCGGGAGCGGTCGAGACCTATGCCAGCGAGCACGGGGCACAGTCGGTGGTGCTTTCGGCGGCCGCGGAGGCAGAACTGGCCACTTGGCCAGTGGAGGATGCTCGCTCATACCGTAAGGAACTGGGACTGTCCGACGCAGGGCTGTTGCGCTTTGTGCAGTCGGGGTACCAGATGCTGGATCTGATTACCTTTTTCACCACAACCGGCGGCAAAGAGGTACGAGGTTGGACGCTGCAGGCCGGCCAAACGGCACTGGAGGCGGCGGGCACCATACACACCGATATGGCGCGTGGATTCATCCGAGCAGAGGTGGTGCACTATGACGATCTCGACGAGGCCGGTTCGCTGGCCGCGGCGCGAGAACGGGGCCACCTACGCCTGGAGGGGCGTGACTATCCCATGAAGGATGGCGACGTCGTCCACATTCGATTCAACGTATAGCCGGCTCAGCGCTCCGGGTCGAGACGTATGTCGTCGACATAGGTCCAGGTGTTGTACCAGCCATCGGTATTGGTCAATGCATTGACCAGTTCAATGCGGACGGTTTGTCCACGATAGTTGTCAAGCGACACGATCGCCTCGCGCCAGCCCGAACTCCACAGGCTCCCCGTCCAGAGCGTGCAACCATCGCGGTGAAGGCGAGCTCGGTTGGCCCCGTTGCGATCTGCGACATCGATGGCAAAATAGTCATAGTCGAGCGTGTCCTCGGACCAGATGCGGTACCAAACACGCAACGTCGGATGGCCCAGGCTGGGTACATCGATCAGCTGTGCGAGGCGCGCATCGCCCACGGGACATCCTCCCGCGCTGTCGTACTTGGGGTCGCCGAGCAGAACGGCATAGTTCCCGGAGCGCGGCAAGCCTCCGCTGACCAGTTGGGTACCGAGGTCGCCCGCCGACTCCCAATGGGGTGCCAGTCGACCTTGCTCAAAGTCGCCGTTTCGCAGGTCCCGCAACTCGCGAATGACCATGGGCAGGTGAACCGGCCGCGGCGTAGGTGTGGGTGTGATGGTCGGCGTAAGGGTTGGGGGAGGCGGCATGGTCGCATCCGGATCGGGTACCGGCGGCGTGCCGACCGGCAGCGTGGGCAGCGGTCCCTCGGGCTCGTCGGCGATGGTGCGAGCCACTACAGAGACGAGCGTGGCAACGACGAGTCCGGCTCCCAGCAGTGTGACGAGGATGATTCTACGGCGCGACATGTTGCATTCCTGTGCGTGAGGAAGCCTCTGTCGACTCATCGGCGGAAGGCGTCCCGCGTGTGGGGCCCGGCTCGGGATTCACGCGTGTGGGCGGAACCAGAGTGGGCGTCGCCTCGATGGGCGAGTCACCGGCGGCCCAGTAAAAGTTGACCATGCGTGAGATGGCTAGCTCCTGCTCGAGGTTGCCGTCGGTTCCCTGGATCAGTGCGACCTGCCAGGTGTGCCAACCTCCCTCGCTCTGAGCTAGATTATACTGCTTTTCCTTGGTCCAGGCGACGCTCTCGACCTTGGCCCCCATCACCCAGATACGGAGATCAAAGTGTTGGTCCTCGCCCAAGTCGCCATCCCAGACCCATCGAAAGGTCAGCGGGCCGCTGCCCATCTGAGCGTCCATACCGGGAAAGAGCCGGCTGGGCGCCGCCCAATCGACCGGCGTGGGCTCGGGCGTGGACCCCTCCTCGGGTACGGATGTCGACAAAAGAGGGGCAGGCGCTACGGGACGGGTTGGCGGGGCCTCGTCGGGGGGCGTGGGAGACAGGGCCACTGCCGTGGGGGCGACGGGGGTTGGCGGAACATCGGAGGTGGGGGAGGCCACCGGGGTCAGGAGCCAGGCGCCCACCGTAGACCAATCGATGCGGTCCAGGCTGGGCCGGCGAATCCAATAGAATCCCGTCAGGGCCAGGAGCAGCACGGCCAATGCCAAGCTGACTGGCGAGCGACCGGAGCGCTCCTGCACTGCAGCGCGATCCCCCTTGGAGCGAAGCGAGGCGCGGACGGGGCCCAGTTCGCGTGCCGGATAGAGTGCTGGGGCCTCCAGTATCAGGACGGACGCTCCGCGCTGGGTGTGCGACAGCCGATGAGCCGCGCGTCGAGCGGTCGATACGCGACGCAAGGCGCCGCGCAGTCTGTCGGGAGATGGGGGTGTCGCCGCGCCGGGAGCCCAAACAGCTATCCGATCTCCATGCGCCATCCGCGCTTGGTCGCGAAAGAGTGGCCGGGACTGGGCGAGCTCCGATCTCGACGGTGGGGCCTGGCGCAAGAGTCTGTAGGCGTTGTTCTCTTTGAGGTGCACCGCCGAAATGCCGACGGTAGCCAAGAGGGTGACATCGACGCCGCGCGCTACGATCCCGGCCACTGGACCGAAAGCGTCGTTAACCAGCAGCGGCTCCAAGCAGTTCTCGAGGCAAGGCAGTACGTCAAAAGAACTGCTGCCATAGTAGCTGGCATAGGCGCTCTGCATCGCGGAGGAATCCGTATCGTGCGGGCAGCAGAGGTACAGCAGACCCTTGCGTGCCAGCAGCCCCTCGTCGACATTGGCGAGCAGGCCAGCCAGAGCGGCCGGCAGACGGGCCGAGCCCATGGTCAGGCCAGAGATTGGGGGCGAGTGCTTCATGGGGATACGCGCACCAGGGGCAGCGGGGCAGCCATCAATCAGATCATCCGGCTAGAACGCAGTGAGATCGAGTGTTCATCGGCGCCAGTATAGCCGGAATGGACAGGAGCCGCAATTCCCGGCCTTGGACGACCGCATATCAGCCCGCAGTGTCTTGTGCCTGCGCGTCTGCGGCTGTGGTTGCGGCGGGCCAATGTGTGGTGCTAGAATGCCCTCGTTCGGCTGATCGACCAGGAGATTGGGGTGAGGTCCCGCTTCGAGATGAGTAAAGTACTTGTGCCATTCTGCTGTGCGTTGGTGGTGGCTCTGTGTGCGTGCGACGGTCCTATGTGCATCGACAGACTGACTCAGCCCGAGTTGGCCTCAGCCGAGCCGTTCACTAATGTCCCGGACGGGGCAGCAATTCGCATCGAAGGCGATGGCGTGCCTTCAGGCCGCATCCAGGTCGACCTGGATGGCTTGGAATCCGCTGGGACAGTGGGGTTTGCCGTGAACGACCCATGGCGCCAGGAGCAAGTGTACTATAGCGGCGTTTTGCTTCGAGACGTGCTAGCTCACTGTGTGGACTGCGACAGCGTGTCGCAACTGGTGGTTGTGGGTCTCGATGGCTATTCTGCTGAGATAGACGCCGAGGTGTTGGAAAAGTGGCCGGTACTGTTGGCCACTCGCTGTGACGGAGCAAGGATGTCGGTAGCGTGTGGCGGCCCGACGCGTATCATCCTACCCTATGAACGCTACCCCAACCTGGCAGATGCTCGCACCATTTCTGTCTGGAACATCGAGTCCGTGCGCGTCCAATGACCGCTCGTACTCCGATTAGCCTTAATCGACTCTCGCCGCTACAACGTGTTCTGGCGATCGCGACGGCGTTGCTGCTGGTCGCTGTCATCGTGATGGTGGTAGTCAGTCTGGCCAACACGCGCGCTGCGCGCGCGGCCTTTGAGAGTGGCTATGTGCTGACTGATGTCGCCAATGTGGAGCAGGCCCTCTATCGGCTCCACCTGGCAACCGACCAGGCGTTGGAGGACCCGCGCAACCTCGACCTGGAAGCCATCGACCTGCGCTTGGCGGTGCTGGAGAACCAGCTGCGCATGTCAGCCTCTGAGGCCGCGCGTAACCGAGAGGTCGCAACCGGGCTGGGAACGCTGCGGCGAGAAATCCTCGAATTCCGGCTCGAGCTGACGGACTTGCAGCGCGAGATCACGCCGGGGCAGCTCGCGGCCTCGCGCGCCAATCTGGAAACGCTGCTGATCCGCATGGAGGGCACCGCTCGACAGCTCTATGATCGCCAAGAGGCCGGTTACTTTGGCGAGCTGAACCAGGCGCTGGGCATCCTGTCGACTTCACAAGCGGGCTTGCTCGTTCTCAGCGCCATGCTGATTGGATTCGGGGCGCTGCTGGCTGTCTCGCTGTCCTACAGTGTGCGGCAAGAGTTTGATCGCGCCTACCGCATGCTCGAGTCGCTCTACCAGGCTGATGAGGACCTGCATCGCGGAGTGCAGATTGAGCAGGTATTTCAGGCGCTTGTCGATGTGGCGGTCGACCAGTTCGGGGCCGACAAGAGTGTGCTGTCGGTCCGCGATCCGGAGCGCGACCAATTGGTTTTGCGGGCCACTCGCGGCTTTGACCAGGATCTGGTCGGTACGCGGACTGCCCCGAATGATGGCGCCGTGGCCGAGAGTGCGCGTTCCGGGCGGCTGGTAGCCATCACCGACACAGCGCGTGAATCGCGTACTGAGCCGCTCTGCCTGATCGCGGGAGGTGTTCGGGCTGGAATCCATGTCCCCATCATGTTGAACGACGAGGTCTATGGCGTGCTGAGCGTTTGCTACGAGCAGCCTCACGCCTTTGATGACGACGACCACCGCTTGATCCAAGCCCTGTCTCGGCGGGCGGCCTCGGCCATCCAGAACGCCCGGCTCTATGAGCATGCTCAGCAGGTGGCCACCGTCGAAGAGCGACAGCGTCTGGCGCGCGAGCTGCACGACGCTGTGACGCAGACGCTGTTCTCGGCCAGTCTGATCGCCGAGGTGCTGCCGCG
>Ga0180436_10003845_pt1 | contig 13656 bp, 9 predicted proteins | sample SS_ome_2_FD_132434 | JGI IMG/M metagenome (GOLD analysis project Ga0180436, IMG submission 132434) | Hypersaline lake sediment archaeal communities from the Salton Sea, California, USA - SS_3_S_2 metaG | ecosystem: Environmental > Aquatic > Non-marine Saline and Alkaline > Hypersaline > Sediment...
AGGGTTTCTCCATGTGGAGGGCCGGCGGCGGGGTCAAGGGCGTCGTCAGTCACGGCGCCACCGACGAACTCGGCTACCATGCGGTCGAGGATGTCGTCCACGTCCGCGATCTCCACGCCACCATGCTGCACCTGCTCGGCATCGACCCGGGTCGCTTCAGCTATTCCTTCCAGGGACTCGACACCCGCCTCACCGGTGTGGAGCCGGCCCGGGTCGTGAACGACATCCTCGCGTGACGCCGGTTCCAAGACAGCGGCGTCACCCCCCGAACCCGCCTCACGCCGACTCGAGCAGGAAGGCGAGCAGGTCGTGGAAGTCCTCGAGGGACAGCGTTTCCGCAAACCCGGCCGGCATGAGCGAGACACCGAGGACCTGCGACTCCTCGACCTCGCTTTTCCGGATCCGGTGCTCCACGCCCGCGGCGTCGAGGAGACGCAGGACCCGCTCCGTTTCGCTGACGACGAACCCGCCGACCGTCTCGCCGGTGCGCAGGCGCAGGCTGCGGAGGTGAAAGTGCGCGTCGACGTTGCGATTCGGGGCGAGGATGTCCTCCGCGAGGCGGGCCGCCCCGCGGGAGCCTACGCCGTCGAGCTGGGGCCCGACGAGACCGCCCTCGCCTGCGACGCGATGGCAGGCGGCGCAGTGCTGACGGTAGACCATTTCGCCCCGCACCGGATCCGCCTTCTCCCGGTCGAACGCCTCGACCCGCTCCGCGATCAGGCGGTCGAGTTCGGCCTTGCGTTCCGGCGACACCGAAACGACGGGAGCGGACGGGCGCGGCGGCAACCAGGGCGAAAGCCGGTCCCGCAGGGCCGGCGCCGCCACCGGCGCGAGAACGGTGGCGAGATTGCGCAGGGCTTCAGCATCCGCCCGCGAACGGCTGAAAGACTCGACCGAAAGGGGCGAGCCGGATTCGAAACGCCCCACCCCGAGCCAGGCATAGGCCGAGCCGGCGTCGCCATCGACGATCTCGAGCACCACCTCGTCGCCGGCGTGCGCGGAGAGATTCCACTCCACCCGGACGGCCACGTCGTTGCGGGGCGGGTGGACACGGGCGAGTTCCCGTCCGCTTGCCGCCTCGACGAGCCGCACGTGATTCCTGCCATGGGCCAGCTCGCGCGGGAAGCCCCGGTGTCCGCAGATCCAGAAACTCATCCGTGCCGGAGCCGCGAAGGGGCGGCTGCGCAGGACTCCGGTGCGTTGCTCGGCTCCGCGTTCACCACGTCGCAGGCTGGAGATTACCGCGATGGTCGTGTCGTCGGTCGCTTGGCGCTCCTGCACGATCCACGGCGACGGACCGGTTGCATTTCCAAGGAGAGCGTGCTCCGTCCACGCGAAGCCCGCCGCGGGAACCGCATCAAGAAGGCCGCGTGCCTCCCGCTCCGCCCAGCGGCGGGCCTCGTCGTCCAGCACCGGGCTCGTGCGCTCGTTTTCGATCCGTCCCTCGTGCCAGGCGCGAAAAAGTTCCACCCGGCGGCCGAGGGTGAATCCGTTTTCCTCCGCATCGATCCAAGCCAACACCCGGCGCGTGAGAGCGTCGTCCCCGTAGCGTCCCGCGTGGGAGACGACCGCTTCGCCGCCGTTCGTCTCGTCGCTCGACCCGGTCTCGAGACGACGAAGCAGGTACTGCGCCGCCTCCGCCGTCGGAACGGCAAACGCCACCTCGTCCGCGACCCGTTCACCCTCCGCCAACTCCTCGAGGCGCTCGAAGGCGCTCTCCAACTTCAGGGTCTCCCGCAGCGCGAGCCGCAGCGCATGACGCAGGTGGGTATCCTCGTCCGGCGCCGAACCGAGCGCCGCTGCCAGTGCCGGCAGGGCGTCAATCTCGGGTCGATCCTGCACCGCGGCCGCAGCGGCCCGCCGCTCGAACGGGTCCCCGTTCCCGAGCGCCTTCACGGGGTTTTCCACTTCCACCGGCCGGGGCGGCGACGGAGCCCTCACGTCTCCCTCCGTTTTCACGACGCGCCAGATGCGTCCGCGCTCCCGGTCGCGGCCGGGATGATCCAGCGGCACCTCGTAGTGACCGATGATGCGATTGTAGAAGTCCGCGATGTAGAGCGCGCCGTCGGGGCCCACGGTCATGTCGACCGGACGAAACCAGGGATCGTCACTCACGACGAAGTCGGGCCGCTCGATCGCCACGGGGGTCGACCCGCGCCACGCGATGCGGTCGCGATTGACCCGGGAAGTGACCGCGTTGCCGATGAGGACGTGATCGTTCCACTCCGTCCCCCACACTTCTCCGTCGAGAAAGACGATCCCGCAGATCCCGGTGGAGCCGTGGGTGTGCTCGATCATGGTCGGACCGAACCCGAGCCCGTCGTGCGGTTTCCCGAAACTGGGATAGCACGCGCCGCGCAGGAGCTGATAGACGGGCGCGCTGTGACAGTCCGCGCTGTAGAGGTGGCCCCGCCGGTCGAAGGCGAGGCCGAAGGGATTGACCTGCCCCCACGACCAGATCTCGATCCGCGAACCGTCGGGACGAAACCGGTAGACGTTGCCGGACTGCAGGGTCAACTCGGTGCCGGGATCACCGGGCCGGGCCCCGTCGAGATTCTCCTCCCGCACCCGGAAGTGGCTCGTGTTGTTGAATCCGTGCGTGCCGTAGACCCATCCGTCCGGACCGAGCCGGAAGCTGCTGCACATGCCGTGGGTGTCCTTCTCGTAGCCCAACGGTCCGAAGAGCACCTCGCGGTGATCGGCCCTCCCGTCGCCGTCGGTGTCGGCGAAATACCAGATGTTCGGGATGCTCCAGGCGATGCAGCCGGCGTGATGCTCGGGACGCCGCCAGGGAAGCACGCCGGTGGGAATGTTGAGTCCGTCGGCGAAATCCACGACCCGGTCGGCGCGGCCGTCGCCGTCGGTGTCCTCGAGAATCTTGATCGCGTCGCGGCTGTCCCGCACCCGCGAGCCCTCCTCGTCGACCCAGCGTTCACGCCCGGCGGCGAAGGGATACTCCACCGTGGATGAGACCCAGAGCCGCCCCCTTTCGTCGAACGCGAGATTGATCGGCTTGTTGATCTGCGGCTCCGCGGCGAAGAGCCGCACCGCGAATCCCTCCGGCACGTGCAACTTCGCCTCCTGCTCCGCCGGAGAAAGCGGCGGCGACTCGCGGACGAGGCGATCCGGTTCGTCGGCGAAGACAGAGAAGACCGCGACAGGCGGCAACGCGACGAGCCCCGACGCCGTCCGAACAAAACGCAGAAAGTCCATCGCCCAACGGCGTACGATTCAAAAGAGGGAAGCAACCCCGCTACAGCATGCCGCTCGCCCGCAGGATCGCCTCGTGGGTCGCGACGTCGTGGGCACCGTCCCAGGCCAGGTCCTTCTCGCCACGCAGGACTCTCGCGAGATCGCGAAATTCGCCGGCATAGCGGTCCCCCTCGTAGGGCAGGCGCAACTCGTGCGTGCCCTTGGCATACCCTTCCTGGTCACGGTCGAGCCAGAGCCGAAGGTTCCCGCTCTCGAGGGGTTGCAGCTCGATGTGCCCCTGCGTGCCCGTGATCGTGAACTGGCGGCGCGGACCGCCGAAGGGATCGACGTGATTGCAGCGCACCGTCGCGAGCGCCTTCGGGTAGGCGAAGACCGCGAGCTGGTTGTCGGCGAAGGCATCCTGGCCTGGAAACGTGCGGCGGGTGAAGGCCTCGACCCGGTCCGGCGCGCCGAGAATCGTGACCACCTGGTCGATGAGGTGGCAGGCCAGCTCGAACATGCCGCCGCCCGGATACTGCGCCAGTTCCTTCCGCAGGTCGTCGGAGGCGAACTTGCCGATCACGGCCGACACCTCGGTGATCTCCCCGAGCCAGCCCTTCGCGACGATTTCCCGGGCGAAGACGAGCGAGGGCAGGTAGCGAAGCATGTAGCCCATCTGGATCGTGAGACCCTTCTCCTCTGCCAGCGCGTGCATGGCCCGGCAGTCCTCGAGCGACTCGCCGGCCGGCTTGTCGAGGTGAATGGAAAACCCGGCCTCGAGACATCTCGTGGCGGTGGGCACGAGCTGACGCACCCCGGTTTCCACGACCACGGCCCGGAGGCCCGGCGTGGCGAAGAGCTCGTCCGCGGTGAGGCGCCGGCAGGCCGCGTAGGCGGGTTGCTCCTTCACCCGGTCCCACTGTGCATCGTCGGGCTCGACCACCCCGACCACCTCGTAGAGATCCGGCAACGACTGCACGCTCTCGAGCTTGCCGCGGGCGTGCGCGTGCTTCGTGCCGAACTGGCCGACCTTGAGTTTCTCGCCGGTCTCCCCCCGCGCGGCGAAGGGCGTGGCGGCGAGGGCGGCGGTGGCGGTGGCGGTGGCGGTGGCGGTGAAATGGCGTCGCTTCATGGCTTGTGGTGGTCGGAAGAATACTGGGGAAAGGGTCGCCTCGAAAAGGGGGCCGGCACAACCCTTTTCCCCGGCCGTCCCGGTTCATGCCACACCGCTCGCACCCCGCGCCCCGGGGCGAGGCACGGCACTCGTCGCGGACGAATTTTCTCCTCCCGGCGACCCCCGATCATTCCAGGTCCGCTTCCTTCGTCTGCAGGCGCTCCCTCGCCTCTCTCCGTTCCCGGAAGTCGAGGAAGCCGTCCTCGTCGCGGTCGAAACGGGCGATCGCCTTCGCCCGCAATTCCCCGAACACCGCGAGCTTGTCCGGTCCGAGCACGTGCCTGCCGGCGGTCCAGACCACGTGGTCCCGGTAGGCCTCACGCAGGGTCTTCATGCGGGAGGTGGCCTTCTTGTGATTGCCGGCCGGAATGACAAAGAGATCGATACTGCCCATCTCGTCGAGCGATTCGAAGCCCCAACGCACGCGGACCGGGGGAATCACGGGATTTGCGGGCGCCTGTGCGGAGTTGTCCCACGCCACGTCGACGAGGAGACGCGTTCCCGTCGGCAGAAAGACCTCCTCGGCGAAGCGGTATTCCTCCTGCCAATCCATGTCCCAGTCAGGCACGTTCAGCAGGACCACCTCCTCGCCCCCCGGCAGCCTGCCAACCAGGCGAAGTGACTTCCCCCGATAATGGGCATGGGCGTGCGCGCCGAACGCGTAGACCGGGACGGGCAGTTCGAAGGAGTCCTCGATCTCGATGTGCGGATCGTCCGGCGGAAGGTCGATGCCCGAGAAAGCGCCGAAGACCGGCGGAAGCTGGATCGAGGTGAAGGGCCGCTTCGGCGGTTCGTCGCTGAAGTAGAGGCCGACGGTGGATCGCTCCCTCTCGGGTTTGCCGCTGAGATGAAAGTGCGTCTGCAGGACGATGTCGGACTCGGCGGGAAGGCGATGGGCGAGCCCCTCGGGCAGGGGCCGCGGAACGGCGCCCGGCACCCAACCGCCGATCTGGCGGCCCGCCGCTCCGTTCACCGGCATCTCCGCAAACCCCGGAGCCTTGTCCTCCGCGTCCGCCTTGCGCGATTCGCCGGTCGCATCCACGTAGATCAGGGCGTGGTGAACGACTCCGGGGGTTCCCGGCCGAAACTCGATCGCTCGCACAAACTTCTCCTCCTTCAAGCCCGTCGGAATCACGAAATTGCGATAGATGTCAGGACCGTCGGCGGGCAGTTCATAGGCCCGGTCCATCGTGAGCACGAGATCCGGTTCCCCCATGTACCATCCATCCGTGAACTCCCGGCGCGGCGGCAGATCGGCGGGATCGCCCTCCGGCTTACCCGCCACCACCCATCGGCGCAGCGTCTCGACCTTGTCCGCCTCGAGGCGCCGATCGCCCTCCAGCGGAATGTCTCCTCCGATCGCGTGCCAGGGCGGCATGAACCCCGACTCGAGAACCCTCACCATCGTGCGGGCGCGCCGCGAGGCATCCCGGTAGGTGCGCAGGGCGAACGGCGCTCCTCCTCTTTCGCGGTGACATTCCACGCAATGCGCCTCGAGAATGGGTGCGACGTCGCGGGTGTAGGTGACCTCGTCGGCGCCGACGGCGACAAGGGGCGGGAAACCGAGAACGAGAAGGGTGAGAAAACGTGTTCCTTTCATGACGACAAAGCTCGAGACCGTTTCGAAGGGCGGTGGAAACGTGCCACGAGCCACGGGAGAACGACGAGGTCGGCGAGGAGGGCGGTCACCGCGACGATGCCGAGGGTCGCACCGACGGCTCGCATCGTGGTGAAGCTGGATCCAAAGAAACAGACGGCGGTGATGAGCAGCACGACCGAGGTGAGCACGATCGCGAAGCCGGTCGAAACCACCGCCTCGTCCATGAGTTCGCGCTGGCCGGTCTGCGGTTTCTCCTTCTGCAGCTGCTTGAATCGAACCATCAGGTGAATGGTGTCGTCCACCGCGAGGCCCAATCCCACCGAAAACACGATCAGGATCCCGAGATGAAGGGATTCCCCCAGCCACCCGCTCACTCCGGCGACGATGAGCAGCGGAATCGCGTTCGGAACGAGACAGAGCAGTCCGAGTTTCGCCGAGCGCAACACGACGACGAGAATCAGGGTGATCATCGAGAGTGAGCAGACCAGGCTGAGCACCATGGTCTTCGAGATCATCGTCGTACTGTCGTAGTACATGGGAAAGTGGCCGTTGAGCTTCATGCTTCCGCCGGCCGGGAGTTCGCGCGCATAGTCCCGGATCCGTTTCCGGAACTCCTCGTATCGTTCGGTGCCGAAATCTCGCGTCCGGTAAAAGACGATACAGGCGCGGTCGAGGTCGCGCGTCAGCAGGTGTTGGGGGAAGCCGCCCCCGGAAGCCAGCGCCGCCGCCCCCAGCATCGGTCCGTCCCCGGTCTCGATCACCTCGGGAGAGAGCGTCATCCGCATGGCATCGACGTAGGACCGCGCACCGGAAATTCCGGGGAAAGTGCGAAGATCATTCTGCATTCTCTCGACGAGGCGAAACACCTCGGGTTCGAGCAGATCGGCGCGCAGGTCGACCTCGATGCGGTCGAGACCGCGAAAATGCTCTCCGAACCAGTTGGCATTCCGAACCGCTTCAATCCTGTCCGGCAACTCGCGATCGAGCGAGGAGTCGATCCGCGTGCGATGCAGCCCGGCCACGACGATCACGAGCACGACCGTAACAGGGCCGGCGAACCGGTGCAGGAGCCGGGGACGGATCAACGACCGCATCGGCGCCGGTGCGCCCTTCCCGGGAAAGAACACGAGCGCGACGGGGAGAAACAGCAGCACCGTGACGAAGGCGGTGACCACGCCGATCGCGCACCAGAGCCCGAAATCGTAGACCTCCTCGTGCCGCGCCACGAGCAGGCTGAGGAAGCCGCATGCCGTGGTCAGCGAAGTCAGGGCGCAGGCCTGCCCGACCGAGCGGAACATGATTCGCAGCGACTCCGGCACGTCGTGCCCCACCGAGCGGGCGTCGTCGAATTTCTGCTGCAGGTGGATTGCATCGGCCAGCCCGATCACGAGGATCAACCCGGGCCCGGCAAGGTGCATCACGCCGAATTCGCGGCCGGCGAGCACGAACAGGGCGAGGTAGAAGAAGAGTGCGGACAAGGCCGCGGCGAACGGGAGGTAGGCACGGCGCAGGGAGCGCATGAAGAACGGCACCACCACCAGGATGGCGAGGCACTCGAAGAGAAGGATGTTCCGGAAATTCGATCCTAACAACTGGCCCATCCGCTCGAGCAGGTATTCGGTACCCACCACGCGCACGACCGCGCCTTCCCAGAGTTGCGGTTCGACCGCTTCGACCGCGTCGTGGAATTTCCCCCGGGACACGCCTTTCGCCCGGATCAGATAGAGCGCCACCGACTTCCCGTCGCGAGACACGAGGCTTCCACGAAAGGTCGCCATGCCGGGTCCGTCGCCCAGTTCCAGCGGTTCGTCACCCGTGCCGCCGAGGCGGGCCCACTCGTCGAGCGTGAATCCGTCCAGCTTCAGGTCGAGGAGAAGTCGAGGGGAGATCACCTGCTTCACCTCGGGCAGCGAACGGAGCTGTTCGGCCCACGTCTCGGCGGCCGGCAGGTGGTTGACCGTGATCACATCGGGAGCGGAAGCCGACACCATGAGATGCCCGTCCGACGGCGGAAACGTCCGGTAGAAGCGCCTCACCTCGTCGACCCGGTCGTCGTCGCCCCGCAGCATACTACCGAGGCTGAAGCTGAAATCGAGCCGCGGCAGCGACCAGAGAGCGCCCCCCACGAGGGCGATCCAGAGAAACGCGAAAGCCCAGCGGCCACGGACGAGGAAGGAGATCCAGCGATGCATACAGCGCGTGGCGAAGAGTAGGAAAGCCGGACTTCTGCGTCAATGCATTCTCGCGACGGCGATGGAGGCGCATCGCGCGATCAACCCGATGACGCGACCGGCTCGATCAGGCAGCCGACCGCCTTCACTTCGCGGAACGCGAGATCGTCGCCGGCCAGGAGCGCCCGCAGGGTCTCCGCGAGTTCGCGCTCGGTGACGACACGCCGCTTCTCCCCGTAGTCCGTGAAGAGATTATCGATCCGGCCGCGGTAGCGGAGTCGTCCCTCCTCGTCGAAGACCGCCGCCTCGGGCGTCACCGTCGCGCCTGCCCTCTCGACGAGCGCATGGCCGGAATCGAGGGTCGCTTCCGGCTCGAGAGCATACTCGTCTCGATGCCGTTCCATCTCCACCGCGCCGAGAGTGACGTCGGGATAGACGAGGCGGAATCGAACCCCCCGCGGGGAAAACTCGCGATGGAGCCGATTGATTTCGGGGGCATAGGCGTTGGCGATCGGACAATCGACGGCGACGAAAAGATCGACCTCGAGTCGGGTCTCCGTGTCGGCCGAAGTCGCTTGCCGGCCCCACAGGCACACAAGCAGGACGCCCAAGGCAAGACCAGGGGGCCAAGGAGAAGGGATCGAGCAACACCGGCGCATCCCTTCACACTCGAACGCGGCATACCGGCGTGTCAAGACGCCCGCGGCACTCCGACACTCAGCTCCCGGGCACCTTCCACGCGTCCGGCACAGCGACCGAAAAGCCGCACCGCGTCACCGGACCCGTTGCGCACCTAACGCCTCGCCATCAACGCACTACCCGCCACGAGACGCACGAGATCTCGGATGCCGTGGCCGGCTTCGTTCCATTGCTTTTCGAGGCGCATCACCTCGGCCTCGTCGGCAAATGTGAGGTGGCGCCCGGTCGCGTAGGTGAGCATTTTTTCGAGCAGGCAGCGGGCGACGAGATCCTCCTCGCTGGCTAGGTAATCGACGAGTTCGTCGTGGTTGGCGATCGCGGTTCCCTTGTACTCGGTCGAGGGGTCGATCGCCGCCTGGTCCGGATACCGCCCCCGCCAGATCCCGATGGGGTCGAAGTGCTCCAGGGCAAACCCGAGAGGATCGATCCGGGAATGACACGCGGCGCAGGTTTCGACGTCGTTGTGAAGGGCCAGCTGTTCGCGGATGGTGGCCGCCCCGCGAATGTCGGGCTCGAGCGGCGGGACGTCGGGCGGCGGCGCCGGTGGCGGGGTGCCGAGAATGCTTTCGAGCAGCCAGACGCCCCGGATCACAGGCGAGGTCTCGACGCCGTTCGAGGTCACAGTGAGAAAACCGGAGTGCCCGAGCAATCCACGCCGACGCGAATCGGCGGGCAGGGCGACGCGCTCGAAGCGGTCGGTTTCAAGATCGGTGAAGTCGATCCCGTAATGCTTCGCGAGGGGCCGATCGACCCAGGTGTGTTCGGCAGTGAGCAGGTCGACGACGGTGAGGTTCTTCTCGATCGCCTCGAGGAAGAGAAGCGCGGTCTCCCGCTTCATTTTCTCCTGGAGCCGTTCCTCGTGGTAGAAGCGGAAGGTGCGATCGTCGGGCGGCATCTTGCCGAGGTCGTGGAGGTGAAGCCACTGCTCGGTGAAGTGGATGGCGAGCTGCTCGATCTTCTCGTGATCGATCATGCGCTCGATCTGTGCCTGTCGGGTTTCCGGATCGAGCAGGTCGGCGGCACGCAGGGGCTCGTCGGGCGGGTGCGACCAGAGGAAGTAGGAAAGCCGACTCGAGAGTTGAGGGCGGGTGACAGATTCGTGGCGGTGGCGTCCCGCCGCCGTTTCGTCGGACGATGAAGGACGGCGGCGAGACGCCGCCGCCACGGGTTCGAGAAGGTAAAGAAAGGACGGGCTGGTGAGGATGAACTTGTAGGGCAGGCGCAGGGCTTCTTTCGCGTCCATCCCCTCGTCGATCCGTTCCTCCGCCATGGTGACGGGCCGATCGATCTCGGCGAGCTCCGGTTCGCGGCGCCAGGCCTGCCGGGCGAAGGCGGTGATTTGCGCGCGGATCGTGGCCGTATCAGGCTCGTCTCCCAGTTCTCCGAAAAGTCGCTGGTGGGCGACCGATGGCCACTCGTCGTAGTGCGGGCCGTCGATCCGCATCTCCCAGATCCGGAGACGAGGGCCCGGGTAGAATTCGCTCGTCATCAGTTCCACCTTTTCGCCAAAGGATTTGCCGACCGTGTCTCCACCACCCCACTTGGCGTGCAACTCGGGATAGGTTTTCTCCAGCTGATTCAGGGCGACGTAGCTGTTGATGGGGCCGTTCCAGAACAACACCACGGGAGTCTGCCCCTTCTCCAGCCAGATGCGGGCACGATGGGTCGTGCGCTCGTCGTCGGTAATCGGAAGAAGAGCGAGCACCTCCGGCGTTTTCTGGGTGTTGCCGTTGGGCGCGTGATCGTAGGTGTCGGCGCCGACGGCGAGAAGGAAGGGCTCGTCCTGGTCCATGCGACCGAAGACCCAGTCGTCGAATCGATGGACCCGCCCGTGAGCGGCGGCATCGACCTCGAAGTCATACCATCCCGACGCCGGCACGCCCTCGGTGTGGTGGGTGCTGATCCCGGTCGCGGTCGCGGCGAGGCGTCCGTAGAGACTGATGCAGCCGTGCGCCTTCTCGGGTTTCACCTGGGTGCGGCCCGGACGAAAGCTCGCCGCGGAGTAGGCCAGGGAAACGGGCTCCGGTTTCTCGTCCCCCATGATCAGGGCCCGGTCGATCGCATCGGCCGCGGCGGTGAGGGCGCCTTCGAGCCAGAGCGGCGAGGTCATGAGCGTCTCGCCGATGGTGAAGAATCCGTGATCCTCCTCGTCGGCGGGCAGGGGCGAAGCGGGATCGTAGTGGGGCGCGACGAAGCCGAAGAGCTCGCGCATCGTGTTGCGGTATTCGATGCGATTGAGCCTCCGCATCACCACGGTCTCGGACTCGCCTTCGAGGCGAACGGCGGCCTCTGCGAGCATGGTGCGGAGGTGATCGGTCGCGGCGAGACGTTCCTCGGGCGCGGGCTGGAGTTCGTCCTCGGGCGGCATCTCGCCGAGGGCGAGCACGTCGAGCACCTCCTGCCATCGGTGCGCCATGGGCACGTCGGCGATGACGAGATCGAGATCGTCTAGGCGGCGGTCGCCTTTCTGCACGAGGTCGTCGTGGCACTCGAAGCAGTGCTTCACGAGGAACCCGTCGATGTCGAAGTCGGGTTCGGCAAAGATCGCGTGCCAGGGCGCGGCGATGGCGAGCATGATGGTGAGGCAGGCGCGGCGTCTCGCCGCCGTCTTTTCACGTGCTGAGATTCGGAGGCGAGACGCCGCCGCTACGGGATTCCTCATGCCAGCAGTTCGTTCAGATTTCCATCGCTCGACGCGAAGGCGTCGGCCTCCACTCCCATCGCCTGGAGCAGGGTCACGAAGAGATTGCAGAGCGGCGTGTTGTCGTCGCGATCGAAGGCGAGGTGGCCCCCGTGTTTCAACCCGCCACCGGCGAGAAGGATGGGAAGGTTGGTCGCGTTGTGAATGTTGGCGTCGCCGAGGTTGCTGCCGAAGAGGGTCATGGTGTGGTCGAAGAGGTTCGCCCCCGCTTCCGATTTCTCCGAGAGCCGACGGAAGAAGTCGCGCAACACGTGCATCTGGCGGCGATCGACCCTTTCGAGCTGGGCGATCTTGTCCCTGGCCTGGCCGTGGTGACTGAGGTTGTGGTAGCCGTTAAGCGATTTCTCCTCCTCGCTGATCTCGAAGACCGGAGTGGCGAAGCCGTCCACCATGAGCGTGACGATGCGGGTCGAGTCGCTCTCGAAGGCGAGCTGCGCCATCCGCAGCATGAGGTCGAACTTTTCGAAAAACTTCGCCTTGTCGAGAATGTCGTCGGGGGCTTCCTCTTCGGTGGCGGGCTTGGGTCTCTGCTCCCACTCGCCCGCGACATGGAGCCGTTCCTCCAGTTCCCGCACCGACGTGAAATACTGGTCGAGCCGCTCGCGGTCATCGGTCCCGAGTTCACGCTGGAACCGGCGCAGGTCGTCGGAAACGGTGTCGAGGATGCTGCCGCGCTCCTCGAGGCGTCGGAGCTGGTGCTGCACTTCCTTCGGGCTGCCCTGGACAAACATGCGGCGAAACAACTCCGAAGGCTTGTCCTCGGCGGGCAGGAGGACCCCGTCGCGGGTCCAGGAGAGGCTGCGGTTCGCCTTGTCGATGTTGACCCCGAGATTGAGCGTCGGAAAGCGTGTCTGTTGCCCGAGGTGCTCGTAGGCGAACTGGTCGAGCGAAATCGTGTTGCGGAAGCCGCTGCCCGTCGGATCCTTCGCCGCAGTGAGAAAGCAGTTCTCGGTGGAGTGCCCGCCCACCACCGCCGGATGGGAAAGACCGCTGCAGACGGTGAACTTCTCGCGGAAGTCGCGCAGTTCCTCGAGGTAGGGCGTGAGCGTGTAGTCCGGGCCGCTGTCCTCGGGAAAGAAATGCCAGGGCAGCACGCCGAGGTTGTTCGAGATGAGCAGCATCCGGCGCGGGGGTTCCGCCGGGGAGCGGCCCAAGGCGGGCATGGCGAACCGGTCGAGAATGGGCAGGCCGAGCGTGACGCCGAGGCCGCGCAGGAAGCGACGGCGGGTAGATCCGTTGCTGTGAAAATGGGGACCGTTCATGATTGCGGCAAGCACAGAATTATGTGAGATTCCTCAAGGTATGAACTTGGATCTAAAGACGGAGATTGTCGGATTGACCGATTTCGCGCGAAACACCCGGCGTCATACCGAGGAGCTGACGGATTCGCATCGGCCACGTGTGCTCACTCACAACGGGCGTGCGGCGCTGGTGGTGATGTCGGTCGAAGCGTTTCAGGAGTTGTCGGCAGAAGCGGAGGAGCACCGACTCGATTTGCGCCTTCGGAAGGCGCTCGACGATTATGCGGACGGGGATCGAGGGCAACCTGCCGCGAAGGTCCTCCGTCGAATCCGCAAGGGTCGCGGAAAGTGAGCTATCAGCTCCATTTCTCCTCCGAGGCGGAACGCTGCATCGAGGAACAGCTCGAGTGGTATGATCGGGAGACGGATCATGAACAGGGTGACCGTTGGCTCGCGCAACTCGAAGCAGCGCTGGAACGCCTGAGCGGGAATCCCGAACGGTATGGGTTTGCACCGGAAAACGGGCTTTGGCGACCCGAATTGGAATTGCGCCAGATGCCTTTTCAACCCTGGAAAACCAAGTCGGCCTGGCGGGTGCTGTATGTGATTGACGAGTCATCCGAAGTCGTGACGGTGATCCAGATCAGACACTCCCGTCGCCCTTGGTTGTCTGAGGAAGAGTCTTCCTGAGACCGCAGAAAATCTCGCTCGTCACCAGTGCGTGAACGAGGTCGCGGACGCGGTAGCCTTCCGGCTCGCAGGCGTCGAGCAGCACCTCGATCCTCGGCCGATCCGAGAACCGGACCGGGACGCCGGTGGCGTAGAGGGTGAGCTGTCCAAGCAGATTGCGCGCGAGCGCCCGCGGCTCGGCGGCGAGG
>Ga0180436_10003847_pt1 | contig 13655 bp, 10 predicted proteins | sample SS_ome_2_FD_132434 | JGI IMG/M metagenome (GOLD analysis project Ga0180436, IMG submission 132434) | Hypersaline lake sediment archaeal communities from the Salton Sea, California, USA - SS_3_S_2 metaG | ecosystem: Environmental > Aquatic > Non-marine Saline and Alkaline > Hypersaline >...
ACGAAGGGACGGTCCTGGGGGTAGAGGTTGCCGCCCTCGGTCATCGCGTAATAGACGTTCAGGAGCATGGGGAAGAGGATGAAGATACCGAACACGAGCAGGTTCGGGAGGACGAACAGGTAGGCCATCCGGCGCACGCCCAGCAGCTTCTGGGCGGGCTCCATGACCAGTCCGAGGGCGTTCATCGCCAGCGCGTAGACGCGCTGCACGGCATCGCCCAGGCGCGCGTTCAGGCGCTGGAAGGCGTTCGGGGTCGCGGCCATGGGCCTCCAGGGGGTCGCACGGGTCGCCGCGGCGAGGGGGCGGACGCCGCCGGAGCGTGGCCCGGCGGCGCCCGAGGAGCGGTGGGTTGGGGCGTCTCAGGCGGCCGTCAGTTCGCGCCCGCCTCGCGCAGCGCCTCGTCGATGTCGGCCTGGATGCGTTCCAGCGCCTGGTCGAGGGTGAGTTCGCCCACGTACACCTGGGTGAGGCGGTCGCGGATCGAGTTGAACACCACGAAGTTGTACGGGTAGGCCTGCATCGCGTAGGCGATCGGGTGCAGCTTCGGGACCTGCTGCGAGAAGGCGGTCAACGCGGCGGCCGCGAGCGGGTTCTCGGTCGCGAAGTCGACGCCGGACTCGGCGAGCCCGAGGTGTCCCGGGATGAAGAGCGAACGCCCGTAGAACTCGGCCAGGTTCTCCTCCTGGGCGATGAACTCCATGACCTGGGCGACCTCTTCGGGGTACTCGGTGTCGGCGATGGCGACGACGCCGGCGCCGCCGGGCATGCCCGTGCAGGCGGCCGGGCCGCAGGGGTTCGGCACGACGACCCAGTCGAAGGCGTCGCCGATCAGGTTGGTGAACTGGCCGATCTGCCAGCTGCCGGACATGTACAGCACCACCTGGGCGTTGACGAAGAACTCGTTGCCGGCGGCGTAGCTGCCGGCGGAGCCGATCCACACGTCGGGGTTCATGGTGCCGTCGGCGTGCCAGTCGATCATCAACTGCATCATCGAGCGCATGCCGGGGTCATCGATCTTGGGCCGGCCGTCGGCGTCGAGGTACTGCGCGCCCTGGCTGATGGCCGGGCCCGCCAGCCGGTGGCCCGTGCGGTCCATGACCATGGCGTAGGGCGTGCCGGTGGCCTCGGCCACCTGGCGCGTCACCGCGGCCCACTCCTCCCAAGTGGTGTCGCCCTCGGGCACCGCGACGCCGGCCTGCTCGAAGAGCGTGGCGTTGATGTAGGGGCCGGTGACCGTCAGCTGGGTCATGAAGCCGGGGATGGCGTCGGAGCCCGCCGGGCGCATCCAGTCGAGGAAGGGCCCGAAGTTCTCGTCCCAGTAACCGGGATCGGACAGGTAGGGCCGCAGGTCGAGCCAGTACTCCGACAGGCCGCCCAGGTTCGTGACCCTCGCGATGTCGGGGCCCTGGCCGGACGCCAACTGCAGCGGCAGCGACTCGAGGATGCCCGAGGAGTACGGCACGGTGTCCATGACGACCGTGATGCCGGGGTTGGCGGCCTCGAAGCGGTCGAGGATCTCGCGCATGACGGCGCCTTCGTTGCCGTCGTCGTACCAGGTCATGCGCAGTTCGACCTGCGCGAACGCGCTGCCGACGAGGAGTCCCAGGATCAGGCTGGCGAAGAGGGTGGTGAGGAAGCGTGGGCGGGGCATCGGTACCTCCTGGTCGAGCGAGTGACGCGGCCACGGGACCCACGGTCCCTGGCCCTGGAGCGGATCCAGCCCGCGTGGCGGACGCCGACGGCTCGGTCCGGGCGGGACGGCCTCGCTGCCGGTCGCGCCGCGGCGCGCCTTGCGGATGGATGCTCCTGAGTATACGGTGAAGGGATCATGGCGTCCATCCCGCGGCGCGTCGTTTCGCTTGTCAGGGACGTGTCAGGTACCCCTTCGTGAGGCCTCGGCTGCGAGCGGCGCCGGGCGGCGAGCTCGAGGGGCGCGGGCCGGTCGAGTTGGCGCTCACGGGCGCCCGCCTGCAGGCCCTCGTGTCGCCGACCGGCGTGCGCGACGTGCTCGTGTGGGGCAGCGGCGTCGCCGGCGAACTGCGCTTCGATCCGCCGCTGCCCTTGGGGGCCCGCGTGCGCGTCGCGCCCAACCGCATCGCCTACGACTGGGGCGAGGGGCGCCTGGTGGTCGCGGGCCTGCCGCGGGCGCCGGTCGTGGTGCTGCGCGCGGAGGGCGCCGCGCCCGGGCTGCGCCTGGTCGCGCCACGGCGGATCCCCGCGGGCTTCGACCGCCGCGCCCGGCTGCTCGCGGAGGCGGGCGGCTGGCGTGTCGCGAGCGACTGGGCGGAGCTACGCCTGACCGCGCCCGGGGGCGCCCCAGGCGCCCGCGGCCGGCTCGCCTTCGGGTCCGCCGGCCTGGCGCTGCTGGCCGCCGGCGCCGACGGCGAGGAGGCCGCCCGCGCGGCGTACGGGGTCTTGGCGGGCGGATCGCCCGAACGCGAGCTCGACGACTGGCGGCGCGAGCTGGCGGCGGTGCTGCGGCTGCCCGACGACGAGCTGCAGGGTCTGTTCCTGCAGGGCCTGCACGCCGCCCGCGCGGCCCGCAAGGAGCTCCCGGACGGCCGCTTCGCCGGCCTCGCGGCCGGCGTCGGCTACGCCATGCCGCCGCGGACCTACTACCGCGACGGCTACTGGACGCTGCAGGCGCTGCTGCCCACGTGGCCCGAGGTCGCCCGCGAGCAGCTCCTGCTGCTCGCCCGCGAGGTCGCGCCGGACGGCGAGGCGCCGAGCGGTGTCGTGGTGGCGTCGCCGGCCGGCGAGCGCCACTGGCGCGCGCGGCGCGACGTGGATCCGACGCTGGCCGCCGACCACCCGCGCGACGGCGTGTGGTGGGCCGATCACACCGACGCCCCGCTGTTCTTCGCGCTGCTCGCCTGCGAGGCGGCCGCCTGGTGCGGCGACGGCGGCCTGTGGGCGACTGAGGTCGACGGCGTGGCGATCGGTGCGCGGGTCGCGGCGGCCCTCGAGCGCGTCCACCGCAGCGTGGACGCCTCCGGCCTGCCCGTCAAGCCGCCCCACGACCGCGACTGGGCCGACAACGTCTTCCGCGGCGGGCACGTCACGTACGACGTCGGGCTGTACCACGGCGCGCTGGTGGCGGTCGCCGCGGCGCTCGCGGCCTCGGACCCGGAGGCGTCCGCCCGCTACCGGGAACGCGCCCGGGTCGTGCGCGGTGCGGCGCTGCGGCGCCTGTGGCGCGAGGACCTGGGACACTTCGTGGAGTTCGTCGAACCCGCCGGTCCCGGCCAGCCCGCCGGCCCCGCCGGCGCCGGCGGGCCAGCGGGAGGCCGCGCCGAGGCGCACCTGGCGATCGACACGCTCACGGCGGTGCGCTACGGGCTCGCCGACGATGCGCGGGCCCGGCGCACCCTGGCCGCCATGCGCCAGCGTCTCGAGACGCGCCACAACCACGCGCAGCCGTACGGCGACTGGGGCGTGATGAACGTGTTTCCGCCCTACGCCCCGTGGGTGCGCCGGCGCGGCAAGAGCCGCTTCGCCTACCGCTACCACAACGGCGCCGATTGGCCTGTCTGGGACGGAGTTTACGCGGAGCAGCGGATGCGCCTGGGGGTGGGCGGCTGGCGCTACCCGCTCACGCGCTGGTGGGCGGTCGGACTGGCGCAGGGGCGGGCCACCCCCGTGGAGTACGCCTCCCCACCCTTCGGCGCGGGCTCGCCGTCGAACGCCTGGAGTTCGATGCCGGCGGCGGCGCTGCTCCTCGGCGGTTTCGGCCTCACGCCCGCGGGCGGCGCCCGGCGACCGCCGTGGGGCGCCGGCGAGGTGACCTGGCGTCGCGCGGACGGCCGGCGCGTGCGCGCGATCGCGAGCGAGGATCCGGGGGCGGATGCCGTCCGGCTGGAGGTCGACGGTGGCTGATCCCTGGCGCGCGCTGCCCCCGATGCGCTTCGCGGGTCGCGACGGCCCGCGCTTCGTGTTCGTCGCGGCCGCGGGCGGGCCCGAGCGCGTCGTGCTCACGGTCGTCGAGGAGTACGTGGTTCGGGTGCAGGTGCAGCCCCTGGGGCGCGCGCGCGTCGAGCGCACCTGGGCGGTGGTGGGTCGCGCCGGCGACGTCGGCCCGGAGGGTCGCGACCGCGAGGACCTCTCGCCCTTCGCCTGCCCAGAGCCCACGTTCGAGGCGGACGGCGGGCGCCTGCGGCTGCGCACGCCCCGCCTCGCGCTCGAGGTCTCGCTGGCGCCCTTCGCGATGCGCTGGGCGCTGCCGGGCGGCGAGCCGCTGTTCGAGGACCACCCCGAGCTCGGTTACCGCCTCGCCCGCACCGGCGGCCTCGGCCTGCGCCACACGCTACGGCGCGACCCGCGGGCGCCCGTGTTCGGACTCGGTGAGGCGAGCGGCCTCCTCGACCGCCGCCACCGCCGCTACCGCCTGCGGCCCGGCGACGCCCTCGGCTACGACGCCGAGCGCTGCGACCCGCTCTACAAGCACCTGCCGTTCGTCACCACGCTGACGCCCGACGGCCACGCCAGCGGCCTGCTGTACGACACCGGCGCCGAGGCCGTCTTCGACCTCGGCAGCGAGATCGACCACTACCTGGGCCCCTACCGCTACGCCGAGCTGCGCGCCAGCGAGATCGACCTCTACGTCATGGTTGGCCCCGCTCTGCCCGACCTGGTGCGGCGGGTGCAGGACCTGACGGGGTACCCGCCGCTGCCGCCGCGCTGGTCCCTCGGCTACCTGGGCTCCACCATGCGCTACACCGACGCCGAGGACCCGACCGCCGAGCTCGCGGGCTTCGTGCGCGAGCTGCGCGAGCACGGCATCGGCTGCTCGGGCTTCCACCTCTCCAGCGGTTACTCCATGGGCGACGACGGCCTGCGCTACGTGTTCGCCTGGAACCGCCGCCGCGTGCCCGACCCCGCCGGGATGGTCGCGCCGCTGCGGGAGGCGGGCATCCGGACCCTCGCCAACGTCAAGCCCGCGCTGCTCACGACCCACCCCGAGCACGACGCCCTCGCGGCGGCCGGCGCCTTCGTGCGGGCGGCCGCCGACGACCCATCACCGCTGCCCGGCGGCGCCTACCGCGCGCGCTTCTGGGGCGGCGACGCGGGGTACCTCGACTTCACCCACCCCGAGGCCTACGGCTGGTGGCGCGAGCGCGTGCGCGAGCGCCTCCTCGGCGTGGGCATCGACGCGACCTGGAACGACAACAACGAGTTCCGCGTCGAGGACGACACGGCGCGCTGCGCGGCGGGGGAGGCGCGTGATCTGCGGCCGACGCTGACGCTGCTGATGAACCACGCCAGCCGCGCGGCGCAGCGCGACGCGCACCCGGAGCGGCGCGACTTCCAGGTCACCCGCTCAGGCGGCCTCGGGATGCAGCGCTACGCGCAGACCTGGTCGGGCGACAACCTCACGAGCTGGCACACGCTGGCCTACAACCTGCCGATGGGCCTGTCGCTGTCACTGTGCGGCTGGGCGAGTCACGGCCACGACGTCGGCGGCTTCGCGGGCCCGCCGCCCGACGCCGAGCTGCTCACCCGCTGGGTCGAGGCCGGCATCACGCAGCCACGCTTCAGCATCCACTCGTGGAACGACGACGGGACGGCCACCGAGCCTTGGACGCACCGCGAGGCGTTGCCGGCGATCCGACGGCTCATGGCGCTGCGCACGGCGCTCGTCCCCTACCTCGCGACCCTCATGTGGGACGCGGTGCACGACGGCGTCCCGCTCACGCGGCCGCTGGTGTACGCCTTCCAGGACTGGCGCCCCGGCTGGGGCGAGAGCTTCGTCCACCTGCTGGGCGACGCGCTGCTGGTCGCGCCGGTGCTGGAGCCGGGGGCGACGACGCGCCGCGCGCTGCTGCCGCCGGGCCGCTGGCTCGAGCTCGGCAGCGGCCGCGTGTGGGACGGCGACGCCGAGGCGGACCTCGAGGCGCCCGTGGGCCGGCCCGTGTGGCTGCTGCGCGAGGGGCACGCCCTGCCGCTGGCGGCCGTGCCGGAGCGGGCCGAGGAGGTCGTGCCCGCCTGGCTGGCGGGCGGGGAGGGCGTCGCGCCGCCGCCGATCCGCTGGCTCTGCTTCCCCGACGCCGACGGCCGGGCGGCCGGCCGGCTCGTGTGGGAGGACGGGGTCAGCCGGGCGCACGAGCGGGGGGCGGTGGACCGGCTGGCGCTCGAGGTCGTGGCCGACCGCCGGGTCCGCGCGCGGATGCGCGTGGAGGCCCGGGCCTCCGGCTGCGACCTCGGCGCCCACGAGGCCCTGCTGCCGGGCGACGGCTGGCGGCTTCCCTGGTTCGCGTCGACCTGGCGGTCGCTGGCCGTCGAGCCCTGAGCGTCGCCCCGAGGGCCTCGGGTCCGCCGCCGGCCCGCGTCAGCCCCTGGGTGTCGTCGGATGGCGCGCCAGGATCCGCTCCACGGCGTCGCGCTCCTCGTCCGACATCGCCCACTGGGCGGTGGCGGCGTTGCGCCGCACCTGCTCGGCGCTGGTCGCGCCGGCGATGACGCTGGCGACCTGCGGTCGCGTGAGCAGCCAGGCGAAGGCCAGGTCGATGAGCTCGAAGCCGCGCGACTCCGCGTAGCGGGCGAGGGCCTCGATGAGCTCGAGGTTGGCGTCGGTGAGCAGGGCCTCCCAGCGCGGGTTGCCGATGATGCGCGTGCCCTCCGGCAGCGGCCGGCCCTTGCGGTACTTGCCGGTCAGCAGCCCGCTCATGAGCGGGAAGTAGGGCAGGAAGGCCAGCCCCAGCCTGGCGCAGGCCGGCAGCACCTCCGCCTCCGGCTCGCGCTGCATGAGGCTGTACTCGTTCTGCACGCTCACGAACCGCGGGGCGCCGGCCGCGACGGCCGCCTCGGCCTCCTCCAGCTGCTCGGCGTCGAAGTTCGAGCAGCCGATCTCGCGCACGAGGCCGGCCTCGACCAGCTCACCCAAGGCCCCCAGGGTGTCCGCGATCGGCACCTCGGGGTCGGGACGGTGCAGCTGGTAGAGATCGACGTGGTCCATCCTCAGGCGGCGCAGGCTGTCCTCGAGGGCCCGCCTCACGTAGGTAGGGTGGGCGCCGCCCGCGGTCTCCTCGTCGAGCGGCAGGCCGAACTTGGTGGCGAGCACGACGCTGTCGCGGCGCCCCTGGAGGACACGGCCGAGGAAGGTCTCGCTGTCCGTGCCGCCGTACATGTCGGCGGTGTCGAGGAAGTTGACGCCGACATCGAGGGCGGCGTCCACGACGCGCTTGGTGGCGGCCTCGTCGAGGCGCCCGCCGAAGTTGTTGCAGCCGAGGCCGACGACGGAGACGTGCAACGTGCCGAGCGTCCGGGTGTGCATGCGGGCTCCTCTCCAGGACGAGGCGTGGCCGGGCGGCGCCGAGGCGAGACCGGCGGCGGGGCGGCGGGTCGGGGACGTGCTCCTCCACTGTGGCACGGCGGGGCACGCCGGGTCATCCGTCGGGCCGCCGACGGTAGGCTGAGGCATGCCTGCCGCGACCCGCGCCGCCATCGTCCTCGCGGCGCTCGCGCTCGCCGCCTGCGCCCCCCTCACGGCCCCAGCGAGCGTGTACGACGCCCCCTACCCGGTCGCGGCCGTCGAGCTGCCGCGGGACGACGCGGGGCATCCGGCCCCGATCGAGTGGTGGTACTGGGTCGGTCACCTACGGGACGCCGACGGCCGGCCGCTCGCCTTCCAGCTGACCTTCTTCAAGGCCTACGCGCCGCCGGCATTCCCCATCCTGGGCCTGCCGGCGAACCTGTGGCTGGAGAAGGGCCACGTCGCGCACGCGGCCGTCGTCGACCTCGCGACCGGCCGCCACGCGATGGCCCAGCGGATCGACGTCTTCTACGAGGCCGACGCCTCGTACGAGGACCTCGGCATCTTCGTCGGCCCCAGCTGGGCGGCCGAGCGCGCGGAAGACGGCGTGAGCCACGCGCTGCGCTTCACCGTGGGCGGCTACGAGATCGAACTCGTCGCTACGCCCTCCAAGGCGGCCGTGCTGCACGGCGACCCGCCGGGCATCCAATCGATGGGCGCCGGCGGCGTCAGCTACTACACGGCGCACACGCGCATGGTCGTCTCGGGCACGGTGCGCGGCCCCTGCCTGCTGCCGGCGGCCTGCCCGGCCGTGCCGCTCACCGGCCAGGCGTGGTTCGACCACCAGTGGGGCGACTTCCGCATCGACCGCTTCGCCGGCTGGGACTGGTTCGCCCTGCAGCTCGACGACGACAGCGAGGTCATGATCTACCTCATCCGCGGGCTCGACGGCACGATCGAGTCGGCCGTCGGGACCCACGTCGCGGCGGACGGATGGGTCCGTCCGTTGAGCGAGGACGGCTTCGTCCTCGAGGCGACGGGGCCCACGTGGACCAGCCCGTCGACGGGCGCCACCTACCCCGCCGAGTGGCGGGTGGCCGTGCCCGCCCACGGGGTCGACGTCGTCGTCACGCCCCTGGTGGCGGACCAGGAGATGAACACCCGCGCCACCACCGGCATCGTCTACTGGGAGGGCGCCGTCACCGTGCGCGGCTCGCATGGCGGCGTCGGCTTCGTCGAGCTCACGAACTACGATCGGGTGCCGTGGGCCGGGGCGGATCGCTGAGCGTTTGCGCTCGCGTCAATCCAGCCCCGTCGGCGACGCCGCGGCCTCCTCCTCGGCCTCCAGGGCGCGGAGGCGTTCGATCACCTCGGCGTGGGCGCGGGTCCAGGGTTCGTCGGCGTCGATGGCGTCCTTGCAGGGACCGCAGACCAGCCCGAGAACCTCGGCCGGACGCTCGTGGCACACCGCGCAGGGGCCCTCGTCGACGTTGGGGGGTACCGGGTCGTGGAGCATGACGCCTCCTTCCGTCTCCAGGCTAAGGCCTCAAGGCATGCCGCGGTACCGTCGCACCACCGCGCGGGTGGTGTGATGGGGGGCGTGAAGGCCGTCGCGATGAAGAACCGTTGGCTCGCCGTCGCGGCGCTGGCGCTGCTGCTCGGCGCCTGTGGCCGCGAGCCGCTCGAAGTCGCCACCGCCGACCTGGAGCCGAAGGTGCGGGTCGTGTCGACGGCCGGCGCCGGCACCGAGGTCACGCTGGTGCTCTTCCGCGACCTGGTCGCCACCTACGACCTGCTGCCCGGCGAGCGCCTGACGGCGGCCCCGGCCGGTGGGACGGCGGTCGAGATGACCGCCGGGGTCGACGGGTCCGCGTGGCTGCGGCGCCGGGCGTACGTCGCCAGCCTGCCCGAGGTGGGCCCGCGGCAGGACGTCGTCATCACCTTCGAGCGCCCGCAGGAGGGGGAGTTCCTCGAGATCGTCGCCCGGGTGCCGGGCGAGGTGGCCGTGACGCGGCCGGCGGCCGGCGAGGAGCGCACGCTGAACGAGCCCTTCGCGGTCGCCTGGGACCCGTTGCCGGGCGACCAGGTGGAGTTCCGCTTCGACGTCGCGGGCTGCGAGGGCCTCGGTGCCGAGCAGGTCGCCGACCTGCGGACGGAGGCCGGGTTCGCGGCACTGCCGCTCACCGACGGCACCCTCGGGCTGGCCAACCTGACCTTCGAGGCGCCGGACGAGGCCACCCGCTGCGCCGCGGACCTGATCGTCGGGCGCGCCTGGGACGGCGGGCAGATGCTCGTGGACGAGGCGTTCGGCGAGCTGCGCGGCCAGTCGCGCAGCGTGCGCGTCAGCCGCGTCGTGCCGCTGTCGTTCGTCCCCGAGACGGTGCTGCCGACGGTCGACATCGCGCCGAAGGTGCGCGTCGTGTCGGTCGCCGGCGTCGGCACCGAGGTGACGGTGGTGCTGTGGCGCGCGGGCCTTCCGCTCGCCGCCCCCTACGAGCTCGTGGTCGGCGAGCGGCTGACCGCCACCCCCGACGGGGGCGCCCCCGTGGTGCTCTCGCTGGCGACCGACCTCTCGACGCCGCTGCAGCCCGACGCCTACCGCGCCTGGCTGCCCGAGCTCGGCCCGGGGGAGCGTCTCACGATCGCCCTCGAGCGCGCGGGCGACGACGCCGCCCCGACCACGCGGGTCACGATCCCCGAGGGCGTGGCGGTGACGGCGCCCGCGCCCGGCGCGCGGCTGGCCTTCGACGAGCCGTTCGAGCTCGCGTGGGACGCCGTCGACGTCGACCTCGAGCGCCGAACCGTCGTCGAAGCGTGCGTCGGGCTCGAGGCCGACGAGCTCGAGGACGTGCGCGTCGGCCGCGGGTACCCCGCCGTCTTCCCCGGCGAGGACGGGGCGCTCGAGCTGACGTTCACCCGGCCCGGGGAGGCCGCGTCGTGCGCCGTCGAGCTGCAGGTGGGACGCGTGGGCGAGGGGATCGCGCTCGATCCGGCGTTCCGCGAGTTGGACGGTGCGTCGCGCGTGATGCGCGTGGACGCGTCGCTGCCGCTGACCTTCGAGCCGGCCGCGGCGCCCTGAGCCGCCGTTCCCTGAGTCGCCGCGCCCTGGGCCGCCGCGCCCCTACGGCCCCTCCTCCGCCATGCGTGCGTCGAGTTCCTCGACGTCGTCGCGCCGGCATAGCTGCGTGCCCGGAGTCTTGACCGCGGCGGCCCCCGCGGCGACGCCGTAGCGGATCGCCTCGTGCAGCGAGCGGCCGCGCGTCAGGGCCGCCACGATGCCGCCCACCATGCTGTCGCCGGCGCCGACGGCGCTGCGGATGGGCACGGTGGGCGCGCGCACGTGCCAGTGCTCGTCGGCGGTGGTCGCCATCGCCCCGCCCTTGCCGAGCGAGGTGACCACGACCTCGGCCGCGCCCCCCTCGATGAGGCGCCGGGCGACGCCACGCACCTGGTCGTCGTCCTCGATTTCCTGGCCGGCCAGCTGGCCGAGTTCCCGGATGTTCGGCTTGATGAGGTACAGCGGCGTCTCGATGCCGTGCCGCAAGGCGGGGCCGGAGGTGTCCAGGACGACGCGGCAGCCCGCGGGCGCGGCGCGGGCGAGGCGCGCGTAGGTGTCCTCGGGCACCCCCGCGGGCAGCGAGCCGGAGAGGACGAGGTACGGCGTGGACGCCGGGATCGCCGCCACGCGTTGCGTCAGCACCTCGAGTTCCGCGTCGGTGACGACGGGGCCGGGGGTGCCGAAGCGGAACTGCTGGCCGGTGGCGCGCTCGAACACGATGAGGTGCTCGCGCGTCTCGCCGTCGATGACCAGGGGGTGGTGGTCGAGCTGCATGGCGTCGAGCAGTCCCTCGAGGCGGGCGCCGGTGTACCCGCCGAGCGTCCAATGGGCGGAGGCCGGCACGCCCAGCTCGTTGAGGACGCGGGCGACGTTGATGCCGCCACCGCCGGGTTCGTGGACGGGGCGGTCGCTCCGCAGCTTGCGCTCCGGGACGACCTGCTCGACGCTGATGCTCTTGTCGACGGCCGGGTTCAGCGTGATCGTGACGACGCGGGCCATGCCCCAGCTTGGCACGGGCGGCGCCGCGGGTATCGTCGGGGCATGCCGATCGCCCACGCCCACGAGCCCGCGGACGCCGTCGTCGGCGTCTACCTCACCTTCCCCGACGCGTCCACCGCCGAGCGGATCGCCGGCGAGCTGGTCGCGGAGCGCCTCGTCGCCTGCGTGAACCTGTTGCCGCCCGCGACCTCGGTCTACCGCTGGGAGGGGCAGGTGGTGCGCGAGCCGGAGATCGTCGCCTGGGCCAAGACCACCCGCGACCGATTGGCGGCCTTGACCGCGGCCGTCGAGGCTCGCCACCCGTACGCGGTGCCCTGCGTCGTCACCTACCCGGCGAGCGGCGGTTCGATCGCGTACCTCGAGTGGGTGCGTGACGAGGTGGGGCCGCCCCGGTGACCTTCGACCTCGAGTTCACCCCCACCCGGCGGACGGCCGAGGCCGTCGTCGTGTTCGACGTGCTGCGCATGACCACGACCGCCTGCGCGGCCTTCGCGAGCGGTCTGACGTGGCTCGAGGTGGTCGCCGACGCCGAGGCGGCCCGCGAGCGCGCGCGGGCGACCGGGGCGCTGCTGTTCGGCGAGCGCGACGGCCTGCCCCTCGAGGGGTTCGACGGCGGCAACTCGCCCGTCGAGACCCTGGACCTCGACCTCGCCGGGCGCGGCGCCGTGCTCTGCACCACCAACGGCTCGCGCGCCGTGGAGGCGGCGGCCGGCGCGCGCCACGTGTTCCTGGGCGCGATCGTCAACGCCGAGGCCGTCGCCCGCTTCCTCCTGGCGCTGGGGCCGGACGAGGTGCTGCTGTCGTGCGCGGGCACCGTCGACCGAGTGTCGTTCGACGACGTGCTGGGGGCGGCCTGGCTGCTCCGCGAGGTCGTGGCCCGCGAGCCGGACGCGACGCTGAGCGATGCCTGCGCGCTGGCGCTCGCGGCGGTGGAGGGTCACGAGGATCCGCTGCCGCTCCTCGAGCGAGCGGCGCACGCCCGCTTCCTGCGCTCGATCGGCTTCGCCGCAGACGTCGAGTTCGCCGCTCGCGCGGGGACGTTCGACGTGGTGCCGTGGCGGCGTGCGGAGGCGCCGCCGAGGTTCGTCGCGGACGGTACGGACGACGCCGGTTAGGCCACGCGGCGTCGGCCGAGACTCACCCGGAGGCGACCGACGCCGCGTCGGCGTCCAGCCGCCGCAGCAGTTCGAGGACGAACGCCTCGGTGTTCTCGACGGTGCTCGGGTCGACCCGCTCGAACACGTCGCCGACGGTGTGCCAGTCGGGGATGACGCCGTCCGGGCGTAGGCCGACGAAGGAGAGCGAGGGGACGCCGCGCACCATGAGGGCGGTGGCGTCGGTGTGCAGCGTCGTGTAGGGCTTGACGTAGGCGTTCAGCTCGGGGCGCTCGGCGCGGATGCGCTCGGCCAGCGCGAAGAGCTCGGGCGAGGGACGGTAGGGGAGGACCATGCCCTCGACGCTGGTGTAGCAGACGCCGGCCCCACGGCCGCCGACGTTGTCGATGCTGATCGCGACGAGGCCGGGCAGCTCGGCGCGGTGCGCGTCGGCGAACGACCAGGCGCCCACGGAACCGACCTCCTCGCAGCCCGAGGCGAGCGCCCACACCTCGGTGTGGGTGAGGGGCTCGCCCGCCAGGCGCTCGGCGAGGCTGAGGACGACCGCCGCGCCGGTGGCGTTGTCGTTGGCGCCATGGGTGAAGGGCGTGGTGTCGGGCTGCGCGGTGGCCGCGAGCACGATCAGGTAGACGGGCGCCAGGAACCACGCGACGGCACGCCACCCGTCCAGGTCGAAGGCGCCGATCGCCAGGAAGGCGAGCGTCCCGACGAGGAAGGCGACGATCCCGGCCGTGGTGATGGCGCGGAACGCGGCCAGCCGCGCCGGGCTGGTGAAGAGCCAGGGCGTGCGGTGGGTGTCGAGGTGGCCGACGAGCAGCACCCGGCGCCGCGCGGGTCCGGCCGCGGGGACGCGGGCCCACACGTTCTGGCTCTCGGCGCGCGGGACGAGGACGCGCAGGGGGTGGCGCTGGAAGTACATCTCGAGGAAGACCGACGCCGTCGCCACGGCCATCGCGACACCCGCGACGAGCGCGCCCCAGCGTCCGCCCCACAGGGCCAGCGCGGCGGCGACGAGGCCGGTGAGGGCGGCGATGGCGAACGGCCGCCAGCCGCTCACGGGCGACCGGAACGGCTCCCAGTGGGTCTCGAGGCCCGCGGCCTCGAAGCGCTCGCGGGCATACTCGGCGGCCCGCCGCTCTGCCGGCGTGGTGGAGCCGCGCGGGCCGATCTCGACGGCCAGGTGGTGCACGTGCCGCATCGCGCTGCTGGGCATGTCGGCCGCATCATCGCACGG
>Ga0180436_10003848_pt1 | contig 13655 bp, 9 predicted proteins | sample SS_ome_2_FD_132434 | JGI IMG/M metagenome (GOLD analysis project Ga0180436, IMG submission 132434) | Hypersaline lake sediment archaeal communities from the Salton Sea, California, USA - SS_3_S_2 metaG | ecosystem: Environmental > Aquatic > Non-marine Saline and Alkaline > Hypersaline > Sediment...
ATGAATGAGTTCATGAAGAACCACATAGTCGATACAGTATTTTGGAGCCTTAATAAGCTCAGCATTTAGAAGTATCATCTTTTTATCCGTCAGGGCAGACCCCCATCGTGCCTTCATCAACCTCACATCGACATTAGGCTTTTCAACCCCATACTTTTGTACCAGAGGATACATCTTCTCTAGTGATTCATTAAATGTTAAATGGGCTTTTTTACGATACCATTCATCCATTAATTTAGCTTTTCTATTAAGGTTATCTGTATCCTTCACATACAGATAGATGAAACCTCGAAAGTATTTCACTGTTTCTTCTTCAGTTGTTTCCTGTACACGTAAACGGTATTGTTTACCCAAATACCGAAAAGTCTCACCACTTACATACTCTCTTACACTTTGTTTTATAGGCTGCACTTCTTTAAATTGCCCTACATTTTTAAGAATCCATGAACCTTTAGATTTTACAAAATCCGAAATAAAGTCAATCGGTACTCTGTCATTTGCTGTAACCTCAATTGTCATATCTGGTTTGACATTTAAGTTTACATTTTTCACGTTTTTACGTTTCAGCACAAAATCAATGACTCTGTTTGCGTACTCGATTTGATGTTTTTCCATTCTATAACCTGCCTTAATAACGTCTTAGAGCAACCGTCTTGATTTGCTCAATGATTTTATCAATTGTGTCAAAGTCAATTTCCAAATTGTACTTTTCTTTAAAATCAAAAAGAAGATCATCTAACTCTTGAGCAATCCGGTTGTGGATCTCTAAATTGTCATGCCAATCGACTTTTTGGTGTTCTTTAATGATTTCATCCATTTTTGATGCAAGATTACCAAGGGTATTTGTATCATAACTTGCTGTTGCTTCTTTTGTTTCACTCAAAATGTCCTTTGTAACACCGTAAAAGGCTTGTGCATTTCGGTTTTCCTTTATCACAGTAGGGTATTCTTCCGTTGATTGGCCACTTTGGTAGTCCTTCATAATATCCTTCATGCGGTTAAAATATTCGGCTTCTGAAATCCGTTTATCCCGATATTCCTGAATCGCTTCTTGAATCCGTTCAGAAAACTTTTTGTAATAGGAAGGGTTCTCATCCCATTTTGCATGGACACTCTTCGTTAAACGAGTACGAATCGCATCTGCCTTTGCCCTTTTGGAACCAAGGCGTTCTATTTCCTCTTCAAAAGCCTTCGTATTTAAAATATCAACTGGATTAGTAATTCGAATTACTTCCTCCGCTGAAATGTAATTATCCATCAGTTTCTGCATTTTCGCCTCATATTCTTTATGGTCAATCGTATCAGAATACCTTAGCTTTACACTTTTACGAAGGTCTTGGAAAAACTTGAAATCTTTCTTGTACTTTTGAAGTTCTTCAGCAGGTAAAGCATTATAGATTTTCTCCGACTCTAAAGCTATTCCAAGGTTCCTTCCAAAATTACTTAAAACGTTGTAAAAACCTTCTCTACGCTCTTCATCTTCCAACCATACCTCATACTCTTCTCTATCATTCTTGTTCTTGATTGGTGCAAATATTTGAATTAAATCGGAATAGTATTGCCTTAAAGATCCAATGATACTTATAACATCGTAAATCGCACCTTTTAAGTCTTCAGGATCGAAGTTTTCCAATCCTGCTCCGGAATACATTTGCATTGCCTCATCCAGTCTGTCTAAAAGACCACGATAATCAATGATTAATCCATAATCTTTACCTTCATAAAGGCGGTTAACACGAGCAATAGCTTGAAGTAATGTGTGTTCTTTCATCGGTTTATCTACGTAAAGAACTGTTGCACGAGGGGCATCAAAACCTGTAAGCAACTTGTCAACGACGATTAACATGTCAAGTTCATCACCATTTACAAACTCATCTTTAATAGCATCCTCATATTTTTCAGGTGTCCCATAACGATTCATCATTCGTTTCCAGAATCGTTGAATTTTATCCTTCGATTCTTCATCAACGACTTCATGACCTTCCCGTTGATCAGGTGGTGAAATTACTACAGCACAGTTTAAATCAGCAAACTCTTCAAAAGCCTCTAAATAGCGAATGGCTTCAATTTTGCTATTAGTTGCTAACATTGCTTTAAATTGACTTCCCTGTGTCTTGTAGTTTTCCAAAAAGTGTTTATTTATATCTTCTGCAATTAAATAAAGGCGTTGCTCGGACGAAGCTAATTTTTCATATTTACTCCATCTTTGTTTTACTTCTTCTTTTTGCTTATCGTTCAGATTTCTTGTAATCATCTCTAAACGATGGTCAATTGCCTTTTGGTTTACTGATTGCTCAACCATTTTCCCTTCATAAAGTAAGGGTACGATAGCTTTATCTCGAACACCATCAGCGATTGTATATTTATGAATGAGCTTCCCAAACTTTATCATCGTGCTTTTTTCTTTCTTCATTAAAGGTGTTCCTGTAAAACCTAAGTAACAAGCATTCGGAAAGACTTTCTTCATTTTTATATTTAGCTCTCCATACTGAGTTCTATGTGACTCATCAACCAGTACAAATACATCTCTTGATTCAATTGGCTTTTGTTTAACGGATGCCGAATCGAACTTGTGAACTAACGTCGTAACAATATCCGAGTTGTTGTCATTGATGAGATCGACCAAATGCCCCCCCGAAGTTGCTCGGCTCGCTTTTAACCTTGTATGGCTAAATGTTTTATGAATTTGTTTATCCAACTCTACCCGGTCAGTTACGATAACAACCTTTGGATTGTAATCATGTAATTCTGACAAGATATACCTAGCTAACATCACCATGGTGAGTGACTTACCAGAACCTTGCGTATGCCAAATCACACCACTTTGACGATTACCATTCTCATCTCGTTCTTCAATGGTTTTAATGATTTCTTTAATGGCAAAGTATTGTTGGTAACGAGCCACTTTCTTTACATCTTTATCAAACAGCGTAAAGAATTGGGTAATTTCAAGCAATCTCTCAGGATGAAACAGTGAGATGATGTTCTTATCCTGTGTGGTTGCGAGTCTGCCCTCTATCGTTTGTTCCAACCAAGACTCAAGCCACTCCTTTTTTTCCTCTTGCCAAACGGACCAAAACTTCTTCGGTGTGTTACAAGTAGCATACATGGTTTCATTTTTGTTTGTTGCCATGACCAAATGAATAAACTTAAACAAATGTGGAACATAATCTTTTCCTTGATTGCGAATCATTTGACTGATTCCCTGGCTCATGGAAATTGATGCTCGCTTACATTCAATGACAGCAAACGGAATACCATTAATAAAAAGTACAATATCAGGACGAACGGTTCCTCGCCCATCCATCCGTTCCACTTCGAATTCTTCCACAACATGAAATACATTATTTTCTATGTTTTTCCAGTCAATATATTGAATCGTAAACGACTTCTTTGAACCATCCGGCAAAAACTCTGTATAGCTCCGTCCATTCATGATTGTTTCATATATAGCTTCGTTTGTTTTCACTAATCCGTTGGTTAGTGACTCATCTAAATCACGAATCGCCTGTTGAATATTGGTATCACTGAATTTGCGAATTTCTCCTTTGTATTCATAGGAATTTAATTCTTTCAATTTCTCCTCTAAAACTGTTCTTAACAAAACATCATGGAGATTCGAACGTAATTGATTCGCTTTTTCTGGTGATATATATTGATACCCTATCTTTTGCAATACTTCGATTGCGGGAACTTGACTAATAAACCGTTCATCATAACTCTTCTCCCTTGCCATTTTGCACCTCCGTTCTCAAAAAGGGAAAGTAAGTGTAGGCATTACACCTGCACTCGTACTTTTCCAGTTAAAAGTAATTGCATAAGACCTTTCTTTTGTTGTTTTAAAAAATCAACTTGTTTGTCAAGCAATTTTATCTCTTTATCGGAATAGCTCAATATTTCAGCAATTGATTTCTGTTCCTCAATTGAAGGCAAAGATACTTCAATTTTCATTACTTCGTTTTTTGATATATTAAAGCGTGTTGACCCTTGAGCTAAACTGAATGTTTTTCTTCTAAATCCATCACTCCGAAAAAGAAATTGAGCAAACTCAGGAAGTAAGACACTGAAATTATTCAAACGATACCCAAAACAAAAGCTATTGAGGTAAATCTCATTAACATGATCCAACAAGACAGAGCTTATTGCTACCTCATCAGGGGTCTCGGAAGAAGTTGTGAAAAATATGTCTCCATACTTCGCACTATTTTGATTTTCACCAGCTTCAATTTCAACATAATCTAACTTATTAAGGTCTATTTTAGCATCATCAAAAATAGTTTTATACGGAATGTAAGGTTTCCCCTCACCAAAGTCCTCTGCACTCTTACCAGAAAGTCCGTTGTAGGTTTTCCCAATCTCTCCCAACCTTACAATCTTCCATTCATCTTTATACCCAGGTAATCTAACTTCACCCGTCAACAACTTTTGCATTAAGCCTTTTTTCTGTTCTTTTTTCTGCTCAATCAACTTTTCTTTTAGCTCAATTGCCTTGTCCCATGTAGAAAGGATAGTTGCGATTTTTTGCTGTTCTTTAATATTTATTGGTGCTAATATGTTCACATTCTTTAAGTCATTGAAACCTAAATTGGGTGGATCAGTACCAGCTATAGCATTTTCGATTTTCATAACGGTTGACCTTTTTGAAAGTACAAAATATAAGAAGTCTAAAGAAAAACCATCATTTGCTGTTATTTTTGCTACTCGTTGGTTTAATAGTGAAGGCGTGTCTTCCTTTCTCACCTTTGCTATTTTTAATTTACCATTCAAAATTGGTCTTGTAAGAGCCATAACAATATCATTTTCTCTAAGAAGGTATTTTGAATATTCTTCTAAAAACTCGTTAGGTAAAAAATCTAAGTTGCTCCATTCTATTTTCCCAAAACCAACATTAGCTATTTTCAACCAGCGTATACCATACTCTTGTGCATCAGTACTTTTAAAAGCATTACCGCCTAAAAAACTAATTACTTCACTTAATTTAAATTTTTTCCATCCATTAAGTGTATCTGTACTCATTTTTTCACCTACAATCCTAGCTCTTTCAAATACTTTTCCATCTGTGCTTCTACTTCTTGAAGTTCATTTTTAATGTTAACAATATTTGTCTTCACCGCTTCCATATCAACCAGTTCTTCCTCCTCGAATGTATCTACATATCGTGGGATGTTTAAGTTATAGTCGTTTTCTTTAATTTCATCTAATGTAGCAACATATGAGTATTTATCAATCGTTTCTCTCTTCTCAAACGTTTCGACGATTTTTTCAATGTCCAGCTCTCTCAATTTATTTTGGTTTTTTCCTTTTTCGTAATTTCCTTCTCCAGATGCGTCAATAAATAGGACATCATTACGGGTGCGGTCTTTTCGGAATATCATGATACAAGCAGGAATACCAGTACCATAGAATAAACCTTCTGGTAAACCAATGACTGCATCTAATAGATTCATATCAATTATTTGTTTACGAATCTTTCCTTCACTTGCTCCTCGGAAAAGTACACCATGGGGTAAAATTGTAGCCATACGTCCGTTTTCTGCTAATGAGTATAGCATGTGCTGGACAAAAGCATAATCCCCTTTTGAACTTGGTGGAACCCCCCATTCAAATCTCCTATACGGATCAAGCCCTGGCTCCATCTTAAACTTCTTATCACTTGTTCCTTCACCAGCAAACCCCATCGCCCATTTATCTAAAGAGAAAGGAGGATTGGCAACAATGACTTGGAACTTCATTAGTTTGTCATCTTCTAAATGCAATGGGTTCGCTAATGTATCGCCCCATTCAATCTTAGCATCATCAATCCCATGTAAGTACATATTCATGATAGCTAAGGAGTGTGTGGCACCATTACGCTCTTGACCATAAATCGCAACTTTCTTACTTGGTACTTTTTTTGCCACTTTTAACAACAACGATCCAGAACCACAAGTTGGGTCATAAATACGATCATTTTCTCTTGGTTTTACCAATCGTGCTAAAACTTCTGAAACCTCAGCTGGTGTATAAAACTCCCCGCCCTTTTTTCCAGCATCTGAGGCAAATAATCCAATCATATATTGATAAGCATTTCCTACAATATCTTCATTACCTAATTGCGATGGTCTTAATGATAATTGATTAAAGTCTTCCAATAATGAACAAAGCATTGCATTCCGTTCTTTTGCCTTACCCAGAATTGCTTCACTGTTAAAGTCAATATTACGAAATACACCACGAAGTTTACCTGTATTTTCATTTTCAATACGTTCCAATGCTTTGTTAATGATTTCTCCAATTTCCGGATCATTTCTTTTTCCATATAGATAATCAAATGTTGATTCCTCATCTAGTACAAATCGTTCTCTTGATAAAGCACGTTGTACACGCTGTTTATCGCCATTATAACGTTTTGTATACTCTTCTACTTTCTCTTTATACGAATCACTTAAATACTTAATAAACAACATAGTTAGGATATAATCCTTGTATGTAGATGAGTCAATTTTTCCTCTGAAAGTGTCTGCAGCTTGCCATAACACACTATTAATTTTTTCCTGTGTTGTTTGTTCAATCATTCTTTGTTCCTCCTAATAATTGTTGGGTAATTCCTTGAAAGAGTAACTCTTTTTCTTCTATTAATTTTTTGTAAAGCAGTTTCTCTTTTTGATGTAGTTGGTATAACTCAATCAAAATCTGTTGTTGTTTAATGGGTGCTAATACAACCGGAATGTTCTTGATCGTATGCTGATTTGTACTAGGAATCCTACTACCAGCTTGAGAACGCTCTAATTCATTTTTTACATACTTCGTATTAAGATACCATGCAATGTATTGAGGTAAGACCTCTGTATTGTTTACTTTAATAATAGCAAAGTACGACGGTATCAATAAACCAGAATAGTTTTTATCAATATATACCGTGGAGTAGGGTTGGCTTAATCTCATTAGTACATCCCCTTCCTCGGTAAAGTAATGGTCATCTAGGTTTTCATTACTTGTAAATTCATCGAAAGATTCGTTTACTATCATCCCATCTTCACTAATATTTTTTAGTGATAGAAGTTTGTATGTAGCCTTTGCATCATATTCAATTTCTGCTTTCTTCCTACTTAGTACCAGTCCCGTTTTAATTTGGGCAACCTCACCGAGTTGCATGTTACACCTCCATTCAAATGTCAAATCTGATATTTGACTATCAATTGTTAAATACAGTATATGACTTTTAAGCGTTGAAGTCAATCTATAGCATTAAAACCAATCAAAAAATTAAAACGACTGAAAAGTACAGTTATATTAATGTTTTTTTCATCTATAATACATTAACTTCATATAACGAAAGGGGTTGTACTAATGGACAAACAAACATTCCTTACAATGTCACCATCAAAAAGAGTACAAGAAGTCAATAAACTATTACTAGATCATGACCTAAAGGAAATTAGTGATCTTATCGGCATTCCTTCCAGTAGTTTTAGCAAAATCATGCGGGAAGGGGATTATATTTATCATAAAGCGGACAAGAAATACTATCCATTTGTTCGTTCAGAAGAAGAAAGGTTGACGAATGACCTAAGTAATAATAGTGATGAAGTACCTTTCTTCAAACAGCATGAAGATACTATGAAGAAGTTAATTAAGCACTTTGAAAACAAAGGGCTTTTGTTCCTAGATGAACGCATTTACAGTAGAGATGCAACTTACTCCAATAAAAGCATCCGAATGAACAATGCCATCTATGAAGAATTTAGCAGTTTCTGTGAAGAATACTATCCTCATCTAAAAATCCAACACATCATCGCACAAGCACTATGCGATGCTATGGCTTCCTATAAGCCTGGAAGAGAGACCGACAAATGTAACTTGTAACGGATTCCATTATCCGTTACTAATCAGCTGTATGCTAACCGACAAATTCAATCCGTAATTTGTCGGTTAATTTGTTTTATATTATCTAGGGTTGGTAATAATCATAATGAACTATGAAACATTATTCTTTTTATACTCTTAATAAGAAAATGCTTAAATACGAACTAATCTTAGGAGGATATAGGATGAAATTTGTAAGAATCGTTTTAGATGTTGAGCTTCCAGATGATTTTGATGAAAGTGAAATAGATACTGCATTAGCAGATGCTTTTAGCGAATTAGGTGGTCAAGTTATAGATTCAAAAGAGTATAAAGAACTTAATGAGTATGGTGAGTAGTCCTGCTTATCGAACATAATACAAGCACTATTTCTAAACGAATAAGGTGCCTATCGTGTTAGGTACGACACAATTTAGACACCTCAAATTGCCTATCATGTACATTTAGATTGTAAATGGATTTTTCAGGTAACTTGGGAATGAAGTGTGATTTTCGGTGGAGAGATTCTTGGGAATTAGGATGGGGTTTATTCCGAGGCTTGAAAGGTCACGAAGGTATTGCCGATAAGTAGGTTTTGAAATGCCTCCTTCTTCCTTTTTCTTTTTCAGTGGAGTATCAATGCTACCTTTGGAAATCATAACTAAGAACTCTCGTAAACTTGCTTTTTTCCTCCTTGAGAATTGGCTGTTTTCAATTATCTTTTCAGCTTCAGTGATTTTGTAATAATCACCTTTGTGAACGATAGGTAGGATATGCTTTTCCATGTATTCCTGCTGCAATTGTAAAGAAAAGTAGGTTTTCAGTTGTTTCGGTCTACCTACTCCCTTATCTGTTCGTTTCATGCTGTTAAGATGCCTGTTTTTCAGTCTCAATTCATATCTCACTACATTTTCATCATAAGACTGAATTTCTTCACCTTTCGCTAACCGCTCATCCTCCTTACTATAAATCACAAACTCGACACTTTTATTCTTGTGGTATTGGGATGTTTCATATTTGAATGGATTTCCATTTTCATCTTTTCCCCATTTGATTTTCTCTTTGTGTCTATAACTGTTCGTGTATTTTTCTAGCAAATGAAATAACAATTTCCTATCTTTTGAATCTGGAACATAACAGTCCTGCTTATAATCAATTCTGGTTAGAACATGAGAATCGAAATAATCAGATTGTCCAAAGTGCCAAGTAAGGAATTTACGAATATCCGCTTCAACCAGAACATAGTCATCTTCTACTATAGTTCCTCTGCTTAGCATTTTTACCGCATCAACCTTTAATTGTAAGTTGCAATCACCAGTTGCTTGATCCCAGATATAAGATACGGCATAAGATGGAAAAACCTTCTTTATTTCTTCATTAAGTTGTTCAACAGCAGCACCGAAGTAATGGTATTTGTCTACCTTAATACCGTACATAGAAAAAAGGTGTCGAATATCGAAATACGTAACAACTAGCAACAATTCAAATGTGTGAATCAAAATAACCATCTCCTTTGATTTACGTTCACAGGACTAGGAAATACCTTTATTACCAAGGGGTTTAGATGTATAACTTTTCCCGACCCGAACTAATTTATATGACTTCCTAACACATTGTTTTGATACAATGTGATCATGAAGTAGAACATGCTATGTAGTTGTAAAGGGAATTATTCACATGAGCAGTCCTACAACTACAAATTAGCTTTACAAAAGGAAAGTTAGTGTAAGTTGATAGTAATTCTAATAAACTAGCAACAAAAAAACCGTAAAGACTAATATGCTCTACGGTTGAATCAATAAGATAATCATATTGATTACTTTCAGATTTAGTGAAAAGTTGTAGTTTGATATAATATGGTAACAAAGGGGGTAAAACTTTTGTATTCAAAAAAGGAAATAGAGAAAAATAAGATAGATGCTTACGAATTGTGTCCATGTGGTTCCGAAGATAAATTTAAGTTTTGCTGTTACCAAAAAGCAAGAGAAGCTAGACATAAAGAAATAGCAGAATATAAATATTCCGAACAACGTATTAATCACATGGCAATACTAGAGTGGGAAAAAGCAGATTTTAAAACATGTTTAGGCTTTAATAAAGAGGAATGTTCATCAGTAATTAAAGGGGCTCATTCAATACAAAACAACAGGTTTTTAAACAGGATAAGCAAGGATGGCCATGTTTATCAAATAAGTGGGGAAATTTCTAAGAAGAAAGGTCATCATGCAGTGTTCAAAAAAATAAGTAGGAATAAAGCTAGTACATTTTTTGGCTTTTGTGATTATCATGATACTGAGCTATTTAAGCCTATTGAACTAAGGGAGTATACTGGTGAACCAATTCAGAACTTTTTGTTTGCTTTTAGAGCATCCGCTTTAGAGTATCATAGAAAACAAAGACTTTTAAACAACATTAGAAGTTTATTTAAAAAATTCCCTGCTGGAATGTTAGATCCAATCATGGTTAATACGTATAGAGTAACTGTATTAGATGTAGAAGATTACGCAAAGGACTACAATTTATTTAAGGAAAATTATTTAAGGAAAATTATTTAATGGGCAATTTCGAAATTTTAAGAACTATTAGCAGAACATTAGACTATGAAGTTGAATTTACCACAAGTTCAGCATTTGCAGTTCAATTCGATTATACTGGGAAGGAAATAAATGATATTTACCATGATAAGAGTGAAAATAAAATGCCTTCTATCCATGTGAGTGTCTATCCAATAGAAAATCAGACTGTAATTGTATTATCGCACCTTCTGAGTGATAATAAAGTTTAAAAGGAATATTTTGATCAACTTGATGGATTAACAAACGAAGAATTTACTCAGCATCTAAACTATTTAATCATAGAGTATACAGAAAATGTGTTTTTTAGTCCAAATTTAGTGGATAGAATGACAAATAAACAGAAAGATTCTTTACTTAGAAGTTTCGTTACATCGGTGAATGTTTTTGAAAAAATGGAGTTGTTATTAGAGCAAAATTATTATAAGTTTAATTTATTTAATCCACCAAGCACCTAATTTGGTACTTTTTTCATTTTCAAATTAATAAAGATTGACAAAAATGGGCGTATATACGCCCAACTAATCAATTATTTTACTCTTCCATAGTATATTCTTCATATCCATCCCCTAGCAACTCACTTAAAATTGGAGCGTCCTCGAACCTAAGAACTTTGATTTATGAAATCATCCTGATTATGATAGATTTATAAGATAATATATTCGTAGAAAGGAAGTGATGTTGATACAGAATCCAAAAATCATAAAGAAATCTCCCCCTTACAAATCCCCTCAACGTTTTAAACTTCAATAATTACAAACCCCAACTTAAACCTCAGGAGGAAACATAATGAACATCGAAAGAATCTTCAATAACCAATCCAAAATTACCCTCGAAGACATTTTCAAATCCATTCTAAATGAAAAAATTGACGTACTTATAAAGGAAATCTATGATGATAATAAGGTGAATTCCACTGACTCTTCTAACAAGGAAGGAGAGATAGTGGCATGAAATCAGCAATTTACATTCGTGTCTCAACGAACAAAGAAGAACAAAAGCAATCCCTTGATAACCAAAAGGAACTATTCATGAATCTTTTATCAGAAAAGGGGTGGGACCTATACGATATCTATTTGGATATTCAATCCGGTACGAAAACAAAGAAACGACCCCAATTAAAACGTATGATAGAAGATGCTAGAATGAATAAGTTTGACATTATCTTAGCTAAAGAACTATCACGATTAGCTAGGAACGGACAACTTTCATATGAAATAAAAAATCTTGCTGAAAATCGTGGCATTCATATCCTTACATTGGATGGAGCAATTGACACACTTTCTGGCAACACGCAGATGTTTGGATTATACGCTTGGATGTACGAACAGGAATCACAGCGAACAAGTGAACGTGTAAAAACTGCATTAAGAGTAAGAGCAAAAGGTGGTAAATTTAAGGGTTCTATCCCACCTTATGGATACTATGTAGAACATGGTGTTTTAAAAATAAAGGATGATTTTACACCAAATATAGTCCGTCGAATTTTCAATTCTTATCTTTCTGGTATGGGATTTGATAGTATTGCGAGGGAACTTTTAGAAGAAGGATTACCAACTCCATCTATGGTTGCAGGGAAGAGAAATGCAAGTCCTCTTTGGCATGGATCTGGAGTTCGGATAATCCTAGAAAACCCACACTACATCGGTAATCTCGTACAACAAAGAGAGACATCAATAAATGTCACATCTGAAAAAAGGAAAAAGAATGATCCATCAAATTTTGTAATCATCGAGGACACACACGAACCGATTATCACTAAGGAAGATTTTAATGTTGTTCAACAGCTAATCGCCGAAAGAAAACGTAAACGACCACATGCAAAAAAACACCTATTCTCAAATATATCTTACTGTGCAGATTGTGGTAGGAGTATGCACTTCAAAAAGAGTAGAAAAGGATATGTTTGTGGAGGGTACAACAAACATGGTCGTACACAATGCTCTGACCATTTTGTTAAAGAAGATGAATTAATTAAGATTATTTCAGATGATATTAAGGAGATGTTTTCAAAACTCTCAACAAAATCAATTCAGCATGATATTGAGAAAAAGATTACCAAACTGATACAACGTGATCAAAAGAGACTTACTGTAATTCACAAGGAAATTGAAAACTTAAAGAAAGATAAAACTATTGCTCTTCGCATGAAAATACGGGGCGAAATTCAAGATGATGAATATCGATTACTTATTGAAGATAATGGTAATCAGATTGCAAAATTAAATGAGGAAAAAGTAAAGATAGAAAAAGGATTACTTCAACAAAAACAAACGATTGATTTTACAAAAATAATTCGAAACCTTGAAAATTTCGTTCAAAATCCTATTCTTGATGAAGAAATGCTTCACAAATTAATTGAACGAATTGAGATAAAAGAAGATGGAAGTCCGAGAATCTTTTACCGATTTTCGGACCCTTATATATCTTCTATTTTTTTATTAGCAACGCACAGCACTCGACGTGCGCCGTATGCGGAAACATATCAACAGGCTGTACCTCACGCGTCACATACCCGCCATCCTCCAGCACCCGCAAATCGCGCGCCAGGGTTCCCGGGTTGCAAGACACATACACAACCCGCTTCGGCTTCATCTCAATAATCGTCCGCAGCAAAGCCTCATCGCAGCCTTTGCGCGGCGGGTCAACCACTAGCGTGTCAGCCGCAATGCCTTCCTCATACCACTTCGGAATCACGACCTCAGCTTCGCCAACTTCAAACTCAGCGTTCTCAATGCCATTCAACTCAGCATTCCGCTTCGCATCCTCAATCGCTTCCGGCACAATCTCAACGCCGTACACTTTCTTCGCCTGCTTCGCTAAAAACAGCGAAATCGTGCCGATGCCGCAGTAGGCGTCGATGACGGTCTCTTCGCCGTTCAATTCGGCGTATTCAAGCGCTTTGTCGTAGAGCACTTTCGTTTGCTCAGGGTTGACTTGGTAGAACGATCTGGCGGAGATGGCGAATTTGATGCCGCCGATTGTGTCGTAAATGTATTCTTCTCCCCAGATGACCGTTGTTTCGTCGCCGAAGATGACGTTTGTTTTTTTCGGGTTGATGTTTTGGACGATCGATTTGACGTGCGGGAATGCCGCGGTGATCTCTTCGACGATTTTCGCTTTGTGCGGGAAGTCGTTTGTCCTTGTGATGAAGACGACCATCATTTCGCCTGTGACGGCGCCGTATCTGACCATGATGTGTCTGAGCCAGCCTTTGTGGCGTTCTTCGTTGTACGCTTTGATGCCGTATTTGCCGCA
>Ga0180436_10003850_pt1 | contig 13654 bp, 14 predicted proteins | sample SS_ome_2_FD_132434 | JGI IMG/M metagenome (GOLD analysis project Ga0180436, IMG submission 132434) | Hypersaline lake sediment archaeal communities from the Salton Sea, California, USA - SS_3_S_2 metaG | ecosystem: Environmental > Aquatic > Non-marine Saline and Alkaline > Hypersaline >...
AGGCGGGAACATGGCGAAACGGTTATATTTACTTTCGATCCTCATCCCAGGCTGGTGATTGCTCCCGACAAAGAAAACCTGCGTTTACTGACCACTCTGGATGAAAAAACAGAACTTTTCGCTTCAATGGGGATTGATCATCTGATCGTTTTCCCTTTTACAAAAGAATTCTCAAGACTCACCTACACCGAATTTATTAAGGATATTCTGGTGAAAAAAATTGGGATTCACCGATTGGTAGTTGGTTACGATCACCGTTTTGGAAAGAACAGAGAGGGAACTTTCGAAATTCTTGAATCACTTTCTCATAAATTCAATTTTGGAATCGACCAACTGGATGTACTAAGCATCGACTCGACCAATATCAGCTCTACTCAAATAAGAAATGCGTTGCAAACTGGCAACATTGAATCTGCCAACCGCTTTCTGGGTTATTCATTTCAGTTGCACGGACAGGTTGTTAAAGGGAACCAGATCGGTCGGAAATTAACATTTCCAACCGCCAATATCGAGGCTTCCGATCATTATAAAATTATTCCCGCTGAAGGAGTTTATGCAGTACGGGCAGATGTTGAGGGACAATTATATGACGGGATGCTAAATATCGGAACCCGCCCAACTGTAGATATTAATGCAGATCACCGAAGCATTGAAGTTCACCTCTTCGATTTCGATCGTGATATTTACGGGAAATATTTAACCCTGTTCTTTGAACAACGAATCAGAGAGGAAAAAAAGTTTAACGGACTGGAAGAACTTCAAAAACAACTTGAAAAAGACAAACAAACAGCCCTGGATTTTTTAAAGAGATAGCTTAATTTCGGTTTTTTCAAACACATTTTCAGATTAAAAAACAGCCTGCAAATTTTATTAATGTAACCTAGCCATTATCTTTGTGCAAAATTTAAATTGTTTAAAATGAGTACCATCACCAATAAAAAAATTAACTACAAAGTTGCTGACATTTCGTTGGCTGATTTTGGGCGGAAAGAGATTGAAATTGCAGAAAAGGAAATGCCCGGTTTAATGTCGTTGCGCCAAAAATACGGGAACGTACAGCCTCTAAAAGGAGCCCGTATTATGGGATCTTTGCATATGACTATTCAAACAGCGGTATTAATTGAAACACTTGTTGCTCTTGGCGCCGAAGTTCGTTGGGCAAGCTGTAATATTTTCTCCACCCAGGATCATGCAGCTGCGGCAATTGCAGCAGCTGGCATTCCTGTTTTTGCATGGAAAGGCGAAACATTGGAAGAGTATTGGTGGTGTACGGAACAGGCGCTGAACTTCGGAGAGGGAGTAGGCCCTAACCTGATTGTTGATGATGGTGGAGATGCAACCATGATGGTTCATATTGGATATAAAGGTGAAAACGATCCATCAATGCTTGATATCGAAGTAGAAGGCGAAGACGAAAAAGAGCTGATGCTTTGCCTGAAAAGAATTTTAGCTGAAACTCCGGATCGATGGAACAAAGTAGCCAAAGAAATCCGCGGAGTTTCGGAAGAGACAACTACCGGAGTTCATCGGCTCTACCAAATGATGGAAGATGGCGACCTGCTTTTCCCTGCGATTAACGTAAACGATTCTGTGACAAAATCGAAATTCGATAATTTGTATGGCTGCCGGGAATCACTGGCAGATGGAATTAAACGGGCAACCGATGTAATGATTGCCGGAAAAGTTGTTGTTGTTGCCGGTTACGGGGACGTGGGAAAAGGTTGTGCCCACTCGATGCGCTGCTATGGCGCACGTGTGCTTGTAACGGAAATAGATCCGATATGCGCGCTACAGGCAGCAATGGAAGGTTTTGAAATAACCTCCATGGAAGAAGCGATCAAAGAAGGAAATATATTTGTTACTGCTACCGGAAACAAAGACGTTATCACTGCAGAACACATGGCGGCAATGAAAGATCAGGCAATTGTTTGCAACATCGGTCACTTCGACAATGAAATTCAGGTATCGCGCCTTATTAACTGGCCCGGAATAAAACGAATTAATATCAAACCACAGGTTGATAAATATGAATACGAGGACGGACATGCAATCTTACTCTTAGCTGAAGGACGTCTGGTGAACCTGGGATGCGCCACCGGACACCCATCGTTTGTGATGAGTAACTCATTCACCAACCAAACCCTTGCGCAAATTGATCTTTGGCAAAACGACTATAAAATTGATGTTTATCGCCTTCCTAAAAAATTGGATGAAGAAGTAGCCAGACTGCACCTTGAACAAATTGGAGTAAAGCTGACCAAACTTTCAAAAGAGCAGGCCGATTACCTCGGAATACCCGTTGAAGGTCCTTACAAATCCGAACATTATCGTTACTAAAAATAATTCAAAAAAAGCCGCTTTGTTAGCGGCTTTTTAAAATATTTCTCCCCGGCTGTAATCCGTTTCAATGCAGATTGGAATAACAGTTGAATTAAAGTTTCGTCCACTGAGTTTCCGGTTAAAATTCTTTTCGATTATTAGTTCCAGATATGAATATATCCGCCAGCCCCTGAAACGCTGTACTGTTTCAAAGGCAGCCTTGATGGACCATCTGCCGGATAGCCTCCCTCAATAAAAATATATTTACTCCCACACGTATTGCATATCCCCAATGCCCCATCCGGCTCTACTATCGAATTTCGGTTTAACTCATGCGTACAACAAGCATCATAGGCAAAATAATTCCCCTGAGACAGACAATAAACGATTACCCCTCCATATCCTCCGGCATACAATCTTGATTCACCATCACCGGGAAAAGATGTTTTAATCGTTAAGCTTACAGGAAAATCAGGCACCGGTGATTCGTGCTCATTATCACAGCTCAAACACAAAATTCCGAACAGGATCGAAAATAATTTTAATTTAATCATTGCGGACAGTCGATTCATTTTTCCTATCTTTAAGGAATAAAATTATTCGCAAAAGTAAGAATAAATCTTTCAACAAATATTTATGGACATTGGCGATATTATATACCTGGTTTTAGCCCTTCTTCTGGGTTTGCTTTCCGTATTGAGGAAGAAAAAAGTACAAGAAGAAGCCGAAGAGATGCCTTACGACGAAAAAGAGGCACAGCCCCGGAAACAACCAAATCCATTAGATGAAATTTTTCGTGACTTTGCCCCGTATGAAGAAGAACCGGAAATCTCTTTAGAGGAAAAAGAAGCAGCTCCCCCGGCTCCTGAACCGGAGCCCAAGGCAACCAATCAAGCCAACCAGTATCTTGCTCCTACTTTTGAAGAATACTTAAAGAAGACAAATCAAAATAATATACCCATTGCTCATAAGATCTCTTTAAAAGGGAAAGAGGAAGAAAGGAAAAAGGATATTTCAAAAAAAAGTCACCCGATTAAAGCGGAATTCGATCTGCGCAAAGCAGTGGTCTACTCGGAAATTCTTAACCGGAAATATTGAAGGGCGATCAGCCTCCTGAATCTAAATTTTTAATAAACAAATTCTTCTTTTTAAAAAAATCTCTATTTTTGCAAATCAAGAATATGAGAAAGAGTTCCGGAGTTCCGGGATTCTTTTTTGTTTTACACTACAACCAAAAAAATAAAAACCCATGTCGAAAGCAGCTTATATTACAGCAGAAGGACTGAAGAAACTAAAAGCCGAATTGGACCAACTTATCAATGTAGAACGCCCTGCGATTTCCAGGCAAATTGGAGAAGCAATTGAGAAAGGCGATATCTCGGAGAATGCAGAATACGATGCTGCTAAGGATGCGCAGGGGATGCTGGAAGCAAAGATTGCCAAAGTACAGGGCCAAATTGCCAATGCCCGCATTATTGATCAATCGAAGATCGACACATCCAGTGTGCAAATCACTAATGTGGTCACCATCAAAAATAAAAAAAACAATGCCGTAATGAAATACACTATTGTTTCAGAACATGAGGCCGACCTGAAAGCAGGAAAGCTTTCGGTGAGCACGCCAATTGCCCAGGGATTGATGGGAAGAAAAGTTGGCGATGTTGTGGATGTAAAAGTTCCTTCGGGAATCGTTTCGTTTGAAATTGTCGAAATCGGCCTTTAATTTTACGGAATCCATCACCAAATAAATCAAACCATCGATGGCATCAATTTTCACAAAAATCGTAAATGGGGAAATCCCTTCGTATAAAATTGCAGAAGATGAAGACTTCTATGCTTTTCTTGATATTTTCCCCCTTGTCAAAGGTCATACTTTGGTGATTCCCAAAAAAGAAGTGGATTACCTCTTCGATCTGGATGATGAGACTTACACAGGCTTACAGCTCTTTACAAAGAAAGTAGCAGTAGCATTAAAAAAGGCATTTCCCTGTTCAAAAGTTGGGACAGCAGTTTTAGGATTGGATGTGCCTCATGCTCACATTCATCTTGTACCATTGAACCGGGAAGGAGATTTGAATTTCAAAAATCCAAAACTTAAATTTTCAGAGAAGGAGTTTAAAGAAATTGCAGAAGCAATTCGAAAAGAAATGTAAACAAATATCCTCTGATAGTGCTGACAAAAATGATTTCATAATTGCCTTGTTTTCGCATTTGACCTGACTAAAAACAGAACCAAACCCGCAAATCGTTTGCGGGCTTTTTATTTCACCCTGTCCGGATTTTTACGGATAAAATCTTCCCAGTTTTTAAATCCTTCCTGCGGCAATGGATTTTTCTGCTGCAGGGAATGACACACGGCAACAGCCAGCCCATCCGTAGCATCCAACTCTTTTGGCAGCTCTTCAATCTTAAACATCTGCCTTAGAAAAAAAGAAACCTGTTCTTTGGTAGCACCTCCTAATCCGGTAATGGATTGCTTCACTTTTAACGGGGCATATTCATAAATGGGCAGGCCGCGATACAGCGCAGCAGCCATTGCCACTCCCTGGGCACGCCCTAACTTCAGCATCGATTGTACGTTCTTTCCAAAGAAAGGTGCTTCAAGCGCCACTTCATCCGGTCGATATTGATCGACCAAAGCCAGCGCTCGATGAAAAATATGCTGTAACTTCCGGTAATGCCCGTCGAATCCTGAAGTATGAACCACTCCTAAAGTGATTAGTTGAGGTTGCTTATTAACGATCCGGATCACTCCGTACCCCATTACATTCGATCCCGGGTCAATTCCCAATATAACTTTTGGTTTTTCCAATCTGAGCTGCTTTAAATTTATGTTGCAATCTCCAGCCAATTCCTTCTCCGGCTTTCGATCAGGAAACAAAGGTAATACCCACGCCGTAAAAATCGATAAAAAATCACTTTCAATACGTCACTGGTTGTTAATGCCCGCGAAGAATCCGGTATCTTTTTCTCGCCTCAACAATAAAGATACTTGCAGGATATTCAACCAATAATTTTTTATACAACGCCTCTGCCTCTTCTGATCTGGCTAAATTTTTTTCTACCAATTTTGCTTTTTTCATTAACGCATCATCTGCAAAATGGGAACGAGGATAATCTCTCAACAACAAGCTAAGGTATTTTTCAGAATTTTGATCCTCCTTCAACATTTGATAGATCTTCGCTTTCCGGTACAATACTTCGTCATGAAGAGGGTGACAGGGAAACTCCTCAACCAAAGAATCCAGTACTGCTAACGACTCCGTAAGCTTATTCCGAAACTGCCATAAATCTGCTCTTGCATACAGCTTCAGGGGCATCCGGATGGTATCATTTTCAGAATTCCCTTCAATCAGGAGTGAAAGGTTCATCGCATCGTTGGCAATGGTTTTAGAAGTACTTGCCTTAAGCACATCCAGTTGGGCATGAGCCCATTCAATATCTCCCATGTACCAGGCAAGCCGGGCCCGCTTCAATTTTACATCGTCTCCCAGGGCATTCGATTTGTTTTCTTCAGCAACCTGGGCATACAAAAGGGAAGCTTCCCAGAAATCGCCATTGCAAATCATTACATCTGCCAGGCTGTTTTTCAGCAATCCTTTTTGGCGGCGGGTTAACCGGGGAAAAACCAGCGCCTCTCTCAACGACTGTTCCGCCTCTTTGGATTGATGAAAATAAAAGGCCAGCAAATGGGCCCGATCCATAACCAGATTGATCGAATGAGCATTCATTCCCAGTTTTTCTAAACTCTGATCGTACGCAAAAAGAATTTTCTGCTTTTTTTCTGCCTCAGGATTTTCAACGAACTGCAAATACAAAATTTTCATCCGGTCGTGGATTGCTGACAAATAAAACTTCGATTGTTCACGCCTGGAGATTATATATTGAAAGCCGCTTAAGGCGATATCGTAAGCACCGTTTCGCCCTGCCACGTTCGAAAGGTTCAGGATCTGCTCATCTTCTGTTTTCCATCGCTTATCCATGGCAATTGCCTGTGCTAAAGCCTGCTTAAAATTACTTTCCTGAAGATAATGCCAGACCAATAGTTTACAATAGACTTGCACATTTGGCTCAGTCTGAATTTTCTGCAGGATCATAATTTTCATTCGCTCCTGAAATCGATCCTGAATATCCATTCTAAAAGCAGTTTGCAAACGACTCTTAACCATTGCAAGTTTTGAGGGATCAAATTTTATAAGAGCCAGATACTCGTTGAACATAGCCTCATAATTCCGCTGATAAAGATAAAGCCTGGCCAATTCATGATGAAATTGCTCGCCGGGCATCAACTCTCTCCCACGTAAAAGAGTTTGTCGGGCCATTTCAAACTCCGACTGTTGAATAAACAAATTAGAAAGCGACGCAATTTGCGTATATGAAGGAACTAAAGAATTGATTGCCTCTTCATATTTCTTTTTCCCTTTTTCCGTTTCCCCTTTTCTGTTAAGAACATTTCCCCAAAAAACTAAAAACACAGGATCCCGGGTCGTTTTAAAATTCCGGCGCAACTCTCGTTCCACCTTATTATACTCCCCTAACTCTGCCAAACAATTGATGTAATAAATGAAGTAACTTTTAAATTGCGTATTTCGATATAGCTCTTCGTACAGCACGACTGCTTTCCCGTATTCTTTATCATGATAATATTGAGATGCCAACCTCGCGTAGTCAGTGATTTCCTGGGCAAAATCCGTAATAACGCAAACAAACATTAATATACTGAATAGAATTCTTTTCATCAGTCCGGCTTAGGTCATCTTCAAAAGTAACTATTTTTATCGGAAATATTGAAATGGGAAAGCCGCCCATTGGAATAAAAAAAACCTCCCGAAGGAGGTTTCTTAATCGTCTATTTTTGGAGGTCCTACTTAGTTGATCATATCAAATCCGCAATAAGGCACCAACACTTCCGGAACCTTGATTCCTTCGGAAGTCTGGTTATTTTCCAGAAGGGCTGCAACGATACGGGGTAAAGCCAGCGCACTCCCGTTCAGAGTATGTGCCACCTGTGGTTTTTTACTGCCCTCCTCACGATAGCGCAATTTCAAACGGTTGGCCTGGAACGATTCGAAATTCGAAACAGATGATACTTCCAGCCAACGATTCTGAGCAGCAGAATATACCTCAAAATCATAAGTCAGTGCAGAAGTAAAACTCAAATCGCCGCCACACAGACGAAGAATACGATAAGGCAATCCCAGTTTTTGTATCAGTCCTGCCACGTATGCCACCATCTCGTCCAGAATCTCGTAGGACTTATCAGGATGTGCAATCTGAACAATCTCTACTTTATCAAACTGGTGCAAACGGTTCAACCCACGAACATCTTTCCCATAAGAACCTGCTTCGCGACGGAAACAGGCACTGTATGCACAATTCTTAATTGGCAGATCTTTCGCATCAATAATCTCATCCCGATAAATATTGGTGACAGGCACCTCTGCGGTTGGAATCAAATATAAATTATCTGCAGTGGCATGATACATTTGTCCTTCTTTATCCGGAAGCTGGCCGGTACCGAAACCAGAATCTTCATTCACAACATAAGGCGGAATCACTTCAAGATAACCTGCATCGCGGCCCTGATCCAGAAAGAAATTGATTAACGCACGTTGAAACCGGGCTCCTTTCCCCTTATAAACAGGAAATCCTGCACCGGTAATCTTTGTTCCTAATTCAAAATCAATGATGTCGTATTTGGTTGTCAATCCCCAATGCTCAACAGATCCTTCCGGAAGCTGAGGTATTTCACCCCAGGAATCAACAATTTCGTTATCTTCCTCGCTGCTCCCGGGTTTCACCAAGTCATTGGGAAGGTTGGGGATTTGCAACAAAATTTGATGAACTTCCTCGTCTATTGAGGCAAATTCCTGGTTAAAAATCTTGATCGACTCTTTAAGCTCTGTAGTTTTTACTTTTGCGGCATTTGCTTCTTCAATTTTTCCTTCCTTAAAAAGCATCCCGATTTCCCTGGAAAGCAAATTCATCTCAGACTGGCATGATTGCAATTGCTGCTGCTTCTCATTTTTTTGTTGATAAAGGGCCAATACATTCTCTACCAGTTCCCGGCCATTTAAATTTTTCACAGCCAGTTTTTCAATCACCAGCTCAGGATTTTCCTGGATGAATTTAAGACTTAACATGATTTATTATCGATTTTGATAAAAAGTTCAGATTTTCAAATTTAACAGGGCACAAAATTAAAAAAATTATGCAGAGGAAGAACAGCGAAAGAGTATAGATTTATGAAATTAAAGACCACATAAAATCAGGGTTTAGAAATTAAGCGCCAATGAAATAATATTAAGCATCCATAAAAGAGTTTCACTGCCCGCTTTCGAGTTTGGCTTGACCCAGTAAAGAAAATGGATAAAGGTAATGCTCCTTAGAAAACCAACCTGACAGATCGAATCAATAAAGTGGGAATTTCAATCTCTATGGCAAGAATCAACCTTTGTTCCTGCTAATTGAAAAAAAACAAAAATCCCCTGCCTTCTCACAGACAGGGGACTCCTAAAATATCTTTCGCTGAAAAATTATTCAGCAGAAAAAGGCTCTACAGAAACGTAGGATCTGTTGTTACGTTTTTTTGTAAACGTTACAGTACCATCAATCAGTGCAAAAAGGGTATGATCTTTTCCCATGCCCACATTTGCTCCCGGGTGGTGAGCAGTACCGCGCTGACGTACAAGGATATTACCAGCTTTTGCAGCCTGTCCTCCCCAGATCTTTACCCCGAGTCGTTTACTTTCCGACTCGCGACCGTTCTTCGAACTACCGACTCCTTTTTTGTGTGCCATCTTCTATCAATTTTTTTATTATCCTACAATTTCTTCTACCTGAATCTGAGTTAAGTACTGACGGTGGCCGTTTTTCTTCTTGTAACCTTTACGTCTTTTCTTTTTGAAAACGATTACTTTTTCACCTTTCAAGTGCTTCAACACTTTTGCAGTCACTTTAGCACCTTCTACTTCAGGAGCGCCAACTTTTACTTCACCATCGTTATCAACCAACAATACCTTGTTGAAATCAACAGAAGCACCTTCTTCGGCATCCAAACGGTGAACATACACTTTGCGGTCTTTTTCTACTTTAATTTGCTGACCTGCAATCTCTACAATAGCGTACATCTTTTTACGTTATTTATTTGTTAAACTCCGGCAGGCGGAACATTTCCATTCTCTTTTCGTGCCTGCGCGAAAATAATCGGGTTGCAAAAATAGACATTCTTTTAATGATTCCCAACGCATTAAGCTAAAAAATATTTTTCGCCTTCAAATTTAAGCATTATCGCTAATTATTCGTTATCTTTTGTGGAGAACAATTGTTATATTTGTTGTTAAATTAAAATAGAGAAGAACGATTTAGTCAAAGAAAAAGCAATTAAATTTTTAATTGCTGAAAACTTAAGCCCATAATTTAAATTTTCGCCAATGAGTATTTCGTTCTAATACAGCCAACACAACTTGCTTACAACCAACTATATATCAATCAGAAACAACGAGACCTAACGTGAATAAAATTAAGCTAAATATTTTAGGATTATCATACAGTCAAACTCAAAGCGGTGCATACGCTCTTGTACTGGCAGAGGAAGAAGGAGACCGGAGAATTCCCATAATTATTGGCGCAGTGGAAGCCCAATCAATTGCAATTCAACTGGAGGGACTCAAACCCCCACGCCCCTTAACGCATGATCTGTTTCTAAACATGGCGCTTGCTTTCGGAATCGAAGTAATCGAAGTGATTATTTACAAATTGGAAGAAGGGATTTTCTATTCAGAGATTATCTGCCAACAAAACAGCCAAAGGATAAGAATTGACTCCAGAACCTCCGATGCTGTTGCATTAGCGCTGCGTTTCAGAGCTCCGGTTTATTGCACCCCGGAGATTCTTGAAAAAGCGGGCATTGTGCTGGACCTTGAAGATGAAAATGCGGCTCCCGAAAAAACGGAAAAAGAACCTACAACCAAAGAAACAAAACCCCCCCAATCAATTTTTACGTCCCTGACAACCGAAGAGCTGGAAAAAATCCTGGAGCAGGCAATTGGAGATGAAGATTATGAACGGGCATCAAAAATACGCGACGAACTGAAGCGAAGAGGCAAACAATAACCAACCTGACCTCTCCCTTCCTTGGAATACAATAATTTACCAATGAAACGATCTAACCTTATTATTTCCCTCGTGATTATTTCCCTCGTACTTTTCATTCTTTGGGGAAATAATGCAAATGCATATAATCTTATCTCTTCAATCAAATCTTCTTTTAATACAGTAATCAATCTTCTGCCTGAGAACTTCAAAGTTACTTTTTTATCTCTTTTCCGGGGTGCATTGGGAATGTTCACACTGCTTGGCATCGCATGGATTTTTAGTTCAAACCGGAAAGCAATTTCCTGGAAACTGGTGGGTATCGGTCTTCTTCTTCAATTGCTTCTTGCCTTAGGAGTTTTATATGTTCCATTTATCCAGGCTTTCTTTGAATTCATTGGGAAAATTTTTGTTAAGATTCTAGACTTTACACGCGAAGGAAGCATATTCCTGCTGGGAAATCTACTTGATGAAAATTCCTCCGGTTTTATATTCGCTTTTCAGGTACTTCCAACCGTCATCTTCTTTTCATCGCTTACAAGTCTTTTATTTTATTTAGGCATCATTCAAAAAGCTGTATACCTTTTAACCTGGATTTTTACCAGGGCTCTGCGAATTTCAGGTCCCGAGAGTTTATCCGTAGCAGGAAATATCTTTCTTGGGCAAATTGAATCGCCTCTGATGATTAAAATCTATCTGGATAAAATGAATCGGTCTGAATTTTTTCTGGTCATGGTAGGCGGCATGGCAACACTCGCCGGAGGCGTATTGGCTGCATACATTGATTTTCTGGGTGGAAGCGATCCTGTTCAACGATTATTATTTGCCAAACACTTACTTTCGGCTTCGGTAATGGCCGCACCGGGCGCCATTGTTATTTCAAAAATAATTATTCCTCAAACCGAAAAAATACCCGGCGAAGTAAAGATCCCACGCAATAAAACGGGAAATAATATCCTGGAAGCCATCTCGAACGGGACCACCGATGGCATAAAAATGGCGATGAGCATTGCCGGGATGCTTATTGTATTCCTCTCATTAATTGCATTGGCAAACTACCTGTTAAACGATATATTGGGACAGGCCACCGGACTTAACAAATGGATTTCTCAAATTACGAACGGACAACACTCCGGATTAAACCTCCAATTTATTATCGGTTATTTGTTTTCTCCCCTGGCTTGGTTAATGGGAGTCTGTAAAGAAGACATGACATTGGTGGGCCAGTTACTGGGCGAAAAGGTAATTATGAACGAATTTGTAGGCTATGTCAGCCTGGCGGATTTAAAAGCAACAAATGCCTTTGCCCAGCAAAAATCAATCATCGTGGCCACCTATATGCTTTGCGGATTTGCGAACTTTGGCTCTATCGGAGTTCAAATTGGTGGAATTGGCGCATTAGCGCCGCACAAAAAGATCTGGCTATCCGAATTAGGAATGCGGGCATTACTGGCAGGAGCCCTTGCCTCGTGCATGTCTGCCACGATTATCGGAATGATGCTGGGGTAAAATTTACCAGGCAAATTGATCGCACAACAAAGTAGGATTTCCTGTGGGAAAGTGTTAATTTTGTCATCGGATTTTTGCATCCCGGGCATTCAATCTTACAATATACTTATTTACAAGTAAGAGGATAAAAGGATCGATTAATTAATTTATTCTTTCAAACTCTTCATCAAACCGATATTTCAAATGAAGCAATATCTTGAACTCCTGAATCATGTTTTAAATAACGGCACAAAAAAAGAAGACCGGACAGGAACAGGAACCATCAGTACTTTTGGATACCAGATGCGTTTTAATCTGGAAAACGGATTTCCGCTGCTGACGACCAAGAAATTGCATGTTAAATCGATTATTCACGAGCTGCTTTGGTTTCTGAAGGGAGAAACGAACGTAAAATATCTACAGGAAAACGGCGTTCGAATCTGGAACGAATGGGCAGATGAAAATGGCGAACTGGGACACATTTACGGGTATCAGTGGCGGTCGTGGCCAACTCCTGAGGGCGGTCATATTGATCAGATTTCGGAGGTGATTGATCAAATCAAAAACAATCCGGATTCGAGAAGAATGCTTGTCAGCGCCTGGAATGTTGGTGAACTCGACAAAATGAACTTACCCCCATGCCACATTCTCTTTCAATTTTATGTAAGCGAAGGAAAACTCTCGTGCCAGTTATATCAACGAAGCGCCGACATTTTCCTGGGAGTTCCCTTTAACATTGCCTCCTATGCGTTGCTAACCATGATGGTGGCACAGGTTACAGGCTTAAAACCCGGCGACTTTGTTCACACACTTGGCGATGCACACATCTATACCAACCACATCGACCAGGTTAAACTTCAATTGACCAGAGAGCCGTATTCACTCCCGGACATGAAGATTAATCCTGCTGTAAAAAGCATCTTTGATTTCAAATACGAAGATTTTGAATTGATGAATTACCAGGCACATCCACACATCAAAGGCGAGGTATCCGTCTGAAAAGATATTATCATGATCCATAAAAATCTCTCCATAATTGTTGCCATTGCAGAAAACTTTGCAATAGGAAAAAACAACAATCTGTTATTTCACCTCCCTGACGATTTAAAGCGTTTTAAAAAGATCACATCTGGACATCCGGTTATTATGGGCAGGAACACCTTGCTTTCTCTTCCCAAATGGCCGTTACCAAACCGTACGAACATTGTTATTACCAGCAATAAAGAATTAAATTTTGACGGATGTATTATGGCCAACTCAGTAGAAGAGGCTATTAAGCAGGTAAAACCCGGTGAAGAAGCCTTTATCATGGGAGGCGGAATCATCTATGAGCAATTTTATCCGCTTGTTGAGAAACTGTATCTTACCGTTGTTCACAAAGATTTTGAGGCAGACACCTTCTTCCCGGAGATTGATTATAACGAATGGGAAGAATTGGAGAGGGAAGATTTATACGATGAAAAAAATGAGTTTAATTACTCATACATTACGTTGAAACGCAAATAACCTGAGCGATTCCCGATTTGAATTCTTACGATTGTTAACTCAAATCGAGAATCACTTTCTAATCATTCCTTTTTAAACAAAGCATCAAAATTGTCAAAATGTTTTGCGTAATCATCCATTGCTAAACTAATCGCCTGAAGTGCCTCATCACGTCCGTAAACATTCGGAATTTCTGCATGGCTTGATTCTCCCGGCAAATCTTTGTACGTTAAAAAATAATGTTTCAAACGAGACACAACCAAAGGAG
>Ga0180436_10003851_pt1 | contig 13651 bp, 11 predicted proteins | sample SS_ome_2_FD_132434 | JGI IMG/M metagenome (GOLD analysis project Ga0180436, IMG submission 132434) | Hypersaline lake sediment archaeal communities from the Salton Sea, California, USA - SS_3_S_2 metaG | ecosystem: Environmental > Aquatic > Non-marine Saline and Alkaline > Hypersaline >...
AGCGCCGTTCCGCCGGCGGCACCGGACCGTCGAAAACTACCCGGAAAGCGGGGCTGTCGTCCATGAACAGTTTCTGGATGTCGCCGGGCGACATGGAGTCGGACAAGCCGGACTTGGAATCCAGCGTGGTCTCTGGAATGCCCCACAGCGGCGTGGCCAGTCGCGGAAACAGCAGGAAGAACGCCAGGCCGGCGGGCACGGCCAGCGCGAGGAGGCGCAGGGCGAAGGACAGCTCGGAAGCCGGCGAAGCCTTAACCCTTGGCGGCGCGCCCTCGTGGCGCCAGGCCTCGAGCCGCTGCAGGCGGGCGAAAGTCACCAGGGCCAGCACGGTCACCACGCCGCCGTAGAAAGGCATCAGGATCTTCTGCCCGAACAGGAACTGGGTGGCGCACAGGAACAGGCTGAAACTCACCAGCAGGCGCGCGTCGCGGATGCGGTAGCACTCGACCAGCTTCAGCGACAGCATCACGGTCAGCAGGCTGACGGCGGCGCGGCGGCCGGACAGGTCGCCGTAGGAAAAGAACAGGACCAGCAGCGCCAGGACGGTGAGGCTGTGGCGCACCGCGCCGGGCAGGGGCTTCCAGCCGCGCGCCTCTGCGGTGACCCGCCAGGCCAGCGGCAGGACGACCAGCGAGGCGACCAGCGGCGGCATCCGCAACAACTGCGGCAACATCGCCACGGTGAAGGTGGCGATGACCCACAGCATGGCCTGTCGGACGGCGTCGTTCATTGCTTGAACAGGGCCAGGATTTCCAGGCAGGCGTCGCGGTGCGCCTCGCCCAGGTCGGCCGGCAGGGCGGCGCCCGGCATTTCCAGGCTGTACGGAATCTGCCTCCGCTCGGCGCGCAGGATCCAGGCCACGAGGATGGCCAGTTTTTCCTCCGTGTTGTGCCCTCCACCCATCAGGTACCAGTTGAGTTCGCAGGCTTCCTCGCTGGGATTTTCCATCTGCCGTGAAAACAGCTTTTCGTGGCGGGCGCTGGCGCGCCAGGCGATCTGCCTCAGGGGGTCGCCCGGCTTGTACTCGCGCAAACCGTGGAAGTGTTCGCCTTCGCCTTGGCGCGCGGCGCCGTACTCGCCGCGGCCGGTGCGGGGCAGCGGGGGCGGGTTGCTGGCCGGCGCGGGGTAGACCAGGCAGCGCGCCGCCGGGACGACCACCGACCAGGCGCGAAACATGCCCAGCGGGAAACGGTTCTCGACCCGGAACGGTTCCATCTCCATCCAGCCGCGCCGACCGGTTTGCTGGCGCAGTTCGAGCGCGCGCGTGCCCTGGGCGCCGAGATCCGCGCTGTCGCGGTCCTCGTCGTAGCAGGCGGTAATCGCGTAGCGCGCGCGGTCTTCCCGGTTGCGCAACAGGACGCGGAACACGGCTTCCTCGCCGCAGAAAACCGGTCGCGCCGAGATGCCGTGCACGTCGGTACCGGCCAGGTTGCGGTAGGCCAGCAGGGCGGTGAGCAGGGCGATGGACGCCAGCAGGAAGCCGAGCATCAGCGTCATGTTGTTGTTGAAGTTGAGTCCGCCGACCACCATCAGCGCGAGCAGCACGCCGAACCAGGCGCCGAAACGGGTGGGCATCACCAGGATGTCGCGGTAGTGCAGCGTGTGCGGCAGTTCGCTGACGCCGCGGCGCGAGCGGACGCGCTCGAGTATCCAGCGGTCGAAACGTCCCGGGGAGGTCAGGGCCTCGCTGCCGGCGGTCGCTGCCATGGCGTCAGGGGATGGGTACCTGGTCGAGCAAGGCGGCCAGCTGCTCCTCGGGGTCCTGCGAGAAGCCGGACGGGCTCAGGCGGTGGCGGGAGAGGGCCGGGAACAGCGCCTTCACGTCCTCCGGGGCGACGAAGTCGCGCCCGTCGAGGAAAGCGTGCGCCCTGGCCGCGGCCAGCAGGGCCAGGCCCGCGCGCGGCGAGAGCCCCGATTCGAACCAGCGCTCGTCGCGCGTCTCGGCGAGCAGGGCCTGCACGTAATCCAGCAGGTTGCCGCTCACGTGCACCGCGTCGCAATCCTGTTGCAGTGCGCGAATTTCCTCCGGCGTCAGCATCTGCCCCGTGCGTTCCAGCAGGCTGGCGCGGTCCTCGGCCATCAGCAGCGCCCGCTCCGCTTTCGGGTCGGGGTAGCCGATCGCGAAGCTGAGCAGGAAACGGTCGAGTTGCGAGTCCGGCAGCGGAAAGGTTCCTACCAGGTCGAGCGGGTTCTGCGTGGCCATCACGAAAAACGGGTCGGGCAGGGCGTAGGTCTCGTTCTCGATCGTCACCTGGCGCTCGGCCATGCCCTCCAGCAGGGCGCTCTGGGTCTTCGGCGTGGCGCGGTTGATCTCGTCGGCCAGGATGACCTGCGAAAAAATCGGACCCGGATGGAGTTCGAACACGTCCCTTTCCCGCTTGTAGATGGACACGCCGAGGATGTCGGCGGGCAGCAGGTCGCTGGTGAACTGGATGCGCTGGTAGTCGGAGCCGATCACGCGGGCCATGGCGTGGGCGAGGGTGGTCTTGCCGACCCCCGGCACGTCCTCGATCAGCAGGTGGCCCCGGGCCAGCAGGCAGCAAAAGGCCAGGTTGACCTGGTGGTCCTTGCCGAGGAGGATCTGGTTGACGGCTGCCTGTGCTTCCTGCAGTCGCTGCAAGCGGTTATCGGTTGCGCTCATGGTCCCCTGTCCGGTTCCTTCCGGTACGTGTTTGCAGCGGAGTATAGCATCGGCCTGCGGCTCAGGCGGCCTCGGTCGCTGCGTCCGTGGTGGCGGCGCCGGAGCCCTCGATCTCCTCGCGGCTGAACGAATCGACCTCGATCACGCGGCGGACCGCGTCCTGCGCCAGGCGCACGGTGGTCGCCTGCTCCTCGGTGATGACGCCGCTCTCCACCGCCTTGCGCACCAGCTCCTCGTGGTTTTCCCAGGTCACCGGCGTTTTCAGCGCGTTGCGGATGGCGTTTTCGGCCTGGGTGGCGGTCAGCACCAGGTGGAACGCGGTCTGTACGTTGCCGGGCGCGTCTTCCTGGTCCGAGAGGTAAACGCCGTCCACGAGCCGGTCGCGGGCGTCGTTTTCGGTCAGCAGGATATCGGCCACTTGCCTGGTCGTTTCGTCACCGGGCGGCGCGTAAGAAGAACCGAAGGGGAAGATGATCCACTTGATCAACCGCCCCATGCCGGGGACCGGGAAATTCTGCAACACGCCCTTGAGGCTCTCCTGGATGGTATGCAGGCTGTCGTCCATGGCCCAGGTCAGCAACGGCAGGTCCTCTTCGGGCCGGCCGTCGTCCTCGAAACGCTTCAGCACGGCGCTGCCAAGGTAGAGGTGGATCAGGGCGTCCGCCAGGCGCCCGGAGAGCATCTCGCGAAACTTGAAGCCACCGCCGAGCGTGACCAGCACGAGGTCGGCCACGAAGCAGAACGCGGCGCTCATACGCGTCATCTGCTGGAAATAGCGCGACGTGGGCCCCTTCACCGGCGGCCGCGTGGCGTGACCCGCTGAGAGGCCCAGCATCAGCGCCCGCACCATGTTGCTGAGCATGTAGCCCACGTGGCCGAACAAGGCCTTGTCGAAGGCCTTGCGGGCGCCGGGCCTGGGGTCGCGGGCGGCCGCCATTTCCTGCAGCAACCAGGGGTGGGCGCGGATCGCCCCCTGGCCGAAGATGATCAGCGACCGGGTCAGGATGTTGGCGCCTTCCACGGTGATCGAAATCGGCAGCGACTGGTAGCCGCGGGCCAGGTAGTTGCCCGGCCCCATGATCACCGCCTTGCCGCCATGGACATCCATCGCGTCGTTGATGCACTGGCGGTTGCCCTCGGTCAGCTGGTACTTGAGGATCGCCGACAGCACGCCAGGCTTCTCGCCCAGGTCCAGCGCCACCAGCGTGAGTTGCCGGGCGGCGTCCATGCGGTAGGTGCGCCCGCCGATCCGGGCCAGCGGCTCCTGGATGCCCTCGAAAAAGCCGATCGGCATGTCGAACTGCTTGCGGATGCGCGCGTAGGCGCCGGCCAGCAGTGAGGACATCTTGCCGCCCGCCGTCCCGGTGGCCGGCAGCGATATCGAGCGTCCCGTGGCCAGGCTCTGCATCAGCATGCGCCAGCCCTGGCCGATCCGTTCCCGGCCGCCGATCACCTGGTCCAGGGGTATGAAGACGTCCTTGCCGCGCGTGGGGCCGTTCATGAACACCGCGCCCGTGGGCATGTGGCGCTCGCCGATCTCCACGCCGGGCGCGTCGGCGGGCACCAGCGCGCAGGTAATGCCGAGTTCGACCTCGTCGCCGAGCAGGCCATCGGGGTCGCGGGCCTTGAAAGCCAGCCCGAGCAGGGTCGCGACGGGCGCCAGCGTGATGTAGCGCTTGTTCCAGTTCAGGCGCAGGCCCAGCACCTTCTTGCCCTGCCATTCGCCGCGGCAGACCACGCCGGTATCGTTCATGCCGCCGGCCGCGTCCGAGCCGGCGGTGGTCGAGGTCAGCGCGAAGCAGGGCACCTCTTCGCCGCGTGCCAGGCGGGGCAGGTAATAATCCCTCTGCTCCTGGGTGCCGTAGTGCAGCAGCAATTCGCCCGGCCCCAGCGAGTTCGGCACCATCACCGTGATGGCGGCCGTCAGGTTCCGGCTGGCCAGCTTCATCACCGCCGCCGAGTTGGCCTGGGCGGAAAAGCCGAGGCCGCCGTATTCCTTCGGGATGATCATGCCGAACATGCGGTGCTCGTGGATGAACGCCCACAGCTCGTCCGGCAGGCGGCGGTGCTTTTCGCTGATTTCCCAGTCGTCGGTGCGCCGGCACAGTTCCTCGATCGGGCCGTCGATGAAGGCCTGTTCCTCTTCACTCAGGGACGGCGCCGGCACCTTCAGCAGTTCCTTCCAGCGCGGCCGGCCCGAGAACAGTTCGCCGTCCCACCAGATCGTGCCGGCGTCCAGCGCCTCCTGCTCGGTTTCGGAGACGCGGGGCAGGGCCTTGCGAAACACGCCCCACAGGCGGTCGCTGATCAACAGGCGCCGCAACGGCGCGATCGTGAAGCCGATGAGGATGACGGCGACGATGCCGTTCGACCAGCGGAACCAGCTGGGAACGTAAAACAGGAAACGCAGTTCGGTCCACGCGACGGTGGCGGTGACCATGATGGCCATGGCCCAGACCAGGGGAACCCGCTTGTAGGCCAGCATGAGTACCGTCAGTACGAGGATGAAAAAATAAAGGGTTTCCATTCGCCAACTCCCCGGCCGCGGCGGCCCTGGAGGGATCCGGGCCACTCGCCGGACATCATAGGTGGGCCTAATCGGGAGGGTCAAGGCGGGTGCCGGCACATTGCGCATCGCGCCGCGAGTCCGTAAAATTAGTCAGATTTCATGACCATTTTCAGATGCTGGCCCTTGGTTGGAAAAGTATCTATTTATCATTATGTTGCAAGGAGTTTTTAAGTGGCAATCGAAAGAACGCTGTCCATCGTCAAACCCGACGCCGTAGCCAAGAACGTGATTGGCGAAATTTACAACCGTTTCGAGAAGGCCGGCCTGAAGATCGTCGCGGCGAAAATGAAGCAGCTCACGCCCGCGGACGCCGCCCGCTTTTACGCCGTGCACGAGGGCAAGCCGTTCTACGATGACCTGGTGGCCTTCATGACCTCCGGGCCGGTGATGATCCAGGTGCTCGAAGGCGAGAACGCGATCGCGAAAAACCGCGAACTGATGGGCGCCACCAACCCGCAGGAAGCCGCCCCGGGCACGATCCGCGCCGATTTCGCCAAGAGCATCGACGCCAACGCCGTGCACGGCTCCGACGCGCCGGAAACCGCGGCCTATGAAATTGGCGTGTTTTTCACCGAGGACGAAATCGTTTCCCGGTGAGGAGACGGATACGTTTCCCGTGATGAACCGAGACGGCCAGCGCGTCAACCTGATGGACCTCGAAGAAGGGCGTATGCGCTCGTTCTTCGAGTGGCTGGGCGAGAAACCGTTTCGCGCCCAGCAGGTGCTCAAGTGGATCTACCACCAGGGCGTGACCGACTTCGACGCGATGACCAACCTCAGCCTGCCGCTGCGCGAGCGGTTGAAGGAAGTCGCGGTCATCGAACCGCCGCGGGTGCTTTCCGAGCAGCGCTCGGCGGACGGCACGGTCAAGTGGCTGATGGGTTTCGGCGGCGGCAACGCCGTCGAGACCGTGTTCATCCCCGAGCCGAACCGCGGCACCCTGTGCATCTCGTCCCAGGTGGGCTGCGCGCTGAATTGCACGTTCTGCGCCACCGGCGCACAGGGCTTCAACCGCAACCTCGAAACCGGCGAGATCATCGGGCAGGTATGGCAGGCGGCCCGCGCCCTCGGGCACCAGCGCAACGGCGAGCGCCGGATCACCAACATCGTGCTGATGGGTATGGGCGAACCGCTGGCGAATTTCAACCCGGTGGTGCGTGCGGTCTCGCTGATGCGCAACGACCTGGGTTTCGGTTTCGCGGCGAAGCGCGTGACGCTCTCGACCGCCGGCCTCGTGCCCGGCATCGACCGCCTCAGGGAGACGATCGACGTGGCCCTGGCGGTTTCGCTGCACGCGCCGGACGACGAGACCCGTGTCAAGCTGGTGCCGCTGAACCGGAAGTACCCGATCGCCGAACTGATGCGCGCCTGCCAGGATTTCGTCTCGGACAAGCACAAGCGCACGGTTACCTTCGAGTACACGCTGATCGACGGCGTCAACGACAGCCCGGAGCAGGCGCGCAAGCTGGTCAAGCTGCTGCGCCGCGTGCCGAGCAAGCTGAACCTGATACCGTTCAACCCGTTTCCCGGCACCGAGTACCGCTGTTCACCCGAATCGCGTATCCTCGAATTCCAGTCCATCGTGATGGAGGGCGGCCTGATCGCCACCGTCCGCAAGACCCGGGGCCAGGACATCGATGCGGCCTGCGGTCAGCTCGCCGGGCGGGTCCAGGACCGGACGCGCCGGAGCCGGATGCTCCGTGAACAGACGCAAAGGATGTGAAGCCGTGAGAATGCTCAAGACCCTGCTCGCCGGATTCCTGCTGGCCATGCTGGCGGCATGTGCCAGCGGCCCGGAGATGAAAGAAGACGACCGGCGCGCGGCGGCCGAGACCAACACCGCGCTCGGCCGCCAGTACATGGACCGGGGGCAGTACGAAATCGCGCTCGACAAGCTCAAGCGCGCCGTGGCCTACGACAAGGAGTACGCGCCGGCGCACACGCTGCTCGCCGTGCTGTACGAAACCATCGGCGAGACCGAGGACGCGGAAAGAGAATTCCGGCTGGCGGTGCGCTACGACCCGAAAGACGGCGACGTCAACAACAACCTGGGCGCCTTCCTGTGCCGCCAGGGCAAGGGTAGCGAGGCCGACCCGTATTTCTTGACCGCCATCAAGGATCCCTTTTACACCACGCCCGGCATCGCCCTGGCCAACGCCGGGTCCTGCGCGCTGAGCGTGGGCCAGTTGGACAAGGCGGAGGCCTATTTGCGACAATCCCTCAAGTACGACCAAAGGATGCCGGAAGCCCTGCTGCCACTGGCGGAAGTCAGTTACCGGAAAGAAGCCTATTTGCAGGCCAGGGCGTTCCTGCAGCGATACGAAGCGGTGGCGCCTGCCAACGCAGAGAGCCTGAGGCTGGGCTACCTGATCGAAACGGCGCTCGGTGACCCGTCGTCCGCGGATCGTTATCGCTTGGAACTTCGTGAGAACTACCCGAACGCTTTGCCCCAAACCGGGCGGGGCAACCAAGGCCAGGGATGAGCAAACAACCCGAACTGATACCTACACCGCCACAGGATATTCTCCGGCACGAACGCCGGCAGAAGGGCGTGACGCTGGAGCGCGCCGCGCGCGAATGCCGGATCGCCCCGGCTATCCTGGAGGCGATCGAATCCGGTGAAACGCGGCACATCCCGCTGGTTTATCTCAAGGGGCACATCCGGAACTACGCGCGCTACCTGGGCCTCGACCCGGATGGTTTCGAGGAGCTGCTGCAGGAAGTCGAAGGCGCAGCGCCGACCGTCCGCCCGGTGTTCAACGTGCGGGCCCGGCAGGGCAACGCCGAGAAATGGATCAAGGTTTCCAGTTACCTGGCCGCATCGTTCGTGATCGCGGCCCTGGCCTGGCAGTTCACCCACCAGGCCGTCCGGTTTACGCAAGGGGAAGCGGAGTTGGCCACGCAAGAAACCGGCCCGGCGGAGCCCGCCGACACCCCGCAAGCCGGCCAGGGGCACCTGACCGCTTCCATCGCGCCGGTGGAGTCGCTGGCACGCCGCGAGGACGCAGCGTCCCAGCACGCCGCCGAGGACGCGTGGGCCGCCCTGGCCCAGCCGCCGGTCGCCGATGGGCAACGCGAACTCTCGCTGGAGACGTCGGCCGATACCTGGGTGGAAATCTACGGCGCGGATGGCCGGCAACTGGAAATGGACCTGGTCCGCGCCGGCAACAGCCGCAGCTACCGCGATACGGGGCCCTTCCGCGTGATGATCGGGCGGGCGTCGGCGGTCGTCATGCACCTCGACGGCGAGGCGGTCGATCTGGCATCCCATGCCGAGGGCGACGTGGCGAACCTGGTGCTGGCCGAGGCCGAGCAACCGGTCGACGCAGACGTCGACGCCACAGAACCGCGCTGAAATCCGTTAGAATCCCCTGGCCGCCGGCCGGTTCGGCGGCGACTACCCCTGCAGCCGTCAAACGAGTCCGAAACCGTGAGTTCAACGATCAATTCAATCCGGGGCATGCACGACACCTTGCCCGCCGACATGCACCTGTGGCACCACCTCGAAAATACCGTGCGCGACGTGTTCAGCCGCTACGGGCTGGAGGAAATCCGGGTTCCGGTGGTCGAGAAAACCGAAGTGTTCGCCCGCGCGATCGGAGACGCCACCGACGTGGTGGAAAAAGAGATGTACACCTTCGAGGACCGCAACGGCGACCTGCTCAGCCTGCGCCCGGAGGGAACGGCCGGCGTCGTGCGCGCCGTGCTGCAGAACGGATTGCTGTACGGCGCCCCCCTGCGCTTGTGGTACATGGGCCAGATGTTTCGGCGCGAACGCCCGCAAAAGGGCCGCACGCGCCAGTTTCACCAGGTCGGCGCCGAGGTGTTCGGCGCGCCCGGCCCCGACGTCGACGCCGAGTTGCTGGTCATGTGCGCCCGCACCTGGGCCGCCCTGGGGCTCGACGGCCTGCGCCTGGAAGTGAACACCCTGGGCACGGCGGAGGAGCGCGCCCGTTACCGCGGCGACCTGCACGCCTTCCTGTCGGCGAACCGGGACGCGCTGGACGCCGACAGCCTGCGGCGGCTCGACCGCAACCCGCTGCGCATCCTCGACAGCAAGGACCCGGGCGTCCAGGCCATGCTGGCCGACGCGCCCGTGCTGGCCGACTACCTGGGCGAGGCGTCGCGCAGCTACTTCGACGGCTTCCTGTCGCTGCTGGACGGCTATGGATTGGCGTACCAGGTCAATCCGCGCCTGGTGCGGGGGCTGGACTACTATTCGCACGCGGTGTTCGAGTGGATAACCGACGAACTCGGCGCCCAGGGCACCGTGTGCGCGGGCGGCCGTTACGACGGATTGGTGGAGATCCAGGGCGGAAAACCCTGGCCCGGCGTCGGGTTCGCGATGGGGCAGGAACGCCTCATCGAACTGATGCGCCAACACGCGGAACCGGCCGGCGAGGCGCCGCACGTTTACCTGGTGATGGCCGGCGAGGGCTCGGTTTCCGGCGGCCTGCAACTGGCCGAATCGCTGCGCGACGACCTGCCGTGGCTGAAAATCCAGTCGAACCTGGCCGGAGGCAGTTTCAAGGCGCAGTTCAAGCGGGCCGACCGCAGCGGGGCGGCCCTGGCGCTGGTGCTCGGCGAGGACGAACTGGCCGGTCGCAGCGCCACCCTCAAGCACCTGCGCGAAGACCTGCCCCAGGAATCGGTCGCGTTCGACGATTTGCAGGCCTGGTTCACGAACTGGTCCGCCAGCCGGGGCTGAGTGCGCCGTCCGCCTGTTCCCGGCGCCCCGGAATCGTGCGCGCCGGGCTACAGTTACCTGACCGGCGCGTGATAAGATACGCCGTTTATTTTCTCGGGACGAATCATGGTTGAAACCTACAACGCCCACGACCAGGGCGAAGCCGTAAAAAAGTGGCTGCAGGATAACGGCAGCGCCATCGTCATGGGCCTCGTGATCGCATTCGGCGGCCTGTTCGGCTTCAAGCAGTGGCAGAACTGGCAGGATACCAACCGCCAGCAGGCCTCGTACGAGTTCGAGGTGATGAACCAGCAACTGGCGCAGAACCAGCTCGACGCGGCCATGGACAATTTCCAGATCCTGAAGGACGACCACTCGAAGTCGCCCTATGCCTCGATGGCCGCGTTGCAGATGGCGCGCGCCCGCCTGGAGGCGAACCAGGCCGACCTGGCCATCGGCCTGTACGAGTACGTGGTCGAAAACGGTTACCCGAAAGCCATGCAGGTCGTGGCGCGTGAGCGCCTGGCGCGCGTGTTGCTGGACCAGGGTCAGCCCGCCGAGGCGCTGACCGTGCTGCAGGGCGCCGACGACACCACGGGCTTCGAGTCGCGTTTCGCCGAAGTGCGCGGAGATATCCAGTTCGCCCAGGGCCGGACCGACGAAGCCGCCGCGGCCTACCGCGAAGCGCTCGACGCGCTGGAGGCCGGCGCCGGTGACCGCGCCCGGCTGGTCATGAAGCTCGAATCGCTGGGCGCCGAGATTCCGGCCGAGGAAAGCCAGTCGTGAAGCGTTTTTTCGCCGTCCTGATCATCCTGGCGCTGCCGTTGTTGTCGAGCTGCAGCTGGATCAAGAGCTGGGGCGGCGAAGAACCGGGAGACCCGGCGCCCCTGGTCGAGTTCGAGCCCTCGCTGGAGGTGCGAAAAGCCTGGTCGACGCGGATCGGCGACGGCATGGGCAAGCAGGGGCTGAGCATGGCGCCTGCCTATTCGTCCGGCCGTATTTTCGTCGCCGATTACGAGGGCATCCTTGCGGTGGTCGACGCCGAGAGCGGCAAAACGATCTGGCAGGAGAAAACCGAGCAGGCGTTTTCCGGCGGGCCCGGCCTGGACGACCGCCACATCTACATGGGCACCATTGACGGCCGCGTGATCGCCTACGACCGCGAGACCGGCGCCGAGCTGTGGAACGCGCAGGTGTCTTCCGAGGTGCTCTCGCCGCCGGCGTCGGCCGACGGCATCGTGGTGGTGCGTTGCATCGACGGCCGCGTCTTCGGCCTGGACGACGTCAGCGGCCGCCGCGTCTGGGTTTACGACCACTCCGTGCCCCTGCTGACGCTGCGGGGAACGCCCGACGTGCTGATCCGCGCCGGCATCGCGTTCATCGGTTACGACGACGGCAGCGTCGCCAGCCTGCGCGTGGAAGACGGCACCCTGGTCTGGGAACAGAAGATCGTGTCCCCCGAGGGCCGCACGGAACTCGACCGCCTGGCCGACATCGGCACGCGCATGGTGATCGTCGCCTCCGACCTGATCGTATCCAGCTACAAGAACCGCCTGGTCTCGATGGCCGCCGATTCGGGCCGCTTGCTGTGGTTCAAGGACATCGCCTCCGCCACCGGGGTCGTGGTGGACCGCACCAACCTGGCCGTCAGCGACGCCAATGACGACCTGTGGATGCTGGACCGCCGCAACGGTTCGACGAACTGGAAAGTCGACCGGCTCACCAACCGCGGATTGACCCGCCCGGCGTTCTACGGCAACTACGTGGTGGTGGGCGACATGGAAGGCTACCTGCACTGGCTGGATTCGGACCTCGGCGCCTTCGTGGCGCGCGTGCGGCCCGACAAGGACGGCTTCGCGACGGCGCCGTTCAGCGTCGGCACCACCCTTTACGTGCTGACGAAGAAGGGCGAGCTCATCGCCTACCGCGCCGGCGCGGCCATCTGACGGCGCCGGGGCGATGCTTCCCGTCGTCGCCATCGTCGGTCGGCCGAACGTCGGCAAATCGACCCTGTTCAATGCCCTGACGCGCACCCGGGACGCCCTGGTCGCGGACATGCCGGGCGTGACCCGCGACCGGCAATACGGCGTTTCCCGCGTGGGTTCACGGCCGTGCCTGCTGGTGGATACCGGCGGGCTGGTCACCAACGCCGAAGGCATCGACTACCTGACTGCCCGCCAGGTCCACCAGGCCATCGACGAGGCGCAGACCGTGATCTTCGTGGTCAGCGCGCGCGACGGCCTGACGGCCGACGACGAGGAAATCGCGGCCCACCTGCGCCGCACCGGCAGCGAGGTCGTGCTGGTCGCCAACAAGGTGGACGGGCTGGACGCCGACCTGATGCTCGCCGATTTCGCGGCCCTGGGCATGGGGGAGCCGCTCGCGGTCGCAGCCTCCCACCGGCGCGGCCTGGACTCGATGATGAAGGCCGTCGTCGAAACTCTGCCGGAGTCGTTCGAACCCGAACAGGAAGAAGACGACCCGGACCTGCTCCGCCTGGCGGTGGTCGGCCGCCCCAACGTGGGTAAATCCACGCTGGTCAACCGCTTGCTGGGTGAGGAAAGGGTGCTGGCATTCGATCAGCCCGGAACGACCCGTGACACCATCCGCGCGAGGCTGGAACGGGACGGGCGCAAGTATGAACTGATCGATACCGCCGGCGTGCGGCGCCGCTCGAAAGTATCCGAGGCGGTCGAGAAGTTCAGCGTCATCAAGGCGCTGCAGGCCATCGAGCGCGCGCACGTGGTCGTGTTGATGCTGGATGCGAGCGAAGGCCTGACGGACCAGGACACGACGCTGCTGGGCCACGTACTGAACCAGGGCAGGGCCCTGGTAATCGCGCTGAACAAGTGGGACGGCCTGGATGCGGACCACCGCAAGCGCGTCAAGTCCGACCTCGACCGCAAGCTGGCCTACGTCGACTGGGCCCAGCGCGTTACGCTCTCGGCCCTGCACGGGTCGGGCATCCAGGAGTTGCTCGACGCGGTGCACCGGGCCTGGGCCAGCGCGCTGATGGACTTCAGTACACCCGAACTGACACGGGTGCTGAAGGCGGCGTTCGAGGACCACCAGCCGCCGATGAAGCAGGGGCGCGTGGCCAAGCTGCGCTACGCCCATTCCGGCGGCAAGTTGCCGCCGCGTATCGTGATCCACGGCAGCCGCACCGAGACCGTTCCGGACAGCTACCGCCGCTACCTCGTCAACCGCATCGTCAAGCACTTCAAGTTGCGCGGCACCCCGGTATTCATCGAGTTCCGCAACAGCGCGAACCCGTACAAGGACCGCAAGAACACCTTGACGCGGCGGCAGCTCGAGAAACGCAAGCGCCTGAAAAAGTTCACCGGTCGAAAATCCAGGAAATGAGCATCGCGCAGTCGCCGCTTCCGCTGGAACGCTCCGTGCAGGAGGCGCGGGCGGATCAGCTGGCCGGCGTCATGCTGGTCGACCTGCGCACGGGCGCTGAACGGCGAGCCGGTATTCCCGCCGGCGCCGTCGTGATGACGGTCCAGGACGTGCAGGCCCGCTATGCGCGGGAACCGGGCTGGCGCGTCAACCTCCTGTGCGGCGGCGGCGCGCGTTCGCTGGTGCTCGCGGCGACGCTCAGGCGCCAGGGATTGGGGCCGGCATTCAGCGTGGCGGGCGGTTTCGAACGCTGGCGGGAAGCCGGTTTGCCGGTCGAGAGCGACGCCGCACGGGGGGCGGACGACCCCGGGGAATCACGCTATGCGCGGCACCTGGTGATGCCGCAAATCGG
>Ga0180436_10003852_pt1 | contig 13650 bp, 12 predicted proteins | sample SS_ome_2_FD_132434 | JGI IMG/M metagenome (GOLD analysis project Ga0180436, IMG submission 132434) | Hypersaline lake sediment archaeal communities from the Salton Sea, California, USA - SS_3_S_2 metaG | ecosystem: Environmental > Aquatic > Non-marine Saline and Alkaline > Hypersaline >...
CTCGAGACTGGCGGCGATGTACAAACCGCAACGTTCGATATACGTGGTAATGCTCTATATTCACAAGCAAAGAAGCACGCAGCGTTTGGTGGCGTATACCCCTCCCTTGCCAAACGAGAGCATGCCGCAAACCTCGTTCCCCTTCTCGATGGCGCTCTCAATGAGGCACACCTTTCTATTCCCACAACACAAACTCTTTCCGAAGAACAAAAAGAGTACTTGGAGAAGCTCCTTGAACGTGAACCAGAGCTCTATAGTGCGCTCGTACGCTTCGCTGAAGCGAATGATACACCAAAGATTGACGCTATTGCTGTAACGCAAGGCCCCGGCCTCGAACCAGCACTGTGGGTGGGTGTAAACTTTGCACGCTCACTAGCATACCTCTGGAATCTCCCCATCATCCCGGTCAACCACCTTGAGGGGCATATGATTGCAAGTGTTGTCGAAGCGACTGAGAAGGAGCAAATGTTTGCCATCACTGAGGTCCCATTCCCAGTTCTCGGCCTCATTCTTTCGGGTGGACACACTGAGTTCGTACTGGCCGAGTCGTGGGGTAACTACTCAAGCGTTGGCGGCACACGTGACGATTCGATTGGTGAGGCATTCGATAAGGTAGCACGGCTGCTCGGGATTCCATATCCAGGTGGCCCTGGGCTCTCAAAGCTTGCCCAGGAAGGCCGAGACCTCCTTAAGACCAAACCTGTACATCACACGAAAGGTCTGAAACAGTTGCCCCGCCCCATGGCACAGTCTGGTGATTGCGATTTCTCATTCTCGGGCATCAAGACAGCTGTACTCTACCAAGTACAAGCCCTTGGCGACCTAACAAAAGAACAACGCATGCTCGTTGCTGCGGAGTTCGAGGAAGCTGTGAGTGATGTTGTGCTCAAAAAGACGCGACTAGCACTCGAGCAAACCAATGCTAAGACGTTTGTTGTCGGTGGTGGTGTCTCAGCAAATACGTACATCCGCAAACGGTTAGAGAAACTCTTTAGTGAGGAGTATGCGGACCTTACCTTGCGACTACCTGATGCTTCACTTTCGACAGATAATGCTGTGATGATAGGTATGGCTGGCTACTTCATGCATTTACGAAAGGCTCCGACCGTAGACCATAGTCATGAACTTCGAGCATCTGGCACAATGAAGATGCACGAGTAAACGAAAACGAGCGCCGGTGGCGCTCTTTTCTTATTGTGTGTATCGCAAGATTACGATGATGCGTATGCACGCCTCCAAGGAAGTCGTACGCCATCAACACTCTGTGCAACCTTTCCAAGTTGCGCTTGAACGTGTTTGATACCTGCCTCACCAAAACTGCGTTCTGGAGCCTGCTCTACCTTATGGTATCGAGTGGTCACATGTTTCTGTGGCACAACACCATCCATTGAGAACTTGTCACTTGCTTGCCGAGACAATATCTCTGTGAACGTATCACCGTGCCATGCCACACGCACACCATCGAATGCTACCTGCTGTCGTGAACGATTACTTTTCATACTATTGTTGCTAGTTAAACGCTATAGTCCGTACTTCTCCCGAATACTATTCGAACGAAGGACAGTTACCATATCATCATTGTTTTTGTTGTATCGCTGGGTTACCTCCAGTGTGTGGAGTACCGGCAACAACCTACGGCCAACGATGTTGCCAAGATTGAATACGAACATGAGAAGCGGCAATCCAAGGAGTGCCATCATCCCAACCGGGTGATCGAGTGCTCGCACCCATGCTCCAAAGAACGGAACAGTGAGCACAGCTGATCGATTGAGCTCACGCGCTGGAAGTGATATCAACGCACCACCAGTAACACCCATTGGGTCTGATACTCGGTAGTACAATTCACCGTTGCGTCGTAGCACTTCTTCAACTGTGTACATCGTTACCTCACCGGCGCGTTGACTGTGCCCAACGACACGGTCACCGATACTCGCTTTCATCTCACTGTGAGTGAGGACGAACGAAGTGCCATATCCTTGCGCACTCCACTCGGCGACGAGGCCGAACGGTGCCGAACCCTGCACCAACATCATAAGTACGACAGACACACCAAAGATGGCCATGAAAATCGTGTATATGTGTCGAAATATTGCCTCGTGCATGATGTTGTTGTTATGACACGCTCTGTGCCATGCTCATGTTCAGCAGTCGAGGTCCGATGGTTCCCAAAAAGAGTTTTGGGTCGGACCCCGCGTAGCTGAAAATCAGCCCCCTGATCCAGTCACGCTTAAAGCAAACAAACTCCTTGCCCGAATCCGTTTGCTCTGTATATAGCAGTATCATTTTATTTATGTAACTCCAATGTGTATATGTAGTACGCATAAGGACTGGTCTCTGAGGTCAATGTTTGTCCCTTGTCCAAGACACAACGGCTTTGTTAAGCGACAGATTCTTTAGGTCTTACGTGTCCAAAATACTGACTTTAAGAAAAATGCTTGCATTTTTCGTGCTAGAGAGTATGCAATTCTTGTGCTAGTATCGAATCCATGGATAAGAAATTTCTAAAGCCGTACGACCCGACAGCGTGCGAGGACGCTATATATAAGAAGTGGGAAGAATCTGGGTACTTCAATCCAGACACCTGTGTACAGAAAGGCGTGACAAACGCCGATGCACCAAGCCACACCATCACCCTTCCCCCACCTAATGTCACTGGTGTGCTCCATATCGGGCATGCCTACGAGGATACGCTACAGGACGCAATCACACGCTTTGCTCGTATGCGTGGACACCGCACACTCTGGCTTCCGGGCACTGATTCGGCCGCTATCGCAACGCAGTCCCGAGTTGAAAAAAACATCCAGAAAAAGGAAAAGAAGAACCGACACGACCTAGGGCGCGATGAACTTGTGCGCAGGGTGAATGAGTTTGCCCTGGAACACGAAGAGAGAATACTCGACCAAATACGCAAGATGGGTGCTTCGCTCGATTGGTCACGGTATGCATACACACTTGATGAACAACGGTACCGTGCTGTCATGACTGCATTCGTACGAATGCATGAGGCTGGTCTCATTTACAGAGGCTATCGTATCGTGAACTGGGACCCCAAAGGTCAGACCACGATCAGTGACGATGAGATTGTATACGAGGAGCGAAAGGCACAGTTCTATACGTTCCGCTATAGCAAAGACTTCCCTATTCCCATCTCTACTACCCGACCAGAGACAAAGGTTGGTGATACTGCCGTTGCGGTACATCCTGATGACAAACGATACAAGGAGTATGTAGGCAAGGAATTCGAGGCAATTTTCTGTGATGTGCCGATAAAGGTGAAAATCATAGCTGACGAACATGTCGACCCCGAGTTTGGTACTGGCGCCCTTGGTGTCACGCCAGCACACAGTATGGTCGACTGGGAGATGGGAGAAAAGCATGACTGTGAAGTGCGACCAGTCATCAATGAGTATGCCCGCATGTCTGTGGAAGGTCGCTTGAAGGATAAGAAAGTGCTTGAGGCACGTGAAATGGTTGTCGAGTGGCTCAAGGACGAGGGACTTCTTGAGAAGGAGGAAGAGATCGAACAGAACGTTTCGACCGCAGAACGAACCGGCGCCATTATTGAGCCGCTTCCAAAGGAACAGTGGTTCATCGCAGTCGATAAGCCATTCACAGTCAAACATTCAGAGATGAGTGACATACAAGAGGGTGATGAGATTACCCTCAAGGAGCTGATGCGAAAGGCTGTTGAATCTGGTGACGTCACCATGCCACAGGAGAGTTTCCGCAAGCGGTACTTCCACTGGATAGACAACCTCCACGATTGGTGCATTTCACGACAGATATGGTTTGGACACCGCATCCCTGTCTGGTACAAGAAAGATGCTAGCGGCACAATAACGGAAACATACGTGGGTGTTGATGCGCCTAAAGGTGACGGCTGGGAGCAGGACGCAGATGTGCTTGATACATGGTTCAGCTCTGCACTATGGACCTTCTCGACTCTTGGGTGGCCTGATGAGACGGAAGACCTCAAGTCGTTCCACCCTACAACATTCATGTCGCCTGCCTACGAGATACTAAACCTTTGGGTATCACGCATGATACTGATGAGCGGTTTCCATCTTGGACAGGTGCCTTTCAAGACCGTTCTAATCCACGGGGTAGTGCGTGACAAATCAGGTCGTAAGTTCAGCAAGTCACTTGGTAATGGTATCGACCCACTCGATGTCATTGGGCAGTACGGTGCTGATGCGTTGCGCATGGGACTCCTTATCGGTACGGCTATCGGCAATGATATCAGCTTCGACCTATCGAAAGTGAAAGGCTACAAGAACTTCGCCAATAAACTCTGGAACATCACGCGCTTTGTACTAACGAACGCTGATGAGATTGGCTACGACCCTGCGACCGAGCTTCACAAAGATGACCAGGCGCGAGTCGATGAGCTCACAGCACTTGCAAAGGAGATAACTGATGATATGGAAAACTACCGCCTCTACCTAGCGGGTGAAAAGATATACCACTTCATTTGGCACACATTTGCAGATGTCGTCCTTGAGGAGTCAAAGCCATTGCTTCAAGGAGATGATACAGACCGTGCCAAGAGCCGTGTCCGCATGCTCCATGAGATGCTCACCCTTCAACTGAAACTCCTGCATCCATTCATGCCGTTTGTGACTGAAGAAATATGGCAGGCACTTCCTGAACGCGACGCTGATATGCTTATGGTCGCACAGTGGCCAGAAGCGTAGACCTACCACAACACTCTGTGTATAGGAGGCCAGGAATAACACTCTTGGCCCTGTATACTGATACTACATGACACTTGGCGCGACGATCGTCTATGCTTTTTTGGGTGGCCTGCTACCTGCTCTGCTTTGGTTGTGGTTCTTCTTGAAAGAAGATAGTAAACGCCCGGAACCGCGCTGGTTGGTTCTTGCAGCGTTCCTGGCTGGCATGTTGGCTGTGATACTCGCCCTCCCTACTGAAATGCTCGCAAAGTGTGTAGCGGGTGGTGTGTGGCCTGCTAATGGTTGGATGCACCCGTTTGAATCTATTGGCTTTTGCCGAGATTTGCCGGGTGTGAACCCCATCCTGCTTTGGGCTGCTGCTGAGGAACTATTAAAGTACCTCGTCGCCATGACCATCATCCTTTGGCGCAAGGCCGTCGACGAGCCGATTGATGCGATGATTTACCTCATCACCGTTGCACTCGGCTTTGCCGCACTTGAGACAGGTCTTTTCCTTATGGGTCCACTTGGTCGAGGAGACATTGCCGGCACTATTCTTACGGGCAATCTGCGCTTCATGGGAGCTGCGCTCATTCATACTCTGTCGAGTGCTGTGGTTGGTTTTGCTATTGCCATCACCTTCTATCGAAGGTATTGGTTGCAGTTTGTATCCTTATGCACAGGACTTGCGTTAGCAATTGTATTGCATGCGCTTTTCAATCACCATATAATTGCAGGTAGTGGGGAGAGGACATCAATTGTGTTCTTCTCTGTGTGGCTCGGTATCATCGGGCTATTATTACTCTTCGAGCGGGCTAAGCGGGTCGTTCGTCCTCGCACGTAATTGAATTCTTATGCCAAAACAAAAACAGTCATTCTTCCAGCGACTCACCGGTGCCGTAGATGTAGACGATGGGTACGACGATATGTACGAAGACGAGCAACCAGCTCGACCTGCCCCCGAAACGCGAGAGCGACGTGGCGGTGCCCCTGAAGAAGATATTGAAGATGAGCAATGGGCGGAAGAAGAAGCTGTTGAAGGACAATTGACTGTTGATGTATATCAAACACCTGACGAGATAGTTATTCGAAGTATTGTGGCAGGTGTTCGACCCGACGATCTTGATATCTCTATCTCACGTGACATGGTGACTGTTCGTGGCACACGCGAAGAACACAAAGAGGTCTCTGATGACAACTACTTCCACAAGGAATTGTACTGGGGCTCATTCTCACGTACTGTACTCCTCCCTGCTGAGGTTGAAGTTGAGGATGCACAAGCGAATGAAAAGCACGGGCTCCTGACAATACGCCTTCCAAAAATAGATAAGGAGAAGCAGACAAAGCTCAAGGTGAAATCAAACTAGATACGCAACAACCTCCCGCTTGGGAGGTTGTTTCTTTGTGCTGAGGGCCGGTCTCGAACCGGCGACCCTTCGCTCTTCAGGCGAATGCTCTACCAACTGAGCTACCTCAGCATGAAAACCAGTGTAGCAGAAAATATGCCGTTTATAAAGGGTGAAAAGCGCTACTGGAATCGCTCTGAGATTGCGTCTGGTACCACCTTTGACGGTAACTCCTTGAGGTCGCGGACATCTTCTTGCATGCTCTGGTATGCCTCTTGGAGCTCAAGTATGTACTCCTCTAGATAGTACTGATAGATGAGGTACGGTACACCAATAAGCAATAGCACGAAGATGATACGCATAATGACACCCATCAGGTGTGCCCTATGCATCTTCTTAAGTAGACGATTGTTCTCCTTGGTAAGCTTGAGGTTCTTTTCAAGCAGTGCTTCAATGTCTACTTCTTCTCTCTGTAAATTCATATACTCAGTATACGATAAGGTGTCTATACTGTGCGAGATACGAGAATCGAACTCGTGCCTGGTGCTTGGGAAGCACCCATTCTGCCACTAAACTAATCTCGCAATGTGGTCGGCATACGCCGTTTTCTGTGTTATCATACCTGAACTATTACCGGTAACAAGTGGAACCAGTATATGGAAAAACAAGTAACCATTTACAGCACCCCGACCTGCCATTTCTGTCACATGGCAAAGGACTACTTCAACACCCACGAGATCGAGTACACCGAAAAGGATGTTGCGAGTGACCTTGAGGCCCGCCAGGAGATGATGGATAAGAGCGGTCAGATGGGTGTTCCTGTCATCTTTATTGGCGAGGAAATGATCATCGGTTTCGATGAGCCACGAATCGCTGAGCTGCTTGGTATCAAGTAGTTTACAACCGGACAAAGGATTTAAGAAAAAACGCATTATGCGTTTTTTCTTTGCTCGAATCATGCTACAGTACGCCCATATTCCCTGCCCCCGTAGTTCAATGGATAGAACAACTCCGTCCTAAGGAGGAAATGTGGGTTCGATTCCTGCTGGGGGCACAAGACCAGATTGCTATACAAACTTGGCGCTTCGTGGTATCACTGCCCCAGGCGTAACGACAGGAGAAATGATATGAGTAAGGCCGTCTTTGAAACGCGCGATGGAGTCCCCGTCGCCGTACTGTTTGAGGTTCGTGAAGGTGGTCCTAGTCACGGACACCCTGAACCGTGTCATTACGGTTCTGGGCATACTGGCCCCTGGCGCATCATTCGTGTCAGCAGGGTCTTTGATGAAGATGACCAGGTGGTTCCTCCGGATTCGCCCCTCTACAAAGAGGCAAAGGAGATGATGCGTCTCCAGCTCATGAGTGGCCGTCAGGTGTGCGATGCTCACCTGGAAGACTGGCACAACGACGTACATCGCAAGAATCCGGACTGGATCATTGTCTGGTAAGAAAAGCCCCGCAACTGCGGGGCTTTAGTAATTTAGAATATCTCCTTGAGTTTGTGCAGTATACCTTGTGGTTCTTCAGGTCCCTCTTCATCCTCAATGTAACCACCCTTCTCCTCTACAAAGACGATCGCCTCTTCTCCTTCAAATCCCACCTCATATCGCCTCCGGAGCTCCGCTTCTATGCCACGCGGGTCTTCGAGTGTAACAATGTCATGCTCAAGCTCTGCTGCTCGCTCTTCAAGGGCGGCTAGTTGGGCAGCCAACTCCATCCGTCGCTCATTGGTCTCTCGTTCTTTCTTGTACGCACCATGAGCAGCGTATGCCATACCACCCACTAGAAGGAGCATGAGTACCAAAATAGCCCTTGAATACAGTAATGTCTTTAGTTTTCGTTTCTCGTAGAATCCAAGCATACAATTGCACCCCGTTCGGGGTATGATACTATCATCATACCCTCAAATGAGGGTTGTTATCTACAAAACACAACATATGTTCCTGTTTAACAAGAAAACCAGAAATATCATCAAATACGCGTGGGCAGTATTTGCAATACTTATCATCTTTAGTATGGTCATCGCCTATTCAGGCTTCACAAGCCTGACAAGTGCGCCACAGCCCACACCTGTTGAGGCACCATCAGAGTCAGCCTCGGTTACTATAGAGCCGCAGAGCACAGAGACTGTCGCAGGTGATGAAATGGAGGCAGAGACCAATCCAGAGCAACCAGTTGACCTTGAGCCAATCGAGACACCAGAAGAGCCTCCGGTTCCACAACTAGACTTCTCCATTTAGCACAGACGGACTATAAGAAAATACTAGTATTAATTACGTAATTAATACTAGTATTTTTATTTCTCCCCTCCCCGCATCATTTTGAGAAATACTTCATGCGGGATGTTTACCTTCCCTCTATCGCGCATCTTCTTCTTTCCCTTCTTTTGCTTCTCAAGAAGTTTCATCTTTCGAGTGATGTCACCACCGTAAAGCTTTGCGGTAACGTCCTTGCGGTATGCCTGCAGTGTCTTTGATGAGATGATGCGTCCTAGTGCTGATGCTTGTATCTTTGCAACGAACTGCTGCCGTGGCATCACGTTGTGTAACTGTTCAACGGTTTCCTCTGCCTCCTCTTGGAGGCGTCTGCGTGAGACAATGCGCGTGAATGCTGGAATAGGCTCATCTGCAACAAGTACGTCCATACGGCAGACATCTGCATCACGCAACTCACCAAACTCATAGGAAACGCTCGCATACCCACTCGAAACACTTTTAATTTTGTCGAAGAAGCCACGCATAAGCTCTCTAAGTGGCATTGCAATGGTAAGTTTTGTGCGTCCATCGCCAAATGTTTCTGTCTCCTTACTTTCTGCCTCATGATCGTAGAGCATTTGCATAATGGGACCCACATACTCTGCTGGTGTGATGAGTGTCACATTCGCCCATGGCTCAGCTATCTTCTGTATCTTGCCGTGATCTGGGAACTTGTGTGGCGAGTAGACCGTCTCACTGTCGCCATTTGTCATGGTCACCTCATAAGTGATGCTTGGAAGTGTGATGATGAGGTCGAGGTCGAATTCACGACGAAGCCGTTCGGTGATTATCTCTAGGTGTAGCATTCCCAGGAACCCACAGCGGAAACCACGACCTAGAACACCTGAGCTTTCTTCCTCGAACGAAAGTGACGAATCAGATAGTTGTAATCGAAGCAGTGCCTGTTTGAGCAACAAGAAGTCATCCTGACTCTCTGGGTACACAGACGCCCAAACAACAGGGGCTGGCTTCTTGTATCCCGGAAGGGGCGTACCAGTGCTCCCTGCAGGCAACACAGTGTCACCAACACTCGCCACACCCGGCTCCTTGATGCCTGTAACGATGTACCCTATCTCTCCCTCGCTGAGCTCTTTTGTCGGTGTCTCATCCGGCATAAAGACACCCACTTCTAGTGCTTGAAATGTTTTCTTTGACGCGCCAAACCGTAGTTGTGTACCCTTCTCCACCTTACCGTCGGTCACACGGACGTACACAATGACGCCTCGATGGTTGCTGTACTGGAAGTCAAAAACAAGGCCACGGAACGGCTCAGAGGCCGACAGTGTGGTCGGTGGTGGTACACGCTCAATGATGGCGTCGAGAAGAGCGGCTACACCTTCCCCCGTCTTGCCACTTGTTTCCAAAACATCCGATACATCTGCACCAAGTAGTTCAGCAAGCTCCAGTTTTACCTCATCCACACGAGCAAGTGGTGCATCCACCTTTGAAAGCACAGGAATAATGACCAGCCCAGACTCCTTGGCCATATCCAACGTAGTAAGTGTTTGGGCCTGTACACCCTGTGTTGCGTCTACTAACAACACAACGCCCTCTACAGCCTTGAGTGCTCGCGATACTTCATACGAGAAATCGATGTGTCCGGGTGTATCGATAAGGTTAAGTGTGTATGCCTTGTCACGAGAACGATACTCCATGCGTACCGGTTGCATCTTGATGGTGATGCCGCGCTCACGTTCGAGGTCCATACGGTCGAGAACCTGATCCTTCATCTTTCGTGCTTCGATGGTTTTCGTCACCTCAAGCATACGATCGGCAAGTGTTGATTTGCCGTGATCGATATGAGCTATGATAGAAAAGTTTCGTATATGTTCCATACGTTCTGTATTCGCAGAAGAGTGGATGTCCGCTACACCTCCTCAATAGAGCCTCGCGCTTCTCCCAGTCGCTCTCTGGTGAGACGCTTCTGTAGAGCACCCCAGGCGACCACAATGTCCTTGTTGCCAAGCGCAACGAGTGTGACGGTCCAAACACAAACACCAACAATACCGGCACCTATTCCTTGCAGGGAAACACCAATAAGTGTTTGCAGAGATACCATATCATCCAGTAGGTTGAGCGCAAGGTAGGCACCAACTCCACCCATGAATGCAGCGACAGCTGACTGCCACACTGTTGTACGTATCGCTGCAAAGAATGGTCCATATCTACGCTCAAAGTACAACAGCAATAGTGTAGCGTTAATGATTGCTCCAAGTGAATATGCTGCTGCGATGAGCAGCACCTCAGTACCGGGGACATTGCTGACACGCATAATGTTCGCAAGAGCACCAAGATCGATAGCGCCCCGTGAGGCACCCTCTAGCAAGAGAAGTGCAATGGCAACAGTTCCTACTGAACTAATGAGATTTAGTGCAAGCGGCACTAGCGTCTTCCCTGCCGCATAGCAGGCTCGCACCAGTAGCACCACAAGGCCTTGTGCGGCGAGTGAAATGACAAGCAGTGCTAGTATGGCACCTGTCATCATAGTGGCATCCCAATCAAATGCGCCAGTGCCAAGGATGACTCGAACAATCTGCGCCCGAAGTACGATGATAAGCACTAGGACAGGCAGTGCCCAGAAAACAATCTCACGTGCTGCTATGAGTATGAGCTTCTTGTACTCCTCATACTCTCCAGCGCCAAACAGTCGTGCAAGCTTCGGAAATGCTGCTACAGAGTAGCTCACGCCAATCAACGCCAGTGGTACGGCTTGAAGGTTCCAAGCAAAACTGAATGATGAAATCGAACCAACGGCAAAGAGTGATGCAAGCGAAACGAGTACAAGCATCACAAGCTGCTGCGCAGAGAGTGTAATCGTACGTGGAATGGAGATGCGTATCACACCGTACACTCGTCTCCAGTCAGGCCAGACAGGTCGTGGCACCATGCCATGCATCATCATGAATGGAGTTTGTACCCCAAGATGAAGTACTGCACCGAGTACAACACCCCATGCCAACCCTGCAATGCCAAGGATGGGATAGAGGAATATGATGCCGAGTATAATACCGATATTGTAGAGTATCGGTGCAACGGCATAGAGTAGAAAACGCCCGCGCACCTGCACGTATGCAGCAAAGAGGTTGGAGACACCCAGGATTAACGGCTGCACGAGTAGAATGCGAACCATGAGCACAAGGTCAGCTTGCATTCCTGAACTGAATCCTCCATACAGTAACTGCACAAGCTGTGGCGCAAATATCCAAGCAACACCTCCAACAACAATAAGTGCGAGAGAAAAGAATGAAAACATGTCGGACATGAACTCCTTCAATGCATTCATTCCGTGCTTCGTCGCAGCTTCGATGAATGGTATGAGCACGAACAGTGACACCATAGAAGCGAGTAGTGCGTAAATGGTGTCAGGGATGCGAAACGCCGCATAGAAGATGTCTAACACTTCCCCTGCACCGAACTGGTGAGCGAGCAAGCGATCGCGTACAAGTGCAACTAGCTGTGAGCCGAATGTGAAGAACGCCAAAAGATACGCGGCCTCATGTAGGCCGCGTATCTCACGATGTAGTAGGTCAAACATCCTACGTGGTGACATACGTTATTACTCTGCTAGGTTTTGTGGTGCGGCTGGCTGCGTACCATCGTTAGCTTGCTCTATCGGTAGTCCGTCAATTGTCTCTATGTCAGGACTTGTCTCAAGCTGTGTGAATGGACCACGCCCAGCTTCCATGTTTGCGATTATTGCTTGTACATCTTGGTTGTCAGGATTCGTCTCACGTACACGCTTGAACTGTGCAAGTGATGCGCTGTTGTTGCCAAGTCGCCAGTACGACAGACCCAAGAAGTAGCGTGCGTTCGCGTAGGCTGGGTCGATAGTTACAGATCGCTCAAACGCTTGAACTGCTCCCACAAAATCCTCTATGCCGTAGCGTAGCAATCCAAGTTGGAAGAACGCGACAGGGTTGTTTGGAGTGAAGATTGTGATTGCCTCAACCGAATTGAGCGCGCTTGCAACATCGTCTTTCTCAAGCTGCATCTGTGCGAGAAGGAATATAGCGTCAGTGTACTGATTGCGAAGTGTAATCGCTTGTTCTACGTAATCCTGAGCAGTGTCATTATCTCCGCGATTTCGCTCGAGTGTTGCTTTTGATAGCAGTACGGTTGGTGAGTTTGGTCGCAGCTCTAGTGCTCGGTCGTACGCCTCAAGTGCACTTTCAATGGCGCCGTCCACACCGACAGGCACAATACTTTGATACACGGAACCGAGATTAATCCAGTTTTGATAGTCCTCACCATCAAGCACGGTTGCCTCTCGAGCATTTGCTACGGCACGTGCGAGTAGTGTTTGGAACTCTTCGCGAATCTCTTCAGGCTGCTTGTCTTGTGAGACGAGTTCCTGAATCCGGATAACATCAAGACTACTGAGAAGTCGGTAGTAGACATCAACACGATTGAGGTTGATGGCCCTGAGACCAAGCTCATATGCAGCATCAACATCTCCATCAACGGTAACCACATCAACTGCACTTTGGTATGTTGCCTCCGCAACATGTCGTGTTGAGAGACCATAGATACCACCCACCGATGCCAAAAGTAGAAGTGTGAGAACAAGGGTTGCCAAAAAGCCAATGCGTGGGTTCTCACGGAACCGTAGTTCAATGCTCTGCTTTCCGAATGCACCGAAACTCTGGGAGGCTATGAACACGCCCGTAAGCAATGCTGCGTACAGGACTAGCACAGGGCTTGGTACTTGAATGACGGTGAGTATCCAGAGGTAGAGGGCTCCAACAAATGATGTCACGTGAAGGTAACTTGCGATATCACCTCGCTCCGTCCTACCTGAAAGGACCAGACTACGTGTGCCGTGCCAGACGAAGAAGGCAAAGAATATGAGCCACGCAGCAGCACCTAGAAGACCGGTCGTCACGACCGAGGTTGGGACAAGGCCAATACCGTATGGGAAGTCTGCGCGCCAGAAGAGAGTCGAGCTGATGCTCTCTGGCATATGCTTTGCCCAAGCGTGGTAGAAGGTACCTGGCCCAGTGCCGAACACTGCACCATCCTCTGCCAAGGCCGCACTACCCACGGCAACAGTCGTCTGCCATGACGGTCGTACATCCAACTGACCAACACCAGCCCAGTCTGCTGCCCTACCAGTAAAATCATCACTGCCGAACAAAAAGACGGCAGAGAGAATGAGCACTGCAAGGGCGGCAACGGAGAACGTGTTGCCAGCTTTATTGGAGAAGAAGGAAGTGGTGACACTGTAGACGAAACATGCAAGTGCGAACCCTCCGATAATCCACCAGAGGATATTCAGGTTCACTATCATGAGGAAGAAGCCAGCTGCAACAAGTGTAAGCCAGAGGACTCCACGCACAACAGGTGTCAGAGGTAACAAAAGGAGTGATAACAGCACGA
>Ga0180436_10003853_pt1 | contig 13649 bp, 13 predicted proteins | sample SS_ome_2_FD_132434 | JGI IMG/M metagenome (GOLD analysis project Ga0180436, IMG submission 132434) | Hypersaline lake sediment archaeal communities from the Salton Sea, California, USA - SS_3_S_2 metaG | ecosystem: Environmental > Aquatic > Non-marine Saline and Alkaline > Hypersaline >...
TCCCTGGTCCGTCTCCACAAACCCGCGGCAGTGACTGATATGGTCGACTTCGGCATTGCCCCGCAGGATCCGCCGGTAGCTCTGCCACTCCATGGTATTGGCGGCCTCCCCCTCCGCCCGGCCCGGGAGCGGTACTTTGACCACGAGCTCCGGTTTTTCCGGGTAGTGGTAGCAGGCCCTGACGGTACCGCTGCCGATGAGGAGTTCGGGGTCAAGCCGGATCATGTTTTTAAAACGTTTCAATCTGTTGCCGGTGCTGCCGGCTGGTAATTTGCGAGGCAGACGGCCCCGATGACGACCGCGCCGCCGATCATCTGCAGCGCCGTCAGGGTTTCGCCGAGTACGAGCCAGGCCCCGAACGCGGTGACCAGCGGTATTGCGTTGACGAAAACCGAGGCCCGGGGAGCGGCAATTTTGCTCAAAGCATAATTATAGCAGGAAAACGCGCCGATGGTTGCAAAAACGGTGAGTCCGATCAGGGACGCAATGACTTCCGGCCTGAATGCGTCGGGCCAATGGACATGCTGTGCATCCCAGATGAAAAACGGCAGGAACAGGATGGTCCCGAAAATAACCTGCAGGCCGGTTATCTGCACCGGCGATATGGTTTGCCCCAGGTGCCGGGCGGAAATTGTGTAGACCGCAGCCGACAATACCGCGCCGGTGATCAGCAGATCACCGATCATGATCTCGCCGATCGAGCCGCTTACGTGACCGCCGAAAATCAGCAGGGAAACACCGAAGAGGGAACAGATCACGCCGACGATATTGAGACGCCGCAGCCGTTCCTTGAGGAATACGGTGGACAGGACAAGGACGAAAATCGGAATGGTGGCGATGATCAGCGAGGTCTTCGTCGCCGTCGTATACCTGAGGCCGTATGTTTCAAAAAAGAAATAGAGACCGGGCTGGAAAACGGCCAGCAGGGCGAGTTTTTTAAAGGTCGACCGATCGATCGGCGGTGCGCCCCTGCCGAACAGCACGACGCCGAAAAACAGCGATGCCATCGAAAAGCGGATGAAGATCAGGCAGAACGGGGAAAGGTACTGCAGGGTGATCTTGGTTGCAATAAAGGAAAAGCCCCAGAAGATAACCGCGAGGCTCAGCGCCGCATATGGAAGAAATGTCCTGTTCATGATCAGTCGTGTTCAAAGACTGCCTTATATATCGGTTGCATTGCGATTACCAGCGTAATGTGCCCGCATGTTTTGATTCAGGGTACCGGTGAGCAAAATATATGGCGATAAACACCCGGATCTTGAAAAGGAAGTTGTTCTGGCCCGAGTGCTGTGTTATAAAAAGCACTTCATGGATCAAGCATCGGCCGGGAAGTGTGTAATAAGTCTGGAAACCTTTTTTTAGTCATAATATCAATATATTATGGAAATCGTGGCCGCGCTGCTGCAACGGCTGCATGAATTGAACTGTTCAACCACCCAAAAAGGAGAAAACGATGAAAAGACTGGTAATGATGTGTGTAGTTCTGGCTGCATTTACGCTCAGCGCAACGGCCCTGGTAGCGGGATCTCTCGATGATATCCAGAAGCGGGGAAAACTGCGGGTCGGCATGGAGCCCGGCTATATGCCGTTTGAGCTGACCAACAAGAAAGGCGAAATCATCGGTTTTGACGTCGATATGGCAAAGCGCATGGCCAAGGCCATGGGCGTTGAGCTGGAACTGGTATCCACCGCGTGGGACGGGATCATCCCGGCGCTGCTGACCGACAAGTTCGACATCATCATGTCCGGTATGACCCTGACCCAGGAACGCAACCTGTCCATCAACTTCGCCAAGCCGTACATCATCATCGGTCAGTCCGTACTGGTTGCGAAGAAGCATGAAGGAACGGTTAATTCATACGCCGATCTCAACGATCCCAAATACACCGTCGCATCCAAGCTCGGCACCACCGGCGAGCAGGCCACCAAGCGCATGCTCTCCAAAGCCGGTAAATACATCTCCTATGAGACCGAGCAGGAAGGTGTGATGGAACTGATCAACGGCAAAATCGACGCGTTCATCTACGACATGCCGTTCAACTCGATTGCGTTTGTCGAGAAAGGCGGCGACAAGATGTTCCACATTGCCGAGCCGTTTACCTACGAGCCGCTGGCCTGGGCCGTTAAAAAAGGCGACCCCGATTTCCTGAACTGGCTGAACAACTTCATGTTCCAGGTCGAGAACGACGGGACCTATGAAAAAATCTACGACAAGTGGTTCAACGACGATTCCTGGCGCAAAGAAATCCAATAACTGAGGATTCTTATCCGTGACTGTTTCGGACAGAGTATGGCCCTGGAAAATCCTGCTGGCCGTCATCCTGATCGTCTCGGCCGCCGCCATCTGGGGCTCGGTCAAGCGCATCGATTATAAGTGGCGCTGGTACCGGGTCCCCCAGTATTTTTTCTACGAGGCGGAAGATCCGGTAAAAATCCCGTTCGACGGGATCATCGAATCGATAAACGCTGCCGGCGGCGATGCGCAGGTAACGTTTGTTTCCGAGACCGGCGATAAACAGCAGGTCACCGTTGATGGCGACACGGTCAAAGTCAGCGAAGGGGAAGACCTCTTCGAAGGCGATACGATCGGGTATGTGAACGAGTGGCGCGCGGGCCCGCTGATGACCGGCCTGTGGACAACGCTCTGGATATCGGCCGCGGCAAGTGTGCTGGGGCTTTTTATCGGTCTGATCGCCGGGCTGATGAAGATCTCCCAGAACTATACGGTGAGGATGCTCGCCGCCATCTACGTGGAAGTGATCCGCGGGACGCCGCTGCTTGTCCAGATTTTCATCGCCTACTTCTTTTTCGGCACGGTTTTCAACCTGGACAGGAACGTAGCCGGAATCGGGGCGCTGGCCCTGTTCGCCGGCGCGTATGTCGCCGAAATCGTCAGGGCCGGCATCGTATCGATTCCAAAAGGTCAGATGGAGGCCGCCCGCTCGCTGGGCATGAGCATGCCCCAGGCGATGATGGACGTAATCCTGCCGCAGGCGTTCAAACGCATCCTGCCGCCGTTGTCCGGCCAGTTCATCAGCCTGATCAAGGACTCGTCCCTGGTGTCGGTAATCGCGATCACCGATCTTACCAAATCGGGGCGGGAAATCATTACGTCCACGTTTGCAACGTTTGAAATCTGGCTGGTGGTTGCGGCGATGTACCTGATCGTCACCTCGGTGCTGTCACAATTTGTTTTCTATCTGGAGCGGAGGCTCAAGGTCAGTGATTAGAGCGGAAAATGTCGTAAAAGTCTTCAGCGGTCGGGGCATCATCGTACGCGCCGTCGACGGCGTATCGACGAACGTCGATAAAGGAGAAGTGGTCGTTGTCATCGGTCCTTCCGGATCCGGAAAATCCACGCTGATCCGCTGCGTAAACGGCCTGGAAGCGTTCAACGAGGGCCACGTGTTCATCGACGGTGTGGATATCGCCGACCGCAAAACCAATATCAATAAAATCCGTGCCGAAGTCGGCATGGTGTTCCAGCAGTTCAACCTGTTTCCGCACAAGACCGTGCTGGAAAACCTGACGCTGGCCCAGACGCGGGTTCGCAAACGCAGGAAAAAAGAGGCAAAGGAAAAGGCGCGGGCGCTGCTGGAAAAAGTCGGTATCGCCGACAAGGAAAGCGAATATCCGTCGCGGTTGTCCGGCGGCCAGCAGCAGCGCGTGGCGATCGCCCGGGCGCTGGCCATGGATCCGAAAGTCATGCTGTTCGACGAACCGACGTCCGCACTCGATCCGGAGATGGTCGGCGAGGTGCTCGACGTCATGAAGACGCTGGCGCGGGAAGGTATGACAATGATGGTGGTTACCCATGAAATGGGTTTTGCCCGCGAGGTGGCGGACCGCGTCCTGTTCATGGACGAGGGCAAGGTGGTCGAGGAAGGAACGCCGGAGCATTTCTTCGTCGAACCCAGGGAAGATAGAACGAAACTGTTTTTGAAACAGGTTTTATAAACAAACAAAACAAAAAGATTTACCAGGAGGAAGCAAATGCGCTTTAGCAGGATTTTAACGGCTGCAGTGCTCGGTATCGGGCTCTGTTTTTCGCAGGCGATGGCCAAGGAGATGAATGTCGGTTTTGTGTATGTATCACCGATTGGTGATGCGGGGTGGTCGTATGCTCATGACCTGGGCCGTCAGGAAATCGAGAAAATGGATGGGGTGAAGACCTCATTTGTCGAGGCGGTTGCGGAAGGACCGGACTCGGAGCGCGTTATCCAGAACATGGCCCGCAAAGGTTATGACCTGATTTTTGCGACCAGTTTCGGCTACATGGATCCGATGCTCAAAGTGGCTAAACAGTTCCCGGAGACCACGTTCATGCATTGTTCCGGTTTCAAGATGGCGGACAACATGGGCAATTACTTCGGTCGCATGTACCAGGCCCGTTATCTGTCCGGCATGGTTGCCGGTGCGATGACGAAGTCCAATACGATCGGCTATGCTGCCGCATTTCCGATTCCCGAGGTTATTCGCGGTATCAACGCGTTTACCCTCGGCGCCCAGTCGGTTAATCCGGAGGCCACGGTTCGCGTTGTCTGGACGAAGACCTGGTATGATCCGGCAACCGAGAAAGAAGCAGCCAAATCGTTGCTGGACGTTGGTGCGGACGTGATCGCCCAGCATCAGGATTCACCGGGACCGCAGGAAGCTGCAGAGGAAAAAGGCGTTTATTCCATCGGCTACAACACCGATATGAGCACCTTTGCGCCAAAAGCACATCTGACCGCACCGATCTGGAACTGGGGGCCGTTCTATCAGACCATCGTCAAGCAGGTCCAGGACGGCACCTGGAAGGCCGAATCTGTCTGGCCGGGACTTGCCGAGGGTATCGTTGATCTCGCTCCGATGAGCGATATGGTGCCACAAGACATACAGGATATGGTCATGGCCAAAAAAGCGGCCATCAAAGGCGGTGAAAAAGTATTCACGGGTCCGATTAAAGACCAGAAAGGCCTTGAGAAAGTCGCTGCCGGAGCCGCCATGAGCGATCAGGACCTGCTCGGCATGACCTGGTTTGTACAGGGCGTTATCGGAACTACCGAATAAGCGCAACGAGTCAAAGTAATACGGCAGGCGCACGGTCTGCCGTGCCAGCCGGATTCGTGCAGCCGGGTGCATGGTGAGCGGATTTGATCAACAATGCTATGTCATTGGTACGGGTCGTAAAAAGACAGGAGCCCCTCGGCTGGGGCTCCTGTCTTGTTTTAAGCGCAGCTATCTGCGTATCTCTGCTGCTCAGCGGGATTGTTTTGTTTGTCGGTGGAACACCGCCGCTTGAAGGTATCGCCGTGTTGTTCAAAGGTGCATTCGGCTCCCGCTATGCACTGGAAGATGCGTTGATCAAGGCGACGCCGATTTTTCTCTGTTCACTCGGAGTGGCCCTTGCTTTCAGGTTGCATATCTGGAATATCGGCGCCGAGGGACAGTTTGCGCTTGGTGCGGTAGGGGCCACGTGGATGGCGCTGTCTTTTCCCAGCGCCCCGGGCTACGTCGTCCTGCCGCTGATGATCGTGATGGCCATGCTCGCCGGCGGCCTGTGGGGATTAATCCCGGCGGTTCTGAGGCAGAAGCTGAAAACCAATGAGATCATCGTCACGCTGATGATGAACTATATCGCGATCCTGATTCTCGATTATCTGGTGTATGGTATCTGGAAAGATCCGACCAGCTTCGGCTTTCCGATGACGGCCGAGTTTTCGGAAGCGGCCATCGTCGGTAAAATCGGTGCGACGAATTTCAGCTGGGGGCTGGTTCACTGCCTGGTGCTCGGCCTGCTGCTGTGGGTTTTTCTCTCCTACAGCCGTATCGGTTTTGAAATCAAGGCTGCCGGCGACAATGTCAGGGCGGCGAAATATGCCGGCATCCCCTATGACCGGCTTGTCATGCTCGTCATGGCGGTCAGCGGGGCGCTGGCGGCCTGGGCAGGTTTTCTCGAGGCGTCGTCAAGTCTCAACCGGCTGCAGCCGACCATCATGGCGGGGTACGGGTATACCGCCATCGTTGTGGCCTGGCTGGCGCGGCTGAATCCGTTCTATATTGCCATTGCGTCATTTATGCTTGCCGGCCTGCGGGTCGGGGTAGAAGGGTTGCAGCTCGACCTGCAGGTTCCCGCTGCGTTCGGCGGTATTGTTGAAGGGTTGATCCTGCTGACTGTTCTCGCCGGCGGCCTGTTTTCATCCTATCGCATCGTTTTGCAGAAGAAACAGCATGAGCATTGATATTCTGATACCGCTGCTGGCGGCCACGGTGCAATCCGGCACGCCGATACTGTATGCGACGCTCGGAGAGATCATTACCGAGCGCTCGGGAATTTTGAACCTCGGTGTTGAAGGTATTATGATCACCGGCGCCTTTGCCGGGTTTCTCGTCGCCAAGGTAACCGGTAATCCCTCTCTTGCCTTTGCTGCGGCTGGACTGGCCGGGACCTGCGCCGCTTCGCTGCACGGAATCGTCTGCCTCGGGTTCCAGGGAAACCAGGTTGTGTCAGGCCTGGCGTTGACGATACTCGGGCTCGGTGTCGCCAACTATTTCGGGACACCGTATGTCGGCCAGACTGCTCCCGGGTTCGACCCGCTGTCAATTCCGTACCTGGCCGATATCCCGGCAATCGGGCCGATATTTTTTCAGCAGGATCTGCTGGTTTATTTCACCTATATCATTCCGGTCCTGATCTGGATTTTTCTGTACAATACCCGTTTCGGCCTCAGCTTGAGGGCGGCCGGAGAATATCCGGCAGCAGCCACGGCCGCCGGCCTGAACGTGGTCGGCTATCGCTGGTTCGGGGTGCTCGGCGGCGGATTTTTCATGGGGCTTGGCGGTGCGTACCTGTCGCTCGCCTATACCCATTTATGGACCAACAATCTTACGGCGGGGCGCGGCTGGATCGCCGTTGCCCTCGTCATTTTTGCATTCTGGCGTCCGGGCCGGGCCGTGTTCGGGGCGTATCTGTTCGGCGGCATTATGGCCATGCAGCTGCGTCTGCAGGCGTCGGGAACCCAGATTCCGTCATCACTGCTGCTGATGCTGCCGTACGTGCTGACCGTGGCGGTGCTGGTTTTCTCGTCCTGGCGGCGGGGTAAAACGGATGAACCGGGAGCGCTCGGCACAAATATTTTGCCGGCAGAGTGACCCGGTAATTTCTCAGAGAACCGCAGGCTATAATAACGTAAAGAGGAAGTTATATGAGCAGCAACGATTACAAGCGGATGTACCCGATTTCGTGGGACCAGTTGCACCGCGATTCGAAGGCGCTGTCGTGGCGGCTACTCGACATCGGAGATTTCAAGGGGATTATCGCGATCACCAGGGGCGGCCTGGTTCCGGCTGCGGTCATCGCCCGGGAGCTCGATATCCGTCTCATCGAAACGGTCTGTGTGTCCAGTTACGCCTGGCAGGACAAGCAGGATCAGGTAGACGTGTTGAAAAAATTCGACGGCGACGGCGACGGCTGGCTGCTGATAGACGACCTGGTCGATACCGGCTGCACCGCAACCGTGGTCAAGGAGATGGCGCCCCAAGCCCATTTTGCGACGATTTATGCAAAACCGGCCGGCCGCCCGCTGGTCGATACGTATGTGACCGAGGTGAGCCAGGATACGTGGATCCTGTTTCCGTGGGACGCCGAGTCGCAATTTGTCCAGCCGATAGCGGGCCGGAACAAATAATCCACCCTGATCATGAGTTCCGTACCTGCAATCAGACTTGAGAATATCTGTAAGTCGTTCGGCGACGTTCGCGCCAACCACGATATCAGCCTCGATATCCGGGAAGGCCGCATCCTGGCGCTGCTCGGGGAAAACGGGGCGGGGAAATCCACGCTGATGTCAGTGCTGGCAGGGCTGTCGCAGCCCGACAGCGGCACGATCCGCCACCATGGGAAACCGGTGACGTTTTCAAACACGGAGAGGGCGATCGAGGCAGGCATCGGCATGGTCTACCAGCATTTCAAACTGGTAGAGGCGATGACGGTGGCGGAGAATGTGTACCTGGGATGTTCAGACTCGGTATGGCTGAGCCGGAAAGGGGTGCACAGAACGATTACCGCCATTGCCGAACACTACGGCATGCAGGTGGACGCCGGCATGACGGTGGCGGACCTGTCGATGGGGGAAAAACAGCAGGTTGAAATTCTCAAGTTGCTGTTCAGACAGTCAAACATCCTGATATTTGACGAACCGACGGCCGTCCTGACGCCGAATGAAGCCGACAACCTGTTCGAGACCATGAGGCAGATGAAGGCCGACGGTAAGGCGATTGTCTTCATCAGCCACAAACTCGAGGAAGTCATGTCGATTGCCGACGATATCGCCATCCTCAAGCGGGGCGAGATTGTCGGGACGATGGCAGCAAAAGCGGTGGCGTCGACGAGGGAACTTGCCGAGCTGATGGTCGGCCGGGAGGTCCTGCTCGAGGTCGATCACCAGCCCATGGAAGCGCGTCAGCTGGTGCTGAAGGTTGCCGGCCTGCAGGACGCCGGGCTGCAGGATGTAAGCCTGGAAATCCGGCAGGGGGAGATCGTCGGTATCGTCGGGGTGGCGGGCAACGGACAGAAGCCTCTGGTGGAGGCAATCTGCGGGCTGAAAAAAACGGCACCCGGGGTAATAACCATTCTCGGCAAGGACAGCCGCGAGTTCTTCAACAGACGCACGTGGGACAACGCGTTGAGCTATATCCCGGAGGATCGAAAGGGACTCGCATCCTGCCAGGGGCTCGATATCATTGATAATTTTCTATTGACGACCCGGCAGGGCTTTCAGTCCGGGCCGTGGCTGCCGAAACGTGAAGCTCGCGCCAAAATGGAATACCTGATCGAAAAATTCGATATACGTCCCCCCAATCCTGACCTGCTGGCCTGGCAGCTGTCCGGCGGCAACCTGCAGAAGATGGTGTTATCCCGGGAATTTTACCGGAAACCGAGGCTGATTGTGGCCGAGCAGCCGACGCAGGGACTCGACATCGCCGCCGCCGAGGATGTCTGGAATGTGCTGCTCAAGGCCCGCGGGCAGGCGGGCATCCTGCTGATCACCGGCGATCTGTCCGAGGCGCTGGAGCTCTCCGATCGAATCGGGGTGATGTACGGTGGTTCCCTGGTCAGCATGTTCAGCCGCAACGACGAGCGGATGATCGACCAGATCCCCCAGATGATGGCTGGTATAGGGTGACAGATACGACATGGAAAATCAGATTGACGATAAGCGGCCTGATCCGCTGAGCAGCATGCTGCTGCCGGTCGACGAACTATCCTCTTTTGACGCGGTCATACCGTTTGTTGGAACCTTGTACAGGACGATGCGGGATGCGGTGCGGCAGGTTGATCTGCTCCATGTCGTGACCGGAGATTTCCTCGCCGACCTGATGTGCCGAATCGACCTGGCCTCCGGAGAGATTCCGTCAACTGCGGAAATGAAGGCGCTGCACGAGCAGCACCTCGAATACACGGTAAGCCCGCTGCTGAAACGGAGCCGTGACTCGCTGATCCGGGAAACTGAGATCGAATCGGTCGATACCGTGATCAAAGACGGCGAACCGGCGAAGATCATCAACGACATGTGCACCGGCCGCAACTATTCCACGCTGATCATGAACCGCAGGCATCCTCGGCGGGAGTCGGCAAAGCTGATCGGCAGCGTGGTGGCGGGAGTGATGCACCGCTACATCGAGTCGACGATATACCTGGTCGGGGAGGGGTCGCCGACTTCCGGCGATTCGCTGTTCGACCGCTGCCTGATAGCCGTCGATGCGTCTTCTGCGAGCATGAACGCGGTTAAAGAGGCCGGCACCGTTTTGTCGCGGGTCAACGACCGGATCGAACAGGTCAATCTCGTGCATGTCCTCGATCAGTCCTGCTACTACGACGAGGACGGGGAGAGCTGTATGGACCTGAGCCTCACCGGGCAGCAGGCACTGGAACTGGCCGGTAACATGCTCATCGACAGCGGTGTCGACAGCGGGAAAATCAAAACCGTCATCCATTTCGGGAACCCGGGGACCGTGCTCGCCGAAGAGGTGAAGAGCTGCGATGCCACGCTGATATTTCTCGGCCGCCGGGACCGTTCCCGCATGGCCCAGGTCTTCCTGGGCTCGGTGTGCACCGACATCATCCAGAACTGCCGTGACCGCACGCTCATTCTGACCAGTTAACTGCTCGCAGGGCACCGAATCTTTCTCCGAGCAGCCTGGCTTGCGTATGATGTAAACGCGGCGCCAGTCTGCTTGGGGAATTCTCCGGCACCCTGCGAGCAGCTACAATTGCAAACGTTTAATAAGGTATATGGATTCCCTTGGGGGTAGTTAACAAAAACGGCAAAAGCTGGTATGCTTGGAAACAGAAGGCCGCCGTCTGCGATTGTTATAAAAGGCGAGAAACGTTCGCCTCTACCATTGCGGGGCTTTTATGCGGAAACGATTGCAACTGGTCAAACCGTCAACGCGCAGTTTTTTCAGTGAGTCCAGAAAGCTGAATCGATACGGCCCCCTGGATTGGCTGCACGGCTATGTATACGGACGCTGGCCGTACTTCTATATCGGCGTCGGTACCGGTGAACACTGGCTGGTAAAGAAGTTCAAGCCGGCAGGGAATGTGATTGTTGCCCTGTATCGTTTCTTTTTCGGGTCGCATGGGGCGGAGGACGGTGAGCCGTCGGTCACGTTTGCCGATACCTATCACGGCAAAGTGGTTCCGCTCGAAAATGCCAAAAAGCTGGTGACGGTCAACAGGCGGCTTGAACTGCCCGATCTCGAAAAAGTTCTGCCGTACAAACGGGCCCGCGATCTCATCATCGAGAACCCCGAGCATATCGTGGCGTTGAATTGTCCATGCCGGGTCGCGCGGGAAAACCCGTGCCTGCCGCTCGATGTCTGCCTGATTGTCGGGGAACCGTTTGCAGGCTTTATCCTCGAACATCATGAGGGCAGGGCGCGGGCAATCAGCCGGGATGAGGCTATCGCTGTTCTCGAGGCGGAGAACCGGCGCGGGCATGTCGCCCACGCATTTTTCAAGGATGCGATGCTCGATCGGTTTTACGCGATCTGCAACTGCTGCAGCTGCTGCTGCGGGGCGATGCAGGCACACCGCAGCGGCACGCCGATGTTGACGTCTTCCGGGTATGTCTGCAAACTCGATGAAGATGCGTGTACGAAATGCGGCGTGTGCGAAGCGCTGTGCCCGTTTGGTGCCATAGACCTGACCCGTGCATATCACATCGACGAGGCCGCCTGCATGGGCTGCGGAGTCTGCGTGAATGCATGTGAATCAGATGCACTGTCGCTGGTTCGCGATCGGTCGCGCGGCGAACCGCTGGAAATTCATAAATTGATGCAGGAATGTGCGGCCGGTGCTGAGACGAAATCGACGGCTGAACCTGCTCGAGCTTAGGATACCGAAATGACTTTTGCTACCTTTTTGCCCATGGTTTTCAGGCGTTTTTGCGCTGTTTTTGCGGCAGCGGCCGTGCTGTTGCTTGGGGCGGGAGCCGCGCACGCCGATGACGTTGAATTTCGCTGGGCGATTCTTGCCGATTCGACTGAGGGAATGCGGCCGCTCGACTTCAGCGGATCACCGATCGTTTTTTCCGGTACGGCCCTGCAGCTCTACCTGGAGCACCTCAATAACTGTCATATCTACCTCTTTCTGCTTGGCGCCGGAAACAAACTGACCCCGATTTATCCGCCTGAAAAAGGTTATTACGATTATGGTTTTCCGCGGGGGCCGAAACTGGTTCCACCGGCGGATCAGAGTTTTACGTTCGTTCCGCCCGCCGGTATGGAGACAATCCTGCTGATTGCCACGGTCGAACGTCAGTTCAGGATCGAGGAACTGACGGAGATTTTTTTCAACAATCCGGGGTCGACGGAGCAGCAGGAGCTGCTCCTGGAGCGGATCGAGGAGCTGATCGTCGAGGGGGGTGAAATGAAATCGAAGAAGGCGGAGAAACAGAGAAACGTTACGATAAAGTATATGGCCGCCGGCGGAATTAAGGAACGGACGTTTTCTGCGGTCGAAGTTGATAAAAAAACGTTTTACGGGCGAAAACTCCTGATCGATCACCGCTGATGGAAAATGGGGGTCAGGTCTTGAATTATCAGTTTTTCAAAAACTGATAATTCAAGACCTGACCCCGGTGTTATCTATTATGAAATTACTCACAACACCGAGAATAGATCGCTGCATCGGCTGCCATTCCTGCTCTCTTGCCTGTGCACGGCTGGTCCACAAGCAGCTGTCCTGGTCCCATGCCGGGATCCGAATTCACTCCTCGGGCGGGCTTTCCACCGGGTTCGTCGCCCAGGTGTGCCTGGGCTGCAACCCGGCTCCGTGTGTAACGGCGTGTGCAACCGGGGCGCTCAGCCAGCGCAAGGGCGGCGGGGTCATTGTCCGCAAAAAGGATTGTACGGGGTGCGGCGACTGCGTTACCGCCTGTCCGGTCGACGCGATCAGCGCAGATCCGGACGGCGCCGTCTATGTCTGCATTCACTGTGGGCGTTGTGTAGAGTTCTGCCCCCATAGCTGCCTGGAATTCGGAGAAGTTGACCCACTGCTGAGGAGTTTGAACCATGACTGAAATGATCCGGGTCCTGGTCGTCGATCTCGACAGCGGGGACCATACCGTCGAGGAATTTGAGGAGCGCTCCCGCGTCGTTGGCGGAAGCGGTCTGGCCGCGTTTCTTTTCGCTCGTTTCGGGATACTCGGGCGGCCCTGGGATGATCCGGCGCAGCCGTTTATCCTGGCGATCGGGCCGTTGACCGGCTGTTATCCGCTGATGAGCAAAACGGTCTGTGCTTTCCGTTCCCCGTATCACGACCAGTATACCGAAAGCCACGCGGGCGGCCGCTCGGCGCTGGCCCTGTTCTTCGCCGGATACGATGCGCTGGTGATTGTCGGAAAAGCCCGCGTCCTGAGCTGCCTGTCGGTCGGGTCGGACCATGCCGTGATCGAGGATACGCCGTTTCTGCAGGGGATGAACGTGTCGGCGGCCGGAAAGCTGATCAGGCGCATGTTTCCGAAATCGTCCGGCCACCGTTCGATATTGCGCATCGGCCCGGCCGGTGAAATCGGTTCGGCAATGGCCTGCGTAAATGCCGATACGTACCGGCATTTCGGCCGTCTCGGCGGCGGTGCGGTGATGGGCGTCAAAAAACTCAAAGGCATCGTCATCGACGGCGATTCCGCCAGGCCCGTTCCGGCCGGACGCGCCTATCGGGATACGTACCGGAAGGTCTATGAACAGGTTACCTCGACCGACATGATGCGCAAATATTATCACCTGGGGACCGCGGTCAACCTGCAGGGCCTCAACGATATCAAATCGCTGCCGTGGTTCAACCTGCAGAAAACCAGTGATGAGCATATAAAAACGATTTCCGGCGATGTCTTTGCGGACGAAACCCTGCTGCGCAACGGGGCCTGCTCCGGCTGCCCGGTGGGCTGTATCCACCTTGGTTTTTTCCGTGATAAATTCAAGGAAGATGCACGCTACCTGTATCACCAGGTACCCTACGATTACGAGCCGATTTTCGCCGCGGGCACGATGCTTGGGGTGACAAACTGCTTTGATGTACTCAGGATCCTTGAAGATATGGAACGGGTCGGCGTCGACGCGATGTCGGCAGGCGTTGCCCTGGCGTGGGCAACCGAGGCGACGGA
>Ga0180436_10003855_pt1 | contig 13647 bp, 18 predicted proteins | sample SS_ome_2_FD_132434 | JGI IMG/M metagenome (GOLD analysis project Ga0180436, IMG submission 132434) | Hypersaline lake sediment archaeal communities from the Salton Sea, California, USA - SS_3_S_2 metaG | ecosystem: Environmental > Aquatic > Non-marine Saline and Alkaline > Hypersaline >...
CATGGAAGTGCCGAAGATCACCAAGATCACCCTGAACATGGGTGTCGGTGAGGCGGTAGGCGACAAGAAGGTGATGGACCGCGCCGTGGGCGACATGACCGCGATTTCCGGCCAGAAGCCGGTGGTCAACCTGGCCCGCAAGTCGGTCGCGAGCTTCAAGATCCGCGATGGCTGGCCGGTCGGTTGCAAGGTCACGCTGCGCCGCGAGCGCATGTACGAGTTTCTCGATCGCCTGGTCAACATCGCGATCCCGCGTATTCGCGACTTCCGCGGCCTGAACCGCAAGTCCTTCGATGGGCGCGGTAATTTCAGCATGGGCGTGAAAGAGCAGATCATGTTCCCGGAGATCGACTTCGACAAGATCGACGCGATCCGCGGCATGGACATCACGATCACCACCACGGCCAAGACCGACGACGAAGCACGGGCGCTGTTGAAGGCCTTCAACTTCCCGTTCAGAGAAAAGTAAAGGATTCACGATGGCTAAAGTATCTATGGTCAACCGCGAGAAGAAGCGCGCGAAACTGGTAGCGAAGTACGCCGCCAAGCGTGCCGAACTGAAGGCGACTGTTTCCAACCCCGACGCGAGCTTCGAGGAGCGGCAGGACGCCATGTTCCGGCTGCAGAAGCTGCCGCGTGACTCGAGCCCGGTGCGCCAGCGCAACCGCTGCGCCATTTCCGGCCGTCCGCGGGGCTTTTATCGCAAGTTCGGCCTCGGCCGCAACAAGCTGCGTGAAGCCGCCATGCGCGGTGATGTGCCCGGCCTTCGCAAGGCCAGTTGGTAAAGAGGAATTAGACATGAGCATGAGCGATCCCATCTCTGACATGCTGACGCGTATTCGCAACGCCCAGGCGGTGCAGAAAGCGACGGTACTCATCCCGGCTTCCAAGGTGAAGACCGGTATTGCCAACGTGCTGAAAAACGAAGGCTACATCTCGGACTACCGTGAGTCGGAAATCGACGGCAAGCCTGCGCTTGAGATTACGCTCAAGTACGTTCAGGGCCGCGGCGTCATCGAGACGATGAAGCGCACGAGCCGTCCCGGCCTGCGCCAGTACCGCGGCAAGGATGATCTGCCGAAGATCCAGAACGGTCTCGGCATCGCGGTGATCAGTACGTCCAACGGAATCATGACTGACGCCCAGGCCCGCGCGGCCGGCCACGGCGGTGAAGTCCTGTGCGTCGTGACGTAACGCGCACGGGACCAGGAGAAGAATTATGTCGCGTATAGCAAAAGCCCCCATCGACCTGCCTTCAGGCGTCGAAGTGAAAATCGCCGGCAGCGAAGTCAGCGTCAAGGGCCCGAAAGGCAACCTGGTGCAGTCGCTGCACCCGAACGTCAGCCTGGAGCAGGAAGACAAGACGCTGACCGTCAAGCCGGCCAACGATTCGGACATCCCGATGGCGGGTACGATGCGGTCGCTGGTCAACAACATGGTCGTCGGCGTGTCCGACGGTTTTGAGAAAAAGCTGACGCTGGTAGGCGTGGGCTATCGAGCGCAGGTCCAGGGCAACAAGCTCACCCTGGCGCTGGGCTATTCGCATCCGATCGAGTACACCGCTCCGGAAGGCGTGACAATCGAGGCGCCGAGCCAGACCGAGGTCGTGGTCAAGGGCTGCGACAAGCAGAGAGTCGGCCAGGTCGCTTCGGAAATCCGTGCTTTCCGGCCGCCGGAGCCCTACAAGGGCAAGGGTGTCCGTTATGCGGACGAGCGCGTTGTGCGGAAGGAGGCCAAGAAGGCCTGATGACAGGCTTTCAGCGGTCACCAAGATTACGAGGAATCTGAAATGGAAAAGAAAAAGGCAGCACGCCTGCGCCGGGCCCGCAAGGCCCGCGCCCAGATCCGTCGCCAGGGCAAGCCCCGGTTGACGGTGCACCGCAGCGGTCAGCACATTTACGCGCAGGTCATCAACTCCGAGACAGGTGCTGTGATGGCTGCGGCGTCGACCGTGCAGAGCGAGGTCCGCGAGGGCCTTAAAAGCACCTCCAACAAGGAGGCGGCGGCTGCGGTTGGAAAATTCGTGGCCGAACGCGCAGTCGAAGCAGGCGTGAAGGAAGTCGCTTTCGACCGTTCCGGTTTTCAGTACCACGGCCGAGTGAAGGAACTGGCCGACGCTGCTCGCGAAGTCGGGCTGAAATTCTAAAGACAGGTAAGCATCATGGCGAAAATGGACAAAGACACAGGCGACGGCCTGCTCGAGAAACTGGTAGCCGTCAATCGTGTGGCCAAGGTGGTCAAGGGTGGCCGGATTTTCGGTTTCACGGCCCTGAGCGTGGTCGGCGACGGTAACGGCAAGATCGGCTTCGGTTACGGCAAGGCGCGCGAAGTGCCGGTGGCCATCCAGAAGTCGATGGAAAAAGCCCGCCGCAACATGGTCGATATCTCGCTGCGTGACGGTACGCTGTGGCACGCGGTGAAGAGCAGCCATGCCGGCTCCCGCATTTACATGCAGCCCGCATCCGAGGGTACCGGCGTCATCGCCGGCGGCGCGATGCGCGCCGTGCTGGAAACGGTTGGCGTGCGCAACGTCCTGGCCAAGAGTGTCGGTTCCAACAACCCCATCAACCTGGTTCGCGCCACGATCAAGGGTCTGCAGGCGATGCAGAGTCCCGAGTCGGTGGCGGCCAAGCGCGGCAAGCCGGTTGACGAAATCATGGCGAACGTCGGGTAACAACAATGGCCAAGAAAAAACAGAAACAGATCAAGGTAACCCTGGTCCGCTCGCCGTTCGGCTACCAGCCGAAGCACCGTGAGTGCGTGCGCGGCCTCGGATTGAAGCGCATGCACCAGACGGTCGTCCTCGAGGACACGCCGTCGATTCGCGGCATGGTGAACAAGATCAACTACATGGTACGAGTGGAAGAGGCCTGAAGCCTCTCTGCGAACCGATAAAAAGGAAAGTACGAAAATGAAACTGAACGAAATCCGCCCGGCAGAGGGCAGCAAGAAAGACCGCAAGCGCGTTGGTCGCGGTGCCGGCTCCGGCCTGGGCAAGACCGCGGGCCGCGGGCACAAGGGTCAGAAATCGCGTTCCGGCGGTTATCACAAGATCGGCTTCGAAGGCGGCCAGATGCCGCTGCAGCGCCGTCTGCCGAAGCGCGGTTTCGCTTCGCGCAAGGCGCGTTACAACGCCGAGGTGCGCCTGTACCAGATCCAGGCCATGAAGGCCGAGGTGATCGACCTGGAGTCGCTCAAGGCGGAAAACATCGTTGGCCACGACGCGAAAAAGGTCAAGGTCATCAACACCGGCGCGATCGAGCGCAAGGTCACCGTCAAGGGCCTGGGCGTCACCAAGGGCGCGCAGGAAGCAATTGAAGCTGCCGGAGGCACCGTAGAGTAATGGCCGGATCCCCGTCACAAATGGCGGAAACGCTCAGCGGGCTGGGACGCCTGACCGAGCTGCGGCAGCGCCTGCTGTTTGTATTTGCAGCGCTGATCATCTACCGCATCGGAACGTTCATCCCGGTACCGGGCGTGAACCCGCAGGCACTGCTGCAATTCATGAATTCGCAGCAGGGCACCATCGTGGACGTTTTCAACCTGTTCACCGGCGGTGCGCTGGAGCGCTTCTCCCTGTTCGCGCTGGGTGTGATGCCGTATATCTCGGCGTCCATCATCATGCAGTTGATGAGCAGCGCCGTGCCGCAGCTGCAGCAGCTCAAGAAAGAGGGCTCCTCCGGCCGGCAGAAGATCACCCAGTACACGCGTAATTTCACCGTGTTACTGGCTGCCATCCAGGGCGGCGGCGTCGCCTTTGCCCTGCAGGGGCAGTCGTCGGTGGTGTTGGCTCCGGGCTTCGGCTTCGTGTTCACCGCCGTGGTCTCGCTGACCGCCGGCACGGTGTTCCTGATGTGGCTGGGCGAGCAGATCACCGAGCGCGGCGTGGGCAACGGTATTTCACTGATCATCTTCGCCGGCATCGTGGCCGGGCTGCCGCGCGCCGTCGCGGGCACGCTGGAGATGGTGAATACCGGCCAGCTCAGTATCCCGGCGATGCTGATCATCCTGGCGCTGGTGCTGGGCGTGATCTACTTCATCGTGCGGGTCGAGCGCGGACAGCGACGGATCACGGTCAACTATGCGCAGCGGCAGGGCCGCGTCGCGTACCAGAACCAGTCCACGCACCTGCCGCTCAAGGTGAACATGTCGGGCGTGATCCCGGCGATCTTCGCTTCGAGCATCGTGATCTTTCCGTCCACGCTGGCCACCTGGTTCAGCGGGTCCGAAGGTCTGGGCTGGCTGACCGACGTTTCGGCGGCGCTGACGCCGGGCAACCTGGCGTACACGATCCTGTTTTCAGGGCTGATCGTCTTCTTCTGCTTTTTCTACACCGCGCTGGTGTTCAACTCGAAGGAGACGGCCGATAACCTGAAACGCTCGGGTGCGTTCATCCCGGGCATCCGTCCGGGTCGACAGACGGCCGAGTACATCGACAACGTGCTCACCCGCCTGACCATGGTCGGCTCGATCTACCTGGTCGCGGTGTGCCTGCTTCCGGACATTTTCCGTGTCATGTGGCAGGTGCCGTTCTACTTCGGCGGCACCTCGGTGCTGATCGTGGTCGTGGTCATCATGGATTTCATCGCCCAGATCCAGGCGCACCTGATCTCGCATCAGTACGACAGCCTGATGAAGAAAGCGAACCTGAAATCCTATGGTCGTTCCGGAGTGGTCCGGAGGTAATCGATTTGTTGCCGCGGAGCGCGGTGTTTGGCGGGGCAATTGGCGTTTTTTGAGCCCGCTTGATTTGGAGAAGAGCTATGAAAGTGCAGGCTTCAGTAAAAAAAATGTGCCGTAACTGCAAAATCGTTCGACGCAGAGGCGTACTGTTCGTCATTTGCAGCGACAAGAAACACAAGCAGCGGCAGGGCTGATAACGGGCATGACCGGTATAAAGCAAAGTAATTCAGGCTTTTACCGGCGATTTGATTTAGATATAATGTGCTGTTTACGTTCGCAGCACGGAACCGACAGGAGTTATTGAGTATGGCTCGTATTGCAGGAGTCAACATTCCGGTACAGAAGCACACCTGGGTGGGCTTGACGTCAATCTACGGCATCGGGAAAACCCGCGCCTACCAGATTTGCGAGGCCGCCGGTGTAGCGCCGGAAACCCGAATTCGCGACCTCACCGAGTCGGAAGAGGAAGCGCTGCGCGCCGAAGTCGCCAAGATCTCGGTCGAGGGCGACCTGCGCCGCGAAGTTGCGATGAACATCAAGCGCCTGATGGACCTGGGCTGCTACCGGGGTCTGCGGCACCGCCGCGGCCTGCCGGTGCGCGGCCAGCAGACCAAGACGAACGCGCGCACCCGCAAGGGCCCGCGCCGTCCCATCAAGCGATAACGGTTAGCGTCAAGGCAGATTGAATAATGGCAAAGCCAACAGTTCGAAAGAAAAAAGTCAAGAAGACAGTCGTGGACGGCATCGCCCACGTGCATGCTTCTTTCAATAACACGATCATCACGATCACCGACCGCCAGGGCAACGCCCTTTCGTGGGCTACCGCCGGCGGCGCCGGTTTCCGTGGTTCGCGCAAGAGCACGCCGTTCGCCGCACAGGTCGCCGCGGAAAACGCCGGCCGCGCCGCGCTGGATTACGGCCTGAAGAACCTCGACGTTCGCGTCAAGGGTCCGGGCCCGGGTCGGGAATCGTCGGTGCGCGCCCTGCACGCGCTGGGTTACAAGATCACGAACATTACTGACGTGACGCCGATCCCGCACAACGGGTGCCGGCCGCCGAAAAAACGTCGCGTCTGACGGGAGTTATCAGAATGGCAAGATATATTGGACCCACCTGTAAGCTGGCGCGCCGCGAGGGCGTCGACCTGGAGCTGAAGAGCCCGGCGCGCGGCGTCGAGTCTAAGTGCAAGCTGAACCAGCCGCCCGGGCAGCACGGTGCGTCGCGCCGGGTTCGCCTGTCCGACTATGCGCTGCAGCTGCGCGAAAAGCAGAAAGTGCGCCGCACCTACGGCATTCTCGAGCGCCAGTTCCGCAATTACTACAAGCTGGCCGCGCAGCAGAAGGGCGCCACCGGTGAAAACCTGTTGCGCCTGCTCGAAAGCCGCCTGGACAACGTGGTTTACCGCATGGGTTTCGCCGTGACGCGCGCCCAGGCCCGGCAGCTGGTGTCCCACAAGGGCATCTCCGTCAACGGCCAGACCGTGAACATCCCGTCCTACCGCGTCAAACCGGAAGACGTGGTTGCCGTGCGCGACAAGGCGCGAGAGCAACTGCGCGTTAAGGAAGCCGCCACGCTGAGCCAGGAAATGGACCTCGTTCCGGCCTGGGTCGATGTCGATTCAAAGAAACTGGAAGGCACGTTCAAGGCCTACCCGGATCGCGACCAGCTGTCTGCGGATATCAACGAAAACCTGATCGTGGAGCTGTATTCCAAGTAATCCAGCCAGAACTGACCGGGTGTGTGCGGCGCGTCTTGGACGCGCTGCGCAGAAACAGAACAGAAACTATTCGAGAGGACGATCCCCATGATGGGAGTTATTGATCAGATGCTGAAGCCCAGTGCGGTCGGTGTGGACGAAGTCAATCCGAACCGTGCAAAAATTACGCTCGAACCGCTTGAGCGCGGCTTCGGACACACGCTCGGCAATGCGCTGCGCCGTGTGCTGCTGTCGTCCATCCCCGGCTGCGCCATCGTCGAAGTTGAGATGGATGGCGTGCTGCACGAGTACACGGCAGTCGAAGGCCTGCAGGAAGACATCATCGAGGTCCTGCTGAACCTGAAGAACGTCGCGCTGCGCATGCACGAGCGCGAGGAAGCCGTGCTGACGCTGAGCAAGTCCGGCGCGGGCCCGGTTACCGCGGGTGACATCCAGACCGACCACACGGTGGAGGTCGTCAACCCGGAACACGTGATCTGCAACCTGACGAAGGACGGCAGCATCAACATGCGGCTCAAGATCATGCGCGGCGTTGGTTACGTCCCGGCCAACCAGGTCACGATCGGCGAGCAGGAAAGCCGCCCGATCGGCCGTCTGCAGCTTGACGCCTCGTATTGCCCCGTGCGCAAGGTCGCCTACTCGGTCGACGCGGCGCGCGTGGAGCAGCGCACCAACCTGGACAAGCTGGTCCTCGATATCGAGACCAACGGCACCATGGACTGCGAAGGCGCCGTCAAGCTGGCCGCCAACATCCTGGCCGACCAGTTGTCGGTGTTCGTCGACTTCAAGGCCCGCCAGGTCGTGGAAATCGAAGAAAAGGAACAGGAGATCGACCCGGTCCTGTTGCGTCCGATCGATGACCTCGAGCTGACGGTGCGCTCCGCCAACTGCCTGAAGGCGGAAAGCATTCTTTACATCGGCGACCTGGTGCAGCGCACCGAGGTCGAACTGCTGAAAACCCCGAACCTGGGCAAAAAGTCCCTGACGGAAATCAAGGACGTGCTCGCGTCCCATGACCTGTCGCTGGGCATGAAACTGGAAAATTGGCCGCCGGAGAGCCTGGTCAGCGCCTGAGGCGCATGACGGGAAGACGGCCGAAAAGAGAAGGACAAGACGATGCGTCACCAGAAATCCGGAAGAAAACTGAATCGCAACAGCCCGCACCGCAAGGCCATGTTCCGCAACATGGCGTCTTCGCTGTTCGAGCACGAAATCATCAAGACGACGGTGCCCAAGGCCAAGGAACTGCGCCGCGTGGCCGAACCGCTGATCACCCTGGCCAAGGAAGACAGCGTGGCGCACCGCCGCCAGGCGTTTGACCGGCTGCGCGACCGCGACGCCGTTACCAAGCTGTTCAACGAGCTGGGCCCGCGTTACGCGGACCGCCCGGGCGGCTACCTGCGCATCCTCAAATGCGGTTTCCGCGCCGGCGACAGCGCGCCGATGGCTTACGTGGAACTCGTAGACCGCCCGCGCGCGGACGAGGAAGTGGTCGAAGCCGAATAAGGCAAGGCAGAGGCGTCGGTATCGACGCCATGAAAAAGCCCGGCATCGCCGGGCTTTTTTGTGTCTTCCAGTAAAGAAACGGTACCGAAAAAAGTATACAGATATCCCTTTTCTACCTGTTCCCATCTTGTGCCTGGATCCTGTTATCGACCCACTTGAGCACTAATAACCGATCGCTTGCATTGAGGCCGCGCCGCAGATCGCGAAGATCCTGGCTCATATGCTCCGGCGTCAGTCGCCGGCAGGCTGCGGGGCAGGTGCGCCGCCCGGACGAATGCTGGATTCAGGTCTCAGCTGAAAACGGGAGCTTGCCGTCCAGGGTTCGCTGTGCCCGAATGCCGGCTTTTTTGGGTACTTGATGCGCAAACCGCGTGTCGTTGGCCCGACGGGCGCCATTCCGGCCCGGGACAGGAGATGATTCGGTAAATCTCCAATCCTGACAGGGTGAATGCTGCTTGCCGAAACCGGCCAGGCTGTGGCCTATTCCTCCTGTCCGGGTGCTGATGCCCGAGGCGCTGCTTGAGCTGAGCCGGATCAGTCGCGTTCGCAATATTGCAGGCTGAACCAGTCTTTTGAATCCGTCCAGACGTTTTTCACGGTGAAGCCGGCCTGCGACGCCATGTCGGCGAACTGCGACAGGGTGTACTTGTAGGAGTATTCGGAGCAGATGGTCTCGTTGCGCTCCAGCGAGTATTCATGCTCCCCGATATTGACCTGCTGGTTTTTTCGGCTGACCAGGTGCATTTCGATGCGGCCGTCCTTCGGATTGTAGACGGCGTTGTGCTCGAAGTTGTCCAGCTCAAAATTGGCGCCGTACGCTACGTTCAGGCGACGCAGCATGTTGAGATTGAAGCGGGCGGTTATTCCCTGTGAATCGTTGTAGGCGCGCTCCAGGACGTCGGTGTCTTTTTGCAGGTCGACCCCGATCAGCAGGCAGCCGTTTTCTCCGGCCTCGCGATGCATCACCCCGAGCAGGTCGATCGCCGCTTCGGGTTCGAAGTTGCCGATGGTGGAGCCCGGAAAGTACACCAGGTTTCGCCGGGATTCGGCATCGGTTTTTGGGACCGGGAACGGTTGCGTGAAATCGGTCGCGACGGGACGCATTTCAAGGTCAGGAAAGTCATTCTGCAGCGCCTCGACGGTTTCCAGCAGGTGCTCCCCGGAGATGTCCACCGGGATGAAGGCCACTGGCCGGTCGAGAGCGCCCAGCAGGAGCTTGGTCTTCAGCCCGGAACCGATGCCGAATTCGATGACATTGGCGTGCGGGCCGATACACCGCGCCATTTCGGGCAGGAAATCCTGCATGATGCCGATCTCGGTTCGCGTCGGGTAGTACTCGGGTAATTCACAGATGGCCTCGAACAACTGTGAACCACGCTCGTCGTAGAAGTACTTGGGTGAGAGCTTCTTTTGAGTGAGCGACATGCCCTCGTGTATCTCACCGAGATCACGGCTGTCGCTGGGTGGTTCGCTTGAGGCGTCAACTCCTCCGGTTGAGCCTGTGTCCATCAGTCGACTCCTTCGTTTTTGGCCAGCCGGATGCCCAGGAACTGCCAGCGTGCGTCCGGGTAGAAGAAACTGCGGTAGCTGGCGCGGGCGTGGTCGTTGGCGGTAACGCAGGAAGCGCCGCGGACCGTGACCTGGTTGCACATGAACTTGCCGTTATATTCCCCCAGCGAACCGGAGAGCGGTTTGAAACCGGGGTAGGGGCCGTAGGGGGACGAGGTCCACTCCCATGTGTCGCCGAAGAACTGGCGGTTGGTTCCGTCCGCGGCGATGGGCTGCCAGTGGTTGGCGTCCATCATATTGCCCTCGACAGAGTCGTTCACTGCGGCTATCTCCCATTCGGCTTCCGTCGGCAGGCGTCGACCCGCCCAGCGCGCAAACGCATCGGCCTCATAGTAGCTGACGTGTGTTACAGGTGCGTGCCAGTCGATTGGTCGCGCGCCGCCCAGGGTGAACTCACGTTCCCGGTCCCCGCTCCAGTAGAGCGGCCGGTTCCAGCCGTGTTGCTGCACGGCAGCCCAGCCGTCGGAGAGCCAGAGGGCGTGGTTTTCATACCCCTTGTCCTCGATGAATTCGAGGAATTCGCCGTTGGTCACGAGTCGTGATGCCACGGCGAAGGGCTGGACCAGCGTTTCGTGGCGCGGTGTCTCGTTGTCGAAACAAAATTCGCCGCCATCGGCGCCGATTTCGAACACGCCGCCGGGGTGGGTGACGAATTCTAGCTCGGGAGCCGCACACGAAGGCGGGTCAGCCAGTTCGGGATTCACGGCGTTCAGGTTCGGGTGGCAGGAAAATACGTGCTTGATGTCCGTCAACAGCAATTCCTGGTGCTGCTGTTCATGGTTCAGCCCCAGCACGACCCGCTCTTCGACCTCGGACCTTTCGCCATGCGACAGGATCAAGGCGGTCATGGCCTCGTTAACGTGATCACGATAGCGGAAGATTTCAGAAACCAGGGGCCGGCTGAGCAGTCCACGGCTGGGCCGGGGGTGCATGCTGCCTGCGGAGTAATAGTACGAGTTGAACAGGTAGTGGAACTGCTCGTCGAACACGCGGTAATCCGGTTGGTAAGGCAACAACAGGAACTGTTCAAAAAACCAGGTGGTATGCGCCAGGTGCCACTTGGTGGGACTGACGTCCGGCATGCTCTGCACCACGAAGTCCTCGGGTTCGAGGGTTTGGCACAGGGAAAGGGTTTTTGACCTGACGTTCGCGAATCTTGCGGAGAGAGTCATGGGGTCATGTTAACAACTGGCCCGCGCGTGTCGCCAGTTGGATTTTGTCGCTCGCCTGGCGGCGCTCGTTCCGCGTCGTTTGAGCTCAGATGAATATTGTTCTTCTTTTTGACATGACCCTCCTCCATGCCCATTACCGGGCTTTTGTGAGGTGTACGCCTTGGTAGAACCCAGCGCACACAAATAGGCGACTATTCACTGAATTTCGAAAGAGCATATGCAGACCCTTTACGTCGTCGCGGCGGATGGCGCGGCCTCAGGGCCAGAATAGCAGAATGGCTGCGCCCGCCGGCAGGGCGATGGCGGCGGCAGCCAGCATCAGGCGACGCAGACTGCGACTGCCCAGGACTGCCGCCGCGGTAAACTTGAAAGCGAGGTTGGCCAGCGAGGCGAGGAATATCGAGCGCCACGCCACTTCGGCCGCGATCTCCGAGCGGCTGAACAACTGGCCCATCGACAGGGTAAGGGCGTCGACGTCCGTAAGACCCGAGATGAGCGCCACGGCATAGATCGCGTCTTCCCCAAAATGGTCACGGGCGGCGGCCACTGCGAACAGGATCAACAGGTACAGCGCACCAAAGCTCAAGGCCAGCTTGATCTGCGCCGGGTTCTTCTGCAGTTGCGCCTCCGCCTCGGCGGATTGGCTGATGCGCAGAGACTGCAGGCCGCTCAAGACCAGCAGCACGAGGCTGAACACGAGCGCCGGGCCCAGCAATGGCCAGATCAGCCTGGGCGCCACGATCGCCAGTTCCAGCAGCACTCGGGCGTAAACGACGATCGACGCCACCAAGACAATCAGCGCGGCGACTGGCCCCATGCTGCCGCGCTCTTTGCTCTTGCCGGCATAGCTGATCGTGGTGGCGGTACTCGAGACCAGCCCGCCCAGTAAGCCGGTCAGCCATCCGCCGGACACCTTCCCCAATAATTGGAAGGTCACGTAACCAGCCAGGTTGATGCCGACGATCAGCGCCACCATGAGCCAGGCTTCGAAGGGATTGAAGACACCGTACGGGCCGTAACCGCGATTGGGAAGTACCGGCAGTACGACCAGCGTGATCAGGATGAAGCGTGCAATGATTTCGAAATCGCGGCTGCCGATACGCTCTACCAGTTGATGCAGCGGTTTTTTCCAGTGCAGCAGCAGGGTTACGACGCCGCCGAGAACCACGGCGTGGGCGGTAAAACCGGCGACTGCGGCGGCGCCGATGAAGTACACCAGGAGGCCCGCGATGATCGTCGTTATGCCTTCCAGCCGCTCGTTGTGCACCAGGGCCGCGAGGACCAGTGCGAGGCCCAGGAATCCGGCCGCCAGAGGCCAGGGGCCCGCAGTTTCCAGCAAAAGGGCGGTCAGTCCGCCCAGAGCGCTGATCAGGGCAAAGGAACGCATGCCCACCGGCTTGTCTTCGGCCCATTCGCGCTGCAGCCCGATGACGAAGCCGATGCCGATAGCGATCCCGAGACCCGTCAGCGGGGTGTTCAGGAACGATTCCACGCCCCCATTATCCTGCATCCGGGGGCCTGGCATCACCCCTGATTTCATACCACCGGAATGCAAATCCCCTGTGAGACTGACAGGTCTGCGTTTCTTGGACCAGCCGGCCAGTGATTTTCTGGTGCATATTTGCTCATCTGGCCTTGTACTCCAGGGGTGTCAGATTGCTGAGAGACCTGGGAGGCCGGCTCCGGTTGTATTCCTTCTGCCAAGCCTGCGCAACCCGCCACCACACCTCGGGCCGCGCAATGAGATGGTGACCAGCATCTCAGTGTCAAAATTTGTGATGAGCTTGGCGAACCGTTTTTGAGCGAGATCGTTCATTGCGCATCTCTTGTGTTTTGCCAGAACCGGTCGGCACGACGCTTGCATTTAAATCCTGGGTGGCTGTCGCCGGCGCAAGTATTGCCGGGCGATGGCAACGATAAACATCAGAGCGGGTAACACCGAGGAGCAGGTAACTATGTCAATAGCAAAAGTCACAGAACTCACTTCGTCGTCCACTCAGAGCTTCGAGGATGCAATTCGCAAAGGCATTTCGAGAGCCGCAAAAACCATCCATGGCATGCAGTCGGCATGGGTCAACGAGCAAAAGGTGGTCATCAATGATGACCAGGTTGCTGAATGGCGGGTAAACCTGAAAGTCACCTTTGTACTCGATGACTGAACGCGCTTCGTACCGCGTTTTCTTCTGAACATCGGAGGGCACGCCCGGGAAGCCTGTTTGCGTCGGGCGCGATCACCGGTGCGGAGTCGCTAGCAAATCCGAGCACGTTCCGCGCGCGGTTCCCTGCCCGGCGCGTCCGGCTCGATGCGGTCGTTCCTTGGCAGACGGTCTGCCTGCGGGTCTACGCGGCTTGGGCCCGGATGGTGGCGCTGATGTTTCCGTCGTTGTTCCGCTTCGCCTGAACCCGGTTTGCGGGCGTCGCCTCACAGCGACCGGTTCCAGGACGAGGATCAGATTTTAATCGATGATCCGCGTCGGGCCGTCGGTGGAATAGGCCTTGTACAGAAGATCTTCGCACTCGATGTACTTTCCCACCTGGTCCTTCGCCCATCGTATCCGCTCTTCGGGGGTTTCGATCCCGCTCAAGCCTTCGTACGCGCCACCGCCTCCAATATTCACGATTCCATCAACTCCGTCCAGGCGGAAACCCAGCAAATGAGGCTTGTAGGAGTGCGTGTAGCTCACTTCGACCTCAATGATTCTGTAGCGCTTCGTCATGTCCGCTCTTCCCGTACTGCTGAATTCGAATAATTCAAGCCCTCGGCCATCTCGGTAGCTCGCCCGGTCCCGCATGGCCAAATGTTTTTGCACCGAGTAGCCGGGCGGACCGTTTCGATGGCCGAGGTTTCATTAATGGTAGATGCAAGTTTCATGCCGCGTGCCCGCACGCGATTCCGAGACTCGCTGAGTAACATTTTCAAAACCGGGTGTAAAAATTGCACCCGTCGCCGTGCTCGTTGCCTTCGTCGGGCAGGCCCGATCGCTACTCGCTTTGCCCGGA
>Ga0180436_10003856_pt1 | contig 13645 bp, 14 predicted proteins | sample SS_ome_2_FD_132434 | JGI IMG/M metagenome (GOLD analysis project Ga0180436, IMG submission 132434) | Hypersaline lake sediment archaeal communities from the Salton Sea, California, USA - SS_3_S_2 metaG | ecosystem: Environmental > Aquatic > Non-marine Saline and Alkaline > Hypersaline >...
CGCCAGTACCGGATCGCCGTCCACCACAAGCAGTGCGCCCTCTTCGCGGCATACAGCTCTGATATTCTCAAGTTCGTCTCCGTATTCGGGGCGCTCCCTGTCGTCGACGCCCCACTGGATCAGGTCGGCTCCACCGGCGACGGCGCGCCGGCAGAAATCGGATCCGGCTCCCGGCTCCGGCAAAGCGCCGCTTCCTACAACCAGGCATAACAGGGCATCTTCAAGTTTCATGAAAAGAACGGCAACAAAACACGCGGCGAGGTGCGTCGCCGGCGCAAGCCGGGCTAAACCAGCCGGTGCTCGGAGACAATATCCTTGACGCTCACCTCGATGCGTCCGATCTGGGAGATTCCGAGCCCGTTGGTGACGCTCTCCCTGACCCGCTGCTGCAGGAGTTCGCAAGCCTCGTGAATATTCGGGCCTGGCTTCACCCTCAGATCCACCACGATATCAATCATGTTGCGCCGCGGAATGACGCGCGGATTCAGTCTAACGACCGACGGGAATTCCTGCGCCAGCTTGGAGATGTAGTCGCGGATGGCTGCCGTACTGATACTGACGGTTCCGCCTTCTCCGTCAAAAGAAAGGTAACGCTCCTTCTTTTGCCGGGGAACGGCGCTCAAGGCGAAAATCACAACCAGACAAAGCAGAACCCCGGCGCCCCCGGCCCAGGTTGCGCGATCGGCCGCAACCGCTGCGGCGACGTGCTTCCATGTCCCGCCCGAGCACGCGGCCCACAGAACATAGACCGTTCCCGCCACCAGCAGGATCAGCAGCAGAAACCCCACGAACGCATGCACTATTCTCATCTAACTTTCTCCACCAGCGCCTGCAAGGCCAATTTGTAGACTGTGCCGCCGAAACCGCAAATCTGCCCCAGGCATGCCGCAACGGTCAGGCTCCTGTGTCTGAAATCCTCCCGCGCATGCGGGTTTGTCAGATGAACTTCGACGCACGGCAGTCCGCATGCCAGGAGGGCGTCGCGAAGGGCCACGCTGGTGTGGGTGTATCCGGCCGGATTAATGATAACGGCGTCAAACTTGTCCGTGGCTTCCTGGATCATGCCGATCAACACGCCTTCCTCGTTGCTCTGAAAGGTCTCGATTTCCACACCAAGCCGGCCGGCCTCCTTCTCCAGGTCGCGCATGATGTCGTCAAGCGACTGCCGGCCGTATATGCCGGGCTCACGCTTGCCCAACAGATTCAGATTCGGCCCGTTCAACACCAGAATCTTCATCTTTCGGCTTCCTCCTTCTTGTTCTTCGGCCCAGAAGTTCCGTGACGTCGTTCGCGCTGTACTCGTGTACGCCCTCGTTGTCCAATCTGACCTTTATTCTTTGAGCCAGAACCTTGACGTCGATTACGGTGCCGGTGCCGGCCGGGCACTTCACGGCGGTCCCCGGACGCGGCAGCCCCCGGCCCAGCTCCCTGTAGTTTTCGATCTCGTAGTTCAAGCAGCACTTCAGCCTGCCGCAGTTGCCGCCAATGGCGCTGGGGTTGAGCGAAAGTCCCTGCGTCTTGGCCATTCTCACGTTGATCGTCGCAAAACGGCGCAGCCACTTGCAGCAGAACGTCCTGCCGCACGTTCCGACGCCGCCGATGATTCCGGCCTCGTCCCGAACGCCCAACTGCTTCATCTCGACGTGCGTTTTCAACTCGCGGGCCAAATCTTTTGCTATATCGCGTCCCTCGGTCTTCTCGTCGCAGGTAAACAGGACATGCAGAACCCTGCGGTCGAAACTGTAGCGGATGCGCACCAGCCGCATCTTCAACTTGTGCCGCTCCACCGCCTTCTCCCAGGATTCGCGCGCCATCTTGCTCATGAGGGAGTTTTCTTCGGCTTTCGACTGATCCTGCAGAGTTGCCTGTCGCAGAACAGTCGGCGTCTTCCTGACGGCGGGCATTTCGCCGGATAACGCCGCCAGCTTGCTGATGCGGCCGAACTCGAGATACTCTTCGCATTCGAGAATGCAGAAATCGCCTTCGTGCAGCGCCAATTCGGCCGGACTGTAGCAGCGCCACAGCGCTCCCGGTTCAACTTCAACGTCCGCTATACGGTACATGACGCTCCTGATAGTAGCTCACTCGGCGCGCCTCGGCAATCAAAAGGCTCATCATCCCCTCAGCTCGAGAAATCCGGCGGCGAAAACCGCGGCTTCGGGTATATTCATTTCGAGCCTGCGGCTCATTTCTTCCACGACCTCCACGTTGCGCCTTGCCTGGCGGTACGAGAGATTTTCGGCGCGGTTCCGGATCACGTCGGCCGAAACGCCGCATGCCGGTTCCGCGTCTTCCGCCCCGCAGACGACCATCAAGAGGTCACGGTACCACAGCATCAGAAGGCGCATCAGTTCCCCGCGCGCTTCGCGGTAGCGGGAACCGATGCGCGCGGCCACCGTATCTTTGTCTTCCTCGATGTCCGACTCCGCCGTTCGATCCTTCTCGCACTCCTCGGCCGCCTTGTTCAATGCTTTCAGCAGCCGCACTATCCGGTCGGAGCGGGCCAGAATCGCCGTCAGCCCGCCGGCCGCGGGCGCATCGGCCAGGATGTCCAGGACCTTCCCGGCCCAGTCTTCCCGCGCGCCGGCGCCTTCCGACACGCTGATGTACTGGCAGCGAGAAAGAATGGTGGGCAGAAGAGCTTGCGGCTGGTCGGTCAACAACAGAAAAACCGTTTGCCCCGGTGGTTCCTCCAACGTCTTCAGGAAAGCGTTCGAAGCGGAGACGCCGAGCCGATCTGCGCCGATGAAGACGCAAACTTTCCAACCGCCACCGAATGCCGTCTGCTGTACGCGTTGCTGAACGCCGCGGATCTGTTCTATCGAGATGATGCGGGACTTCGTCTGGGGCTCGACCCACACCGCATCGGGGTAGGTTCTTTCGGCCACCTGCCTGCAGACGCGGCAGGCACCGCAAGGCTTCTCTTCGCCCTCGCATGCCGGCAGGCAGACAATTCTCTCGGCCAGGCGAATGCCCGTGCGTTTCGGAGCGGCAATCAGGTAGGCGTGCGCAAGGCGGTTCGCGTTGTAGCTTCGCCTGATCAGCTCAAAAGCGCCGGCGGCGTTCACGACATCAACTCCCGGACTTCGCGCCATATGCGATCATGCACAAGGTCCTCCGGCTCCGATGTATCGACTACGCGGATTCGATCGGGAAACCGCCGCGCCAGTTCGAGATAGCCCAGCCGGACCCTTTCGTGAAAAGAGGTTGCTTCGCGTTCGATGCGGTCGAAGTCGCACTCGTTGCCGGCGTGGCGACGACGGAGACGCTCAAAACCGGCTTCAACGTCGATATCCAGCAGGAATGTCAGGTCCGGCAGGGCTTCACCCGCGGCAATCTCGTTGATCGCGAGAACCTTTTCGATATTCAGCATTCTGCCGTAGCCCTGGTAGGCGGTGGTTGAATCGGCAAAGCGGTCGGAAATCACCCACGCGCCCCTGGCAAGCGCCGGGCGGATAACCTGGAAGACGTGCTGCGCGCGGCTGGCGGCGAAGAGCAGAATCTCCGCCTCCGCGGAGATCGGCTCGCCCGTCAGGTCGTTCTGCAGGATTTTCCGGATCAGCTCGCCCGTCGGCGTTCCTCCCGGCTCGCGGGTGGCCACCACCTCGTATCCCGCTTCTACAAGACGCGCCGCGAGACGGACCGACTGAGTAGATTTGCCGCTGCCCTCCGGGCCTTCAAAAGTTATGAATCTGCCCTTCATCGTCTCCCGGTCAGCCTTGTATTCTCTTGAGCTTACATCCCTCGGCGGTATCCCTCACTTCCCAGCCTCGCCGGGCCAGTTCGCGCCTTAGCCGGTCCGCCTCATCCCACTGCTTTGCCGCCCGGGCCCGGCCGCGTTGTTCCACGAGCTCCTGGACTGCGTCGTCGGGCAGTTCCTCGTCCGCCTCCATGACGCCCAGTACGCGGTCGGCTTCAGCCAGAACCTGCAGCGCGGCCGCGGCCCCGCCCGGGGATAGCCTACCCGCGTCCATGGCCTTATTGCCGGCATGGACCATCTCGAAAAGCGCGCCCAGCGCCTCGGGCATGTTTAGGTCGTCGTTGATTGCCGCCTTGAAAGCACGCCTTCCATCCTCCGCCCAGTCGGCAACCACCGCGCCGGCGGCCGCACCCGGGGCGGCCGACTCCCCGGCCAGGCGCGACATGAAGTCGTCCAGCCGTGCCAGCGCCGAGCGCGCCGCGTCCAGTGCGCCGAACGTGAAGTTGAGCGGCTGGCGATAGTGGGCCGCCAGTAGCACGTAGCGGATCTCCCGGCCCGAGTAACCGCGCTCCAGAAGATCGCGCAGCGTATGGAAATTGCCCAGCGATTTCGACATCTTGGCGCCGTCGACAACCAGATACCCGCAGTGCATCCAGTATTTCACGAACGGCTTGCCGGTGGCGCACTCGCTCTGGGCAATCTCGTTCTCGTGGTGAGGGAACATGTTATCGATGCCGCCTGTGTGGATATCAAAACTCTCTCCCAGGTACTTCATGCTCATGGCCGAACACTCGATGTGCCACCCCGGCCGACCCCTACCCCACGGCGAATCCCAAACCACGTCGCCGTCGGCTTCATCCCACGCCTTCCAGAGCGCGAAATCCGCCACGTTCTCCTTCTCATATTCGTCGCTGGCAACACGCGCGCCGGAGCGTAGTCCGGACATGTCAAGCCGCGCCAGTTTGCCGTAAGACGCGAACTTACCCACGTCGAAGTAGACCGAGCCTTCATCCGAACGGTAGGCGTAGCCGTTGTCGAACAGTTTTCGGATCAGGTCCTGCATTTCCTCTATGTGATCCGTCGCGGCCGGATAGTATTCGGCCGGTTCGACGTTAAGGGCCTTCAGATCTTCAAAAAAAGCCCGCGTATAGGGTTCAGTGTAGTCGCGCAGCGCGATTCCGGCTTCGGACGCCCCGCGAATGGTCTTGTCGTCGATATCGGTGACGTTCATGACCTGCGTGACTTCGAAGCCTTCGGCCTTTAGCTGCCGTCTGAGGATATCTTCGAAGATGTACGCGCGAAAGTTGCCGATGTGTGCGTAGTTGTAGACCGTCGGCCCACAGGTGTACATGCGTACGCGGCCCGGATCGAGAGGCTCGAATTCCTCCAGTGCCCTGGAAAGGGTATTATAGATCTTCACTTTCCCCGCCTTCCGTGCCTTCCTTTCTAATCGTAGCGACCGCCATTACGGCAACGCCTTCAGCGCGGCCCAAAGCGCCCATGCGCTCGGCGGTGGAGGCCTTGACCGAAACCGTTTCGGCTTCCAGATCGAGCGCGCCGGCAATGTTGGCGCGCATGGCGTCGATATGGCCCGCCAGCCGCGGTTCCTGGGCGATGATCGTCGCATCCACGTTCAGGATCTCATACCCCTTGCCTTGCACCATGCCGGCCGTCCGGGCCAGCAATTCGAGGCTTACGGCGCCCTTCCACTCCGGATCGGTGTCCGGAAAATGCCGACCGATATCCCCCAGCGCCGCCGCACCCAGAAGCGCGTCCATAAGGGCATGGCACAACGCGTCCGCGTCGGAATGCCCCTCCAATCCCGCTTTCCACGGCACTTCGGCCCCGCCCAGGATAAGGGGGCGTCCCGGTGCAAAGCGATGCGAGTCAAAACCGATTCCTGTGCGTATCATGGTGAAATGCCACTCTATCGGAACGCGCTCGGACGCGACAATCATTTTTTCCCTTGCGTGATACGCGGCGCTCGCTACTGTCTCCGCGATGTCGAAACACCGTCGATACCCGCCGTTGCCGCTGCTTTGCGCACTGGCTTTGAAAGCCTTGGCGGGAGTTTGCGAGCCTCTGGACGAAGTGGACTTCGTCGTACTGGACACCGAGACAACCGGCCTGAGCAGTTCCTCCGATCGGATCGTCGAGATAGCCGCAATCAGGTTCCGCGACCGTAGGATCGTCGGCCGGAAATCATGGTTGATCGATCCCGGAACGGATATCCCGGCCGCGGCCACGGCCGTGCACGGCATCACGGGAGCCATGGTGGAAGGCAAACCGAGCTTCCGCGAGGTCTATCCCGAATTAGTCCGCTTCACGGACGGTGCGGTTCTGCTGGCTCACAACGCCCCTTTCGACGTCCGATTCATCCGCGCGGAAGCCGCCCGCAACCTGCTCGCCCCGCCGAATAACCCCGTGCTCGACACCATCATTCTGGCGCGCCGGCGTTTTCCCGGCGCTCCCGGCTACGCCCTTCAATCGCTGGCGGCGCACCTTGAACTCGATCCACCGCGCGGACGGCCGCACCGAGCCCTGGCAGACGCGCGCCTGACGATAGCCCTCTTCACGGCCGCGGTTGCGCGCGAACCGCGCATCGAGAACCTGGAGGAACTTATCGAAGCTTGCGGCGGAACGATATCTTTCGGCGCTCAGGATGCGCCGCAGATACCTCTCTCCGAAGACGCGACGAAGTCGCAGAACTCCAGCGCCGGACCGGATTGAAAAGTCCCGCGGATCTCATTAACGGCCTGCGTCACGTTCAAACCCGAGCGGTAGAGGATACGGAACGCCTCTTTGACCTGTCGCCGTTCCTCGGGGTTCATGCCCGCCCGCCGCATGCCGACGACGTTCAGCCCGACCACTTCGTTGCAGCCGACCGTGCGCGTCATGCAGAATGGCGGCACGTCCTTGCTGATTCCGCAGCAACCGCCCAGCATGGCCAGGCGGCCGATCTTTGCGAACTGGTGCACCGCGCAGTTGCCGCTCAGGAAAGCGCCGTCACCGACCTCGACGTAGCCGCCGAGCAGAACACCGTTGGCCAAGATAACCTTCCGCCCCAGCTTCACGTTGTGGGCGCAATGCGAAAACGCCATCAGAAAGCACTCTTCACCGATCTCGGTCAGGGTTTCTTCCTTCGTACCGCGGTGGATAGTAACGCCTTCCCTTATCACGCAGCGTGCGCCGATCCGTACCCCGCTTTGCGCACCCTTGAAACTGAGATCCTGCGGAACGTCGCCCAACACTGCACCCGCGTGAACGCGGCAGCCGGGACCCAGCTCCAGCTCGCCCATCAGACTGACGCGGTCTCCAAGCACGCACCCGGCGCCGATACGCACCGCCGGACCGATATGACAAAACGGCCCGATCCGCACGTCTTGCCCGACCTGGGCGCCTTCATCGATAATAGACGATGGATGAATTGTTATCGTTTCAGGTCTCATGCTTTAGACTGAAGAACGCGCAGATTATCCTCTCGCCGGGCGCCATGGCAAACAGGGAAATTCTTGCGCGTATCATCATTCTCTCAACCGCCCGGCCGGCGAGTTGACTTCCCGTAAACATAGGCCGTTTTTTCATGTATGCGCAAGTTCGGACCACAGCATTTCTTGTATTTTTTCCCGCTCCCGCATGGACACGGGTCGTTTCTGCCCGGCTTTGACCGCTTGCCGTCCGACCGCGGCGCGGCGGACATAGCATTTTCATCGAGCCATTTCTTGGCCAGTGTGACCAGCCGCTGATGACCGTGTTCAAATAACGCCATGTACGATTGACACAGGTGATTGATGCTGCCTGGCACGCGGTCCTTTGGGCATCCGCCGCGGCAGGTCTTGACCCATAAGCACTTAACGCACCCTTCCGGAAGGACGGCTTTCATCAGGCCGAACTTTCTTTGCAGCGGGCTGTTCAGCATGTCCGCGAGACTGCCGTTCATCAGATTCCCTAGTCTCCACTCCGGCTGCACGAAGAAATCGCATGAATAGACATCGCCGTTATGTTCCACGACGACATACTCCCCACATGTCCGGTTTAACGTGCATTCAGGCGCCTTAAGCCCGACATACTTGTGGAATATAGAGTCGAAAAACCGGACGAATGTCGCTGCCGTTGCTCCTGTAAAGTCGGCTGTCCAGAGATCGAACAACCGCACCAGGAAATTTCCGTAGGCCTCGGGGGAAACGGAAAAAGGGGTTGTCCTGTCCGGGCGCGAAAGATCCTTTTCTACGCAGGGAATGAACTGCATGTAATTCAGGCCGAGTTGCTTGTGAAACGCGTAGATCTCATCGGGAAACCGGACGGAGTAGTCGTTGACTACGGTCAACGCGTTGACACTTACGCCGCTGTCGAGAAGCAGCTTTGCGCGATCTACAACCTTTGCCCACGAGCCTTTTCCGCTCTTGAAGACCCGGTAACGATCGTGAATATGTTCGGGACCGTCGAGGGAGAGACCGACAAGGAAATTGTATCTTTTCAGGAAGGGTATCCACGCTTTATCCAGGAGTATTCCGTTGGTCTGCAGGCCGTTGCCGACGGACTGGTTCTTGCCGTATTTCATCTGCAGACGTACGGCGTTTTCAAAAAAAGGCAAACCCATGAGCGTCGGCTCGCCTCCCTGCCAGCCGAATGAGACATGGCTCTCGTTTGCATGCATGACCTGTTTGATCATTTCTTCGAGAACGGCGTCATCCATCCGATGAATCTTCGTCTTCGGGAATAGATCGGCACGATCAAGATAGAAACAATACCCGCAGTTGAGATTACAGTCGGGACCCGCGGGTTTGACAAGCACGCTGTTTAAAGGTTTGGCTCTTTCGTGCATTTTGAGGATGAGGCGCAGCGGGTCAGTTTATGCCAGGCTGCTTCATCTGAAAACACACTCAGTCACCCCAAAAAACCGGCCGCCGCACCAATGGCGGCCGCGCAGCGGCCCAATGACGCGAGTCGCCGAAGGCGGTGAGCCAATGACCAATGACCGCGGCCGGAGGCCGCACTGTCTCCCGGTTCTGTTACGGTTCTGCAGGCGGTGCCGGCAGGATCGTGAACCCGAGGTTGGCCTTGCCGTCCTTCTCGAAAAGGACCGCTACGCGGCCGTCCGGCAACACGCAGCCGTCGCTGTACCCCGAAGGACCTTCGTAATACTGCAGCTTCCACGGCCAGGTTGTCCCATCATCATAGCTGCCGAAAAGGGTCCCCTGGGCGCGCGCGACAATGCTTGCTGGGCCGGAGTAAAGGATCAGGCCCGGCTTGCCGTCCTTCGGCCAGGAATGGCGGAATACCGCCCCCTGGCAGCCAGGATCGGGCAGATCGTCGGCGTACCACGTCTTCGTGGCGTTCTTCGTGCCGCCCTCGGTCACAATCGAGAGCGCCCGCTTCTTGTTCCCCGTGCGCCCGTTGAAAAGCAGCGAGCCGTCAAGCAGCTCCGCGCACTTCGCCTCGCCCCCGTCACTGCCGCCCCAGCCGCCGCCCTTCCACGTCTCGCCGTGATCGTCACTGTAAACAACCAGTGGCGCAAAGCCCATCGGTATCACCAGCCGCCCTGCGTACTTCTCGTTCCTCATCACCAGGCCGGCGCCGGGACCGGGAATCCAGCACTTATTCTTCGGCTCGATCGTGGCCTGGATATCCTGCGTGATGTCCCTCGGCTTCGACCAGGTCTTCCCGTCGTCGTCGCTGTAGACAACGTGCTGGTTCGCATTCGGATAGGGGTTATATCGGCCCAGGCAGCACCAGATCCGGCCGTTCTTCGGGTCCACCACCGGGCAGGGGTTGTTTATCGAATTGCCGCCGTCGTCCCAGACCACGATCTCCGGTCCCCACGTCTTCCCGCCGTCCTCGCTGCGCCTCACGACGGCGTCAATGTCCCCAACGTCGTTTCCGTGCAGGCGGCGCGCCTCGGCGAAGGCCAGGATCGTGCCCTTGGTCGAAACCGCCAGCGCCGGGATGCGGTACCGGCACGCCTCGCCGTACACCGGCTTTTCGTGCGCGCCGGAGCCCTTGTAGATATCCTCGATCGGCGCCGCGGAATCAAAGCCGGTCGTCAGCTTGTCGCTAAGCTCCTCCGCGGTCAGCTTCATGCTCTTGATCTTCACCGGGGCCCTGAGGGAATCCAACCAGATGTAGAGATTCGTGCTCGGATCGATAGGCTGCTCGTTGATCTGCTTGTCGTCATACCAGAACGAGATCTTGTCCCCGATGCGCTTAACAGCCATCGAGTGCAGGTTGCCGTCGTAGGGGTTTTTCCCGGTGGGCGCCGCAAAGCCCTGAAGCGGCAGTGACTGCTTGCGCAGGCTCATCCATAGCTGGCTGCCGTCACGGGAAAACACCAGGCGGCCGCGGTCCCGGATCTGAATCAACGGCATAGTCGTGCCGCCGGCGCCCGCGGCGGAGAAAACAGCCTTGAACTCGCAGTCGCCGAGGGCAGACTTGGACAGCATAAAGCGCGCCCAGTTCTCCACGCCGCCGACCTGTCTCGGCGCAACATAGAGGCCATCGACGGTCTCGCCGCCGCAACAGACGTGGTCAGCCGCGACCTCCGTAGACCCGGGGGTCAGCGCATCCTTGTTCAGTACTCCATCCTTGATGACCCACAGCTCCTCGGCCTGCGCCACCCCGGATGCCACCAATACCAACAACGCTACTGCCGCTGCAACTGCTCCTCGCATGACCGCCTCCTTCTTTTGTTCCAGGTTTCACACTGAAAACCAGTTACTTGAACCCCAAAAAACATCCTCATCATAGCGCGCGGCAGAGATGAGACAACCCCAATTCTCGGTTTTCAAGAAAATCGCCACTTTCGCTGATCCTGTGGATGCGCCGCGGTGGGTCAGTTTCCGCCGCGTTTGTCGAGAAAGCGAAACGTTATGCGGCGCGGCGCCCGCGAAAAACAAATCCGCGCGAGCAGCGCTTGACTCGCCGAGGGTGGTCGGTGATAATACTCAGGTAGGAATGGATTGAGAAACTAACGGATGAAGGGTGTGGCGCACGGAGGGGCGCGAAGTGGCCAAGAGACTCGCCGTAATCCCAGAGTTATGCTCCGGGTGCAGAATATGTGAACTGGCATGCGCTATTGCGCATTTCGGGGTGAACAACCCCAAGAAGAGCGCCGTGCGTGTCCTGGTGACTTACCCCCAACCGGTCATACGCATGCCTATCGTTTGCAGCCAGTGCAAGGTGCCGCTCTGTGCCGAGGTCTGCCCGGTCGACGCGCTGAAGCGTGTTGACGGCGTTGTGGTATTGGACACCAACGAGTGTATTTCGTGCATGAAATGCGTGGAAGCCTGTCCTTTCGGCGCCATCTATTCGCATGCTGACGAGGACTACCCGATCAAGTGCGACATGTGCAACGGCAGTCCGAAGTGCGTGGAGAAATGTCCGAAGTCCGCCATCCGGCTGATTCCGGAACAGGCTCTCGGCGAATCCAAGCGCATCAACAACGTCTTGAGCTACACGCACATGAAAGAGATTGAGTACATTGAGGAAGGCAAGGGCAAGACGATTCACTATGCCGAGATCGGGAAAGAGGAGCTCTGATCCGGACGGGTGGCCCATTGCGGCCCCAGATATCCGCAGAAAACCTTAGATGGAAAGTCCATGAATATCCAGTCAGGCTATTTCAAGAAGAAGCTTTGCGTGGACCTGACTACCGGCGCCTGCGACCGACTCGATCTATCCGATGCGTTCCTGGAAAGTTATATCGGTGGCCGCGGTTTTGGGGCGAAGCTGGTATGGGATAACCTCATCGATCACGAGTTCCGTATCGACCCCCTCGGGCCTGAGAACATGCTGGTCATCGCGCCCGGTCCTCTGACCGGCGCGTACCTGCCCTCGTCGGGAAAGTGTTCTTTCATTGCCATATCGCCGGCGACCGGTGTCTACGGTGACTCGTCGATGGGCGGTGCGTTCGGCATCGAGCTGAGGCAAACCGGGATCGACGCGCTTGTGATCACGGGGCGGGCCCCGGTGCTGTCCGTCCTCTTTATCGACGATGATGAGACATCTGTCATTGCCATGCCGGAACTGGCCGGCAGGACCTGCCTGGAAACCGAGGGACTCGTCAAGAAGCGGCTCGCGACACACGCGGTCCATGTTGCCGCCATCGGCGTGGGCGGCGAAAATGGCGTGCGTTTTGCCTGTGTCAATGCCGACTGGTCCCGCAATGCGGGGCGTACCGGAGTCGGCGCGATCATGGGGTCGAAGAATCTCAAGGCCATTGCCGTTCGCGGGAGCCGGGATCTGCCCGTTTACGACATCGGCGGGTTGCAGGAGGAGGCCGACAAGGCCTACCGTTACATGGCCGGTCACAAGTATTTCACTTTGTGGCAGCGCGAGGGTCTGATGAACGTCATGGAATATGCCAATTCCATGGGCATCCTCCCCTCCTACAATTTCCGGGACGCGTCGTTCGGCAGGATTGCCCAGATTAACGGCGACACCATGCTTGACAACTTCAAGATCGGGGACAGCGCCTGCTTTGCCTGTTCCATGTGCTGCGGGAACATTTGTCTGGTCAAGCAGGGCAAGTATATCGGCACCGTCACGGAGGGGCCGGAATACGAGTCGTGCGCCATGCTCGGGTCTAATCTCGGCGTCGACAACTTTGCCGCCGTCCTGTCGGCGAATCAGGCGTGTGATGAGTTCGGAATCGACACCATTTCGACGGGCAACCTGATTGGCGCCGTGATCGAGGGTTACGAGAAGGGCATCATCTCGCTTGCCGACCTGGATGGTCGCACCGTGAGCTGGGGCGACGAGGACGCCGTCCTGGATCTGATCCGAAAGATCGCCAACCGGGAAGGTGTCGGGAACACGCTGGCCGACGGCGCGCGGGGCGTGATCGCAAGATGGCCGGAGATGGACAAAATCGTACTGCACGTCAAAGGTCTGGAGCAAAGCGCCTATGACAGTCGCGCGGGATCATCCATGGCCCTGGCATATGCGACCAGTGATATCGGCGCTCACCATACTCGGGCGTGGACAATAGCCAAAGAGGTCGAGCAGGGCGAGGGGTGGTCCGACGACGAGAAGGTCTCGCTGGTCATCTACCACCAGACATTGCGGCCGCTTTTCGACATGCTGGGCGTATGCAGGCTGCCGTGGATCGAGCTGGGGTTGAACGAACAGCATTACGAAGAATTCTACCGGTATATCACCGGCCGCGATGTCAGTCTGCAGGACTTACTGCGGCAATCGGCGAGAGTCTACGATCTGACGCGCCTCATCAACACGCGGCTTGGGATGTCGCGCAAGGACGACGCGATTCCATACAAGGTACACTCCTGTCCGATCCAGGCCGGGACCACAGCGGGGAAAGTCGTCAATAAAGAAGATTTTGAGCGTCTGCTGGATCTGTACTATGAAAAGCGAGGCTGGGACCGGAACGGTATCCCCTCGCCCGAGACCGCGGCCGCCGCCGGCGCCTGATCCGGCGCCCGTGCCCGTAGCCTGGACGGCGCGCATCCGGGAATAGTCCCCCTATCCGCAATTCGACGCCGGGCCGGAAATAATTGCCTCAGCGGGTTGGCTCTCCGACCTTGGCGTGTTATCCTTCCCAAACGCTCAATTTGAAAGGAATCTGCCAATGAACCGAAAGGACATATCCGCACTCGGGCTGGTCGAGGGACTTGCGCTGCTGCTTCTAGTGGCGGCGGCGGGGTCTGCCGGCCGGGCCGAGGATGCCCCCGCGGCGGCTGAAAACAAGGAATCCGAAGCACCGGCGGACCCGCCCGCGCTGCTCAACAGGACAATGCTGATTACCAACAACTACGTCCATTTCCCTACAATCCGGCACTCCGGCTTCATCATGCCGGTGCATATGTATATCTGACCTCAGTAAAAACCGCCCGTTTTCGTAATTCGTCTCGCAAGTTGAATGATCCAGGGGGACGGCCTCTATGAGGGGGATGACACCCATTTCAGGCCGCCTTGATCGATGTCGAGGTC
>Ga0180436_10003857_pt1 | contig 13645 bp, 8 predicted proteins | sample SS_ome_2_FD_132434 | JGI IMG/M metagenome (GOLD analysis project Ga0180436, IMG submission 132434) | Hypersaline lake sediment archaeal communities from the Salton Sea, California, USA - SS_3_S_2 metaG | ecosystem: Environmental > Aquatic > Non-marine Saline and Alkaline > Hypersaline > Sediment...
CCATAGTCACGATTGGATGACAGGAATGGTACCTGCAATGGCAAGGGAGATAGGGATACCCTGTCTATTTACCGTCCAAAATCCAACAACAGCCAAAAGCTTGTTATCTTTTGTAGAGGATAACGGTGTTGATGCTGCGGTATTCTGGGAAAATCTATATTATGACCGGTATCCCCTTAACTACGGAGAAACCAGGACCTCCAACCCTATAAATTTTTTATTAAGTGGCATTTTTTCGGCGGACTATATTTTTGCCACTGATTATCTATTCCTGGCAAACTCAAGGAAAAAGCAAACCATTTTAACAAAATTGCCGCATTGGGAGTTATTGAAAACCAAATCAAATGCCGGATGTGTTGCATTCACTCGCAAGCAAGTACAAATGCAAGCGTATATTGAGATTTACCTGAGTATGCTTCAGCAACACTTGCCGCAATACAAATCTGACAATTATCCATTCGACCCGGTTGTTCATATCCTTTAAAGTTGAATTCCCTACTGCTTGCAGTGGGGATGAATTCAAATTGTAGATTTAGATCCAATTTTATGTAAAATAGCGAAACCGGAATCCGAAGGATTTCGGCAAAATTCCGTAATACCCTGTAGCTTGCTGCAGGGATAGGAATTTTGTTCTTTCATTTCAGAGCGACGGCCTTTCGCCCTGAGGCGTAAAAAAGGAAGGAAAAAAATCAGGTCAATCTATACTTTTTATTGTAGCAATATGTTCCGCATTGTAAACATCGTTTAGCCTCGAATTGGGCCTGATTTTCATCGATTGTTGCAATGACTTCTTCACGAAAGGATATACGACGCATCGGTACCGGCAACTCGCCAATCCTTATTCTAGGAACTGTTTCTGAAATACGAACCTCTTTTAAAATGCTTTTCGGATTTATTTTGCGCTGTATGTCATCGGGTATCGGTATACGCCCTTCAGACAAAAAATGATGGATCGATCTGGCTGCCATTCGGCCGCCGGCCACGGCACTTACCACAGTTGCGCGACCCGTATGCAGATCTCCTGCGGTAAAAATATTTGGTTCAGCGGCTAGTTGGCTGAATCTTTCGGCGTCCAGAGTTCCTTTGGGACTAATTTGAAAACCATATTTAGCATTTTCAGGGTCCAATAAATAGCATAAATCAGGTTTTCGTTCGTTGGCAACAATGAGCATTTCTGCGTTCATCGCTGTAATTGTACCATCGATTGCTACATTGCCGTTCTTTTTTATTGATTCCGCACCATCAGCGCTTGAACTGCGGCATACTAAGCCGCTTACCCCCCCGGTGTTGTTAGATACCACACGAACCGGAAGCATCCGGAAGCAGATGGTCACCCCCTCTTCCAGGGCACGATTTACGTCACGAATGCGAGCAGACATATCCTTTCTTTCACAAGGGCAGATGACGGTAACCGACTCTGCCCCCAGACGAATGCTTGATCGGGCACAATCCATTGCGGTGTTGGATTCACCAACAACAATAACATTTTTTTGGGTGAGGTCGGTCAACGATGTGCCGACTTTGGACAAAAAATCGAGGCTGCCAAGGATTCCGGTAGCACTTTCATCGGGGATAAACAGTTTGGGTATGACCCATGCACCCAGGCCAAGAAAGAACGCTTGATAACCCTTTTTTTCCAATTCGGTTAAAGTAAAGTTGCCGCCTAATGCGCACCCGGTCCTGACTTCCACACCGAGTCGGAGAATACCTTCTATTTCCCAATCTACGATTTTTTGTGGCAACCGATATTCCGGTATGCCGTACCGAAGTAACCCACCGAGAAGGGGCATTGCCTCGTAAATGACTGGTCGGTGTCCGGCACGCCTTAAAAAATAAGCACAGGCAAGTCCCGCCGGTCCGCCGCCGATAACTGCAACTTTTCTTCCAGTTTCCTGGGCACAGGATATCTGAAGATGTTTTCCCATTTGACGTTCCCATTCACCAAGGTAGCGCGCGAGATGATTGATAGCCACACCGCCATCGACAAGGTTTCTACGGCAGATGTTTTCGCAAGGGTGCGGACACGTCCGACCTATTATTAGTGGAAAAGGGTGACGTTCCTTTATGGTCAAAAGAGCGGCTTCCATATTTTTTTTCAAAAGATGCCGGATAAATATTGGAACGTTAACTTGTGCCGGGCATTTTTGACGGCAAGGCGCTAAACACTCACTGATTTTATTCAGGTGGAATAATCTTTCCGTCATTCTGGAAAGACTGATAACGCCTTGAGGACAAGCATCCACACATCGTCCACATCCTCGGCAAATTTCAGGGTCGATTTCAGGCAATCCATCGGCCCGCATTCGGATAGCATTAAAGGGGCAGACCGAAGCACAGGTGCCAAGGCCAAGACAGCCAATCGTACAAGGACTGGGACCACCATAGAAAAGAGCAGCTGCACGGCAGTCTTGAATTCCTATATATTGAAAGCGTTGGTCAATCCGGCCAACACCATAACAACCGACCGATGCTGTCTGTCTTCCTAAGTATTCATCATTAGATCCCATGATTTGAGAAAGCTTGTCTATAACATCAAGCCCGCCACCGACACAAATTGTTACAGATGCTTTGCCTTCCAAGATGGCTTTAGCCGCGGCCTCGCAGCCAGCGTAACCTCATCCGCCACAATTCAGGCCAGGCAGACACGCTTTTATAGCTTCCAGTCGAGGATTTTCCTCTACCTGGAATAAGATCGAAGAAATTGCGAGGAACACTGAGAGAAAAAAGGTGAGTAACGACATAAAGATGATAGTCGGCAACATCATAAATAACTACACAATTTTAACAGATATAATGAACAATTACTATTTAACATATTCATCACGACAAAATCATGTCTTAGTTAAATGCAGATAGCGTGCCAATAAAATTATCAGAAATTTTATAAATAGGATGAATTCGACTGTTTGGGTATCGATACAATTTAATAGATTAAATCCTTCCCTGAGAGAATAAATGTGCTTCACAGTGGCATATTATATGCAGTGGTATATGCGGTAAGGGAAAATTGCTTAATTCACAATAGTGGGAAAATGAAAAAAATCGGGGAACAAATTGAAAGCACACATTCACAAAAAAGAAAATAATAATACTTATTCTTTAGTTTGGACCGAGAATGCAGTTTATCTCAATTTGGATGTGGATTATGTTTTCGAAGACATGAGCCTTTGGATTAGAGATAAACTGACGAAGGTTTTCAATCGAATTTCAAGTAATGAAGAAATTAAGGTCTTAGTAATAATTAATAGGGCTAACAAGAGGAATTTTTCTAAATATCTGGATATTTCCCGACAGGCCCTCGATTCTCAATACCATCATAAAATGATACATAAAGCCTGTAATGTTTTTGACCAATTGATTTTAGATGTAGTCGGATTAAATAAATTTGTTGTTCATGTGGATGGCAGTAAATATATTCCTTTGTTTTTCAATTTGGGATTTGCATGTGACTATCGAATCATTGCATCCCATTCGGTTTATCAAAAATCTTACCTTTGGATACACAGCCTACCCAATGGCGGTTGTATCTATTTTTTGAGAAACATGCTTGGACGCAGTAAAACCAAAAAACTGTTTCTATCCAATCAGGATATCCCGGCCCATATGGCTTTAGAATTAGGAATGGTGGATCAGGTTGTCCCGGCGAAAGATATAATCCTTGCCTGCAGAAAAATAGTCCAAGATGTTTCCCAACTGCCAACCAAGACGCTATTCGGTATCAAAAAACTGGCCAATTACTCAGCCAATGAATTAGCGAATTATCTCAGAATGGAAAACCACGAGCTGCTAAAAGGCTGTGGTGTATATGACTATTATTAAATGCGGCCGCGTATCAGTGGAATTAAAAAACACCAAATGAAACACACCTGCGGAAATAGCCAACAGCAGCCTGATGCGACCTAACCAACAACTTTGTTAGTCATCTTGAACCGAGACATCAATTTCGCCCTTTGGGATTGGTATAATGAATACCGGTAAGCGGGATCTACGCAAAACCTGTTTTGATGTGCTGCCCAAAAATGTATTGTGCAATATCCCTTTTCCATGTGAACCCATAACGATGGCGTCACAACCCAGTTTTTCGGCTGTCTGTAGAATCTCTTCAGCGGCAAATCCCTCTTTAACTTCGATGGCATCGATAAGTTCCATTAATTCGGGTTCATTTTTAAGTTCCCGATCGCAAAATGTTTTCAATCGTCCTTTGATTTGTTCTAAAGTATATTCAAATTTTTCGTTTAATAGTTTGTCGCGTTGTTCTGGAGATAGATATGCGGATGCCAATGAAGCAATATTAGTTGATAACTGTTCAAATACATGCAGGATGATCAATTTTGCCTTGTGGCTCTCCGCTGAGTTAACGGCATAGCGAAATGCATAAAGGGAATTTGTGGAAAGATCCGAAGCGTAAAGGATTTTTTTAATTTTCGGTATCATTTGGTTTCTCCTCTGAATACAGGATTAAAAGAAAATACGTGCCGATGCTTACCAACGAGGTTCTCGTGTTACACCAAGTATAAAGCTATTGTGTGCATGGAGTGTGCCAAATAGGGTCCGTACTAAAACTGAATAATATTATTATGAATAGCTTGACGAAAGGTTTTTATTATGTCCATGCGTAGAAGAATTTATAGAAATGTCATCAAAATTTCTAATCGGATCTTTATGGTAAGGAAACAATCTGATACGCTTCCGTCAGCGTTGGTTCAATGTTCAGGTGTGCCTTTTGGCTTACGGATAAAACCAAACAGATCAATAACCGTGTGCTTTCGGTAAAGGGGTGTATGGGTATGCCGATAAGAATAAAATTACTGTTAATTTTAGTACTATTTTCCCTTCTTCCAATGACATTTATTGGTGTGATGAGTTATGTCTATGCCCAAAATGAATTGGTGGAGACCCAATATGCGAAACTGACAGCCATTACGGATCGGAACCTTCAAAAGCTTAATGATTTTTTTATTGAACGAAAAATGGATCTTCTGGCAGCCCGCGCATATCCCAATATCAAATATTACACGTCGTCACTTATACAATGTTTCCAGGAACCGTCCGATCCTATTTGCCCATCGGTGAAAACTGAATTCGACGAGGTACTCAGAAAGTTTCAATTCGGATACCATTATACCAATGTCATCATCTCCGCATCAAACGGTGATATTTTGTACATTCAACAAGAACTGGGCAAATCAAAGCATACTTTCCAAAACTTTTTAAGCTCTCTGGCAAGGAAAATTATTGAAGATAAGGACGATATTTATTTTTCAGACATTTTGCCAAATCCGAAAGGTGACGGGGAGTTTGTCATATTGGCGGCGGCCCCGATTTATGATTCGGATAAAAAAATAACGGCCAAGCTTGTTTTTGAGATCAATATGAGCCCCGTCTATGAACTGATTCAGGACGTAACCGGCTTGGGCGAGACCGGCGAAACCTTAATAGCGAAAAAAAATAACGGTGAAATATTGTTTCTAAACCCATTGCGCCATGATTCAAAAGCAGCGCTAAAAAGAACAGCTAAAATGGATAATGATCAGGCAATCCCCATACAGCAGGCCTTAAAAGGAATCAATGGGCATGGCTTGTCTACTGACTACCGCGGTAAGGCCGTCGTCGCTGTTTGGAGAAATATCCCCTTGTTGGGTTGGGGTGCAGTCACAAAAATAGATGTTTCAGAAGCTTTTTACACTGTCAACATGCTGAGAAAATCCATCCTTGTGCTTGTGCTTACCTTTTTGGTGCTCAGTATCATTGTTTCGTTAATTGTTGCAAAAAAAGTATCGGATCCGATCGAAAAGCTGCAATCAGGTTTGAAAGAGGTCGGCAGGGGGAATTTAGATCATCGCGTCGGCATGCTGGGTAGGGATGAAGTCGGTATGCTGGGTCGTGCTTTCGATAAGATGACGGATAACCTGAAAACCATTACCGCAACAAAAGAGCAGTTGAACAGGGAAGTCATAAGGCGGAAAAATATCGAAAAAGACTTAAAAAGATATTTGAGTGACCTGGGTGAACGTATTAAGGAGTTGAATTGCCTGTTCGAAATATCACGATTAATTGAGAGATATCCGAACTCCTTTGAGGATATTCTCCAAGGAGTCGTTGAATTGATACCACCGGCTTTTAAGTTTCCTGAAATCGCCGCCGTAAAAATTGATATCAATAACCAGTCGTATAAAACCGACAATTTTATCAATACGGGATTACAGTTATCACAAGAAATAGTTATAAAGAACGACCCGATCGGTCACATTACCGTTGTGTACCTGGAAAACCGACCTACCATGGATGAAGGACCTTTCTTAAAAGAAGAGAGGGGTCTGATTAAGACTATTGCAGAACGATTGGGAGGGATCTCCGAAAGAGTGCGCGCACAGGATAAACTGATTCAGAGTGAGAAACGTTTTCGTGATCTTGTTGAATATTCACTAACGGGGATATCGATCGTTCAGAATACGCAGGTTATTTTTCAGAATCAAGCCCAGGAAAGACTTTTGGGACCGCTTCCCAGACATTTTATATTGAACAGCCTTGAAAAAATACACCCAAATGATGTTGAAAAAGTTAAACCGCTGGGCAAAATGATAGAAAGCGGGGAAATCCAAAAAATAGAAACCGACTTTCGGTTTTACCCGGACGGCGAATTTGGAAACGACAGGTATTTAAAATGGGTGAATTGTCGCGCAATAACCTTTGACTACCAGGGCAAGAATTCCTTATTGGTAAATTTGGTGGATCTAACCCAGGCAAAGGAATTTGAAAGACTGTTAGGCATTCAGGATAAAATGGCGTCTTTGGGGCGCGTCGCCGCCGGTATTGCTCACGAAATAAGAAATCCCCTGTCCGGTATCAATATATATCTCAATACACTGAAACGGCTGGTAGGTAAGGACAATACCGAAGAAAAACAAAAATTCATATTGGATCAGGTCCAATCTGCTTCCAAAAAGATCGAAATGGTCATTCGCAGAGTCATGGATTTCGCCCGGCCCAGTGAACCCAAATTGGTATTGACAGACATCAATCAGCCGCTCATGGAAGCCATCAACTTAATTTCAGTTACATTACGAAAAAGTGGCATAGTACTTGAAACCTCGTTGGATGATAATTTGCCACTCATACAGGCTGATAAAAACTTGATAGAGGAAACCGTATTGAACCTTCTGAACAATGCTGCCGCAGCTTTGCACGCTACGAAAGTGGCAAAAAAAATACGGGTGTGTTCTTGGGTGGAAAAAAAACATATCGTCATTCAAGTTTGCGACTCCGGCCCGGGAATTCCCTTTAAAATCAGAGACAAAATATTTGATCCGTATTTTACAACCAAACCGGAAGGTACCGGTATCGGCTTGAGTATAAGTTCTAGAATTATAAAAGATCATGGGGGCTCAATTATCGCATCTGACTGTAACCTTGGTGGTGCCGAATTTAGAATCGAACTGCCCATAAACGTCGAAAAACTGTAATATTAAAATCAAATACAGGTGGTTATATGATTTCCTATTCGATCTACATCGTTGACGATGAACAGACCATCAGAGAAAGCGTCACCATGGCGCTTGAAGACAAATATGAGATTGAGGGATTTGGCGATGCGGAATCCGCACTTTTGGCCATAAAAAGTGATCCACCGGATCTGGTCCTGCTTGATATCGGTCTGCCTCAAATGAACGGAATCGACGCACTTAAACATATTAAAGCACAATTGCCGGACATACTGGTTATCATGATCACGGCGTATGAGGATATTAACACAGTCATTTCCGCCATGAAAAAGGGCGCGTATGACTATGTTGTCAAGCCCCTTCATATGGAAGCATTGGAGGTGACCATCCAAAATGCGCTGGATACGATCCGTTTGAGAAAAGAAGTGCGAAACCTGCAAGCGCTGCATTTAAAGGAGCATTGCCCCTGCTTTATCGGGGAAAGCAATGCCATCCAGGATGTCCTGGAATTCATTAATTTGGTCGCAAAAAGCCCTGATACGCCTGTTCTGATTACGGGTGAAACCGGTACAGGTAAAGAGTTGATTGCCGGGGCGATACATTACAACAGCCCGAATTTTAAAGCTCCCTTTGCCACTGTCAATTGTGCGGCTATCCCCAAGGATCTTTTGGAAAGTGAGCTTTTCGGCTATGAGCGGGGTGCCTTCAGCGGGGCCGGTGCGATGGGTAAAAAAGGCTTGATCGAAGAATCCGCCAACGGAACTCTTTTCCTGGATGAAGTTGGCGATCTCAGTCTCGAAGCGCAAGCCAAGCTTCTGCGATTTCTTGAGCTGGGTGAATTTTACAGAGTCGGGGGAACCAAAAAGCATCACATTAAGACGCGTGTTGTTTCTGCGACCAACAAAAATCTCGAAACCATGATGCAGGAGGGACTTTTTCGAAAGGATCTTTATTTTCGCCTCGGGGTGATTAAGGTTCAAGTCCCTGCATTAGATGAAAGACCGGAAGATATTATTCTGTTAGCAAAATATTTCCTTCAGGAATTCAGCCAGAAACTTGATATAAAATTTACCGGTATTTCACCGGAAGCAGAGAACGCGCTATTAATGCATACCTGGACGGGTCATGTGCGGGAGCTAAAAAATATCATTGAACGTGCTGTTATCGTTGGAAAAGGATCTGAAGTGACAGTTGAAAGTCTGGGCTTGGGAGAATCAAAAACCAGCGATATGGTCCATTCTAGTCAGATGGAAATGGCGAATCGGGACTTTCCCCCCGAGGGTGTCGACCTCGACCAAAAACTTCAATCAGTAGAAAGATTTTATATTGAAGAAGCTTTCAAAATGGCCAAAGGTAACGAGAGTAAAGCTGCGAGGCTGTTAAGGATCAATCATCATACATTTCGCTACCGCAGGAAGAAGTTGATGGAAAGAAATTAAGCTAGCTGACCCCAGTTTTTTCATTTCTCTATCGGTACTATTCTCGCCTGGATTATTCTTGAGTCAGGCAGTTTAATTTTTTCAATACATCGAAAAATTTCAAAAGAGAATTTAGAATATTTTCTAAAATTTTCCATTTCGATAATCGGAACGGAATTTTGAGAGATGCGATACGCCTATTTTTCCGTCTCCGATTACACACCCTGCGGCAGTTCCACTTGATACCCCGTCGATATAATGCCGGAGACTGTGTTTATAACCGGGTACAGTGGCATACCTTATGCTACCTGATAAATATCCAGTGGTGGTTGTGCCGTTTTTACCGGTGCAATTCTTAATCGTATTTAGGGGAAAGCGATAATGGCTTACAGATTAGAAATAGATCAAAACCGGTGCAAGGGGTGCGGCCTATGTGTCAGTGTTTGCCCGAAGCATGTTTTGGAAATTTCCAGTGATGTCAATACAAGTGGTTATTTCGCAGTTTTCCTGGCACATCCGGAAGGCTGTATTTTTTGCGCCATGTGCTGTGAAATGTGTCCGGATGTCGCCCTGACAATTATTGCGGACGCAAAATCCGAGGATCCGGCAAAAACAGAATATCATGTCAGTGAAGCAGTGTAGCTTCTGGTTTTAGCTTAGGGATAAATGGGGGAAACGATGGGTAAAATCCTAATGAAAGGTAATGAGGCCATCGGTGAGGCTGCCATACGGGCAGGTTGTTTGAATTATTTTGCCTATCCGATCACACCGCAATCCGAAGTGGCTGAATATCTTTCCAAGCGCTTAGCGGAAGTAGGCGGGGTGTTTTTACAAGGTGAAAGCGAGGTGGCGGTTTCTTATATGCTCTTCGGCGCCGCAGGGTGTGGTGAGCGGGTTTTTACAACGTCATCAAGCCCGGGCATCAGTCTGATGAGTGAGGGCATCAGTTATATTGCAGCGGCTGAGTGTCCGGCCGTTTTTGTGAACATAATGCGGGGTGGACCCGGGCTGGGTGGGATCCTGCCATCGCAGGCAGACTATTTTCAGGCCACCAAAGGCGGGGGGCACGGCGACTTTAAACTGCTTGTTATGGCACCTGCTAGTGTTCAGGAGGCTGTGGAAATGGTCATGAGGGCTTTCCCACTGGCAGAAAAGTATCGCAACCCGGTCATGATTTTGGGGGATGGACTGATCGGTCAAATGATGGAGCCGGTTGAATTTCCGGATCATCTCAAGACGGCACCAACCAATAAAAATGATTGGGCCACCAACGGCATGGCGACGCGGAACAGCAAAAAACGCAACCTGGTCAAATCTCTCTACTTGAATCCCGAAGAGCTCAATACCCATAACCTCAAGCTAAAAGCCAAATATGAGCAAATGCAAAGAGAGGAAGTTCGTTATGAGTCTTTCAATCTGGACGGGGACTATCAGGTGCTTGTGGTGAGCTACGGGACCATGAGCCGCGTGTGTCGAACCGCGATTGAAAACTTGAAAAATGAGGGAATTGAAATCGGTATGATCAGACCCCAAACCCTTTTCCCGTTTCCTGGGAAAGCTATTTTCAAAGGTGCCCAGAAAAAAAGCTGCCAAGCCATACTTTGTGTGGAAATGTCCATGGGACAAATGATTGAAGACGTTGAGCGCAGCGTTGTGGGAATCCGCCCTGTTCAGTGGTTTGGGAAATGTGGTGGCGAAGTACCCTCACCGGAAGAAGTTATGCATGCGGTCGTTGCGTTGGTTGGATTAAAGGTGGCCGCGTAGAAAACGGCACGCGAAAATTAATGACATACGGGGAGCATCAGAAATATGAACCGATACCAGATAATCGCTCGAAATGGTTATCTGAAATGGAGGGGCCATGCAGCATGAAGTGCAATTTGCCGGGTTTGGCGGACAGGGGATTATGCTGATTGGCAAGATTCTCGCACATGCAGCCATGCAGGCGGGATCCGACGTCATTTGGATACCGTCCTACGGGCCAGAGATGCGTGGTGGGACGGCTTATTGCACAGTTGTTACGAGTGATCATCCTATCGGATCACCAATTATTCAGAGCCCCGAGCACTTGGTGGCTATGAACCGCCCGTCTCTGGAAAAGTTCGTGCCAAGAATAAAATCCGGCGGCGTTGTTTTGGTTAACAGTTCTTTAATCACGATCACTTCCGGACGAAAAGATATCGATGAGTTCAGGGTTCCAGTTATTGAGTTGGCCAATAAGTTGGGTAATGCAAAAGTAGCAAATATTATCGCTTTGGGCGCCTTTACAGCACGAAGCCGTGTCGTCAGTTTCGACACGCTCAAAGATGCAGTCAGGCAAGAGTTCAAAGACAAAGAAGCGCTCATACCAATAAATTTGAAAGCACTGGATGAGGGCCGCAGGGCAGCTAAATCGAGGCCTTAAATTCATCCGTCTTGGCAAAAAGCCGGTATCCAAGCGGGCTGGCCGATTAGCGTCACCCACTTTGGCGTATTGTCGCCTGTCACGCCCCTGAAACGAAATCGGGAGATGATCCGATTTTTTTTTATGTACGTGCTTTCGCAAATTTGCGAATCAGCCTATTGAGAATTTGCGAACTCGATATTCACTTCCTGAAATTTCAAATTTAATCTTTCTATAACCTTAAGATATCATATCAAAAATTTAATCGTCATGGTCATGGCATGGTTCATGCTTCGGATTAAAAGGTGAAAGTCATCAATATTCGAGAATTGGCAACCTATTTTTACGGAGCTGCAAGATCAGTTGGAATGGTGTGATCCACCCGATTCTTTTTATCCCGATTGTTAGACATAACCAAAAAATCTTGGAAAGTAAGGAGTAAGCGATGGTTGAAAAAATCGATGTCAAAAAAGGTAAGAGTAAAAAGCTCGCGGACCCGTCAGAGGCTACAATTGATGCTGCCAGCCAGGAGATGATTAAACGCGCCCAGGATTTAGGTATCGAAACAGCGTTTGACCGGGCTGTCAGTATGAAACCCTGTAATATCGGAACGCAAGGCACCTGCTGTAAAAATTGCGGTATGGGACCTTGCCGGCTGCCCTTACCAAAAAGCGGCCTGGATGGCGAAGACGACCGCAAAGGCATTTGCGGGGCAACGCCAAACACCATAGCTGCCCGCAATTTTATCCGGATGATTGCAGGCGGAGCAGCGGCCCATTCCGATCATGGCCGCTCTGTAGCCGAAGTATTTTTAACCGCTGCCAGAAAAGAAACCGACGCCTATCAGATAAAAGATACCCGCAAATTGATTGCAGTCGCCAAACATCTGGGCGTTGCCACAGAACTGGAAGTTGACGGCAAAAAACTGGATCGTAATCTGGACGAAATTGCCGTGGAGGTCGGTGAAAAGGCAATGAATGAATGGGGTAAGCCTGACGGTGAACTGATATATGCAAAAAGGGCACCCGAAAATCGATATAATATCTGGAAAAAAATGGGTGTGATACCCCGAAATATTGACCGAGAAATTGTTGAGATTATGCATCGAACGCACATCGGCGTGGATCAGGATTATAAAAATTTAATGAAACAGGGAACCCGGGCGGCTATTGCAGATGGGTGGGGTGGGTCCATGTTGGCGACCGACCTTCAAGATATCCTTTTTGGGGCTCCGACGCCGGTCATATCGGAGGCAAATCTCGGTATTATGAAAGAAGACATGGTGAATATTGTCATTCATGGCCATGAACCGGTTCTATCGGAGATGATTGTGGCTGTATGCCAAACCAAAGAAATGGATGACTATGCCAAATCAAAGGGGGCCAAGGGAATTCAGCTTTCCGGGATCTGCTGTTCCGCAAACGAAATACTCCAGCGTCACGGTGTACCGCTATGCGGAACATTTCTCCAACAGGAATTGGCGATTATTACCGGAGCCTGCGACGCCATGGTCGTCGACATTCAATGCATTTTTCAGAACCTGGCCAATGTTGCCAAATGTTTCCACACCAAACTGATTACCACCCATCCGATTGCAAAAATGGAGCAGAGCAATGTCATCCATATTGAATTTGATGAACACCATGCCTTGGAAGATGCCAAACGAATCGTCAAGTTAGCTATTGACAATTATGAAAACCGAGAGGCTGAGGTCATGATCCCCAGCCAAAAATCACCCATCGTTGCCGGATTTGGCGTGGAATCTATTGAGTATCATCTGGGGGGAACCTTCCGGGGGTCTTACTACACCTTGAATGACAATATAATCAACGGCCGGATCAGGGGTATCGGCGGTGTGGTTGGGTGCAACAACGCGCGAACCAAACACAACGAAGGCCATGTCCAGATCGTTAAAGAGCTTATCAAAAACGATGTGATTGTACTCACAACAGGTTGCAATGCCATCGCATGTGCCATGGAAGGACTTTTAACGCCGGAAACGGCCGCTGTGTATTGCGGGCCCGGTTTGGCCGAAGTCTGTGAAACCGTCGGCATTCCGCCCGTTCTGCACCTGGGTTCATGCGTCGATAATAGCCGGATACTTCTGGCGGCAACCGAGGTTGTTAAAGCCGGTGGTTTAGGGCACGACATCAGCGATTTGCCTGCGGCCGGTTCCGCCCCAGAGTGGATGAGTGAAAAAGCGATCAGTATCGGACATTATTTTGTGGCCTCCGGCGTATACACCGTATTTGGTGTGACCCTACCGGTAACGGGCGCACCGGTCTTTCAAAAATACTTGTTTGAGGAATTTGAAAAAATGTACCGCGGCATGTGGGATTTGGAAGTCGATCCCATCAAGCACGCTCAAAAAATGATCGCCCATATCGATAAAAAACGTAAGG
>Ga0180436_10003858_pt1 | contig 13643 bp, 8 predicted proteins | sample SS_ome_2_FD_132434 | JGI IMG/M metagenome (GOLD analysis project Ga0180436, IMG submission 132434) | Hypersaline lake sediment archaeal communities from the Salton Sea, California, USA - SS_3_S_2 metaG | ecosystem: Environmental > Aquatic > Non-marine Saline and Alkaline > Hypersaline > Sediment...
CGACCAGGCGCTCTACGTGCGGGGCAACCATACGCAGCCCGCCGACCCGGTTCCTCGCGGATTTCTCACCGCCCTCGGTGGCGAGCCCTTCGAACTGGAGGAGGAAACCGGTCGGCTCCAACTCGCCCGCGAGATCACGGCAGAGGACAACCCGCTCTTTCATCGCGTCATCGCCAACCGGATCTGGACCCACGTCTTCGGGGAAGGAATCGTCTCGTCGGTGGACAACTTCGGCCGCACGGGGCAGGAGCCGACCCATCCCGAGCTGCTCGATCATCTCGCCGCGCGGATCCGGACGACCGGCTACGATCTCAAGGACGCGATCCGCTACCTCGTCTCGACGGAGCTTTTTCAGCTCTCCAGCTCCCCGACCTCGCTGGCCCGGTCGGACGATCCGGCCAACCGACTCTGGACCCACGCGCGGGTCCGCCGCTTCGATGCCGAGATCGTGCGCGATCACCTCCTCGCCGTGTCGGGGCAACTCGACCCCAAGCTCTTCGGGACGTCCGTGGTCTCGAATACCGCCGTGGGCAAGGATGTGCGCCGGGGTGTCTACCTCGAAAGAAGGCGCAAGAGACGGGACGGTTTTCTCGACACCTTCGACATGCCCCTGCCGTCGACCACGCGGGGCAAGCGCGACGTCACCACGACCCCGTCCCAGGCGATCACGATGCTGAACGCGCCTTTCGTGCGTCACCAGGCGAAGGTGTGGGCGGGAGGAAACGCCGCTCGGCCGATCGACGAGAGCCTGCGCGAACTCGTGCGTCACGCCTTCACCCGGCCACCCGGGGCGGAGGAAATGCAGACCCTGACAGACTTCGCCCGCGACAACGGTGGAAGCGTCGCCGGAATGACCGAGGCCGCGCACCTGCTCTTCAATGCGAAAGAATTTCTCTACCTGCGGTAGTGTTCGCAGTTTTCGGTTCGCGGTTCACCGTTATTGAAATGAGTATCCAGAGATTCGAGGAAATTGAAAGCTGGCAGATGGCCCGCGAGGTCTGCAACACGGTGTTCCGTCTCGTGGGCGAGTGTCGGAACTTTTCGCTCAAGGACCAGATGCTTCGATCCTCCGGCTCGATCATGGACAACATCGCGGAGGGATTCGATGCCGGTAGCAATCGCGAGTTCATCCGCTTTCTCCAGTATGCGAAACGTTCCTGCTCGGAACTGCAAAGCCAACTCTACCGCTGCATCGATCAGAAATTGATTTCGCAGGACGAATTCGACGAACACTACTCTCATATCGACCTCATCAAGAAGAAGATCGGCTCCTTCATCAACTACCTCTCCAGGAACATCGATCACCGAAAAGTCTCCGATCCCAGATAATCGCCAACCGCCAACCGCGAACCGCGAACCGCGAACCGCGAACCGAAAACCCACTCCCATGAACAGAAGAACGTTTCTCAGAAGCAGCTCACTCGGTTTCGGCATGCTTGGGCTGCAGAGCCTCGCGAATGCCAGTCGGATGTCCGTCACGCACCACGCCCCGAGAGCGAAGAATGTCATCCTGGTGTATTTGTCTGGCGGACTCTCGCAGGTCGATTCCTTCGATCCGAAACCGATGCTCGACAAGATGGCCGGGGAACCGATGCCGATCCCGGTGAAGGGCACCATGTTCGACAACGTCGGCACGATCATGCCCTCGCCGTGGGAGTTCAAACCGCGCGGCGAGAGCGGGCTTCCGGTGAGTGACCTCTTTCCTCACATCGCCACCATGGCCGACGACCTCTGCGTCGTTCGCTCGATGACGAGCAAGGCCAGCGAGCACGCGCAGGGGAACTTCTTTTTCCACAGTGGCTTCTCCTTCCAGGGGCACCCCAGCGCCGGGGCCTGGATGTCCTACGGTCTCGGCAGCGAGTCATCGGACCTCCCCGCCTATGTCGTTCTTCGCAGCGGCAACGCGGCCGACCCGATCGGCGGGGCGAGCATGTATGGGAACGGGTTTCTTCCCGCCGAGCACCAGGCCTCCTTTCTCAAGGTGGACGGCGACCCGCCGCTGCCGAACCTGAAACCGGGTGAATCTTCTGCCAGGCAGCTCGACAAGATCGCGGCGATGAAGAAGCTCGACCGCAACTTCAACGATTCTCTCGGTGGCTTCGACCCGGTCGAGGCGGCCATTCAGAATTACGAGACCGCCTTCCAGATGCAGGCTTCGGTGCCCGATGCCTGCGACCTGAAAGGGGAGACTGAACTGACCCGCCGCCTCTACGGACTGGAGCACGAGAACGAGACGACGCGCCTCTTCGGTAAGCAGTGCCTCGTTGCCCGCCGACTCGTCGAGCGCGGTGTGCGCTTCGTCGAGCTGTCCTGCCTCCAGAGTTCCGGAAAGTTCGCGCCGCCGATCAATCCGTGGGACCAGCACGGCAAGCTGAAGGAAGGCCACGCCGACATGGCGCAGCAGGTCGACCGGCCGGTCGCCGCGCTCCTCCAGGATTTGAAGGGCAGGGGATTGCTGGACGACACCATTGTCCTCTTCAGCGGCGAGTTCGGCCGCACCTCCTTCGCCCAGGGCAGCGACGGGCGCGATCACGACCCCTACGGATTCAGCCTCTGGGTCGCGGGCGGCGGTTTCAAGGGTGGCCACGTTCACGGAGCGACCGACGAGTTCGGGTATCACGTCGTCGAGAACGAGGTCAACATCTACTCCCTCTGGGCCACGATCCAGCACCAGCTCGGGCTGAACCACGAGGACGTCACCTACCATTTCGCCGGACGCGACTTCCGGCTCAGCGATGTGGAAGGACACGTCGTCCACGACCTCATTTCCTGACCCCCCGAACCAAAAAACAAAAACCACCAACCGCGAACCGCGAACCGAATCCCCATGAAATCCACCGCCTTCCTCTGCGCCATCTTTTTCCTCGGAACACTCACTCTCGTCCACGCCGACGAAAACAAGCCGACCTTTCAACGCGCGGAGATCACCCGAACCGCGGCCCTCGAGGTGGTCGAAGCCGCCATCGCCGAAGCCGAAAAGCGCGGGGAAGTCATCGCCATCGCGATCTGCGATCTCGGCGGGCACCTCATCGCCTTCGCCCGCATGGACGAAGCCAAGCCCGCCGTGGTGAAGATCGCGACCGACAAGGCTTATTCGTCCGCCATTTACCGCGCTACCACCGGCAAGCTCCAGGAAATCTCGCTCCCGGGTGAACCCGCCTACGGCCTCGCGGCGGTCGATCGCACCATTACCTTCCAGGGCGGCATCCCCGTGAAATTCGACGGCGCCATCGTCGGCGGGGTCGGAGTCAGTGGCGCCGCTGCACACGTCGATGAAGAAATTGCCCTCGTCGCGGTGGAGAAAGTCTTCGGCAGACAGGAGTTCGAAACGAACTGACAACCAATAACCGCAGCCGAGCGGAGCGAGACAGACTGCCAAAAGCAGCCCGAAAGGCGAGGCGGGCACGCCGAGTCAAACCGAAAACCGCGAACCGAAAACCGCGAACCGAAAACCATGAACAAACTCGCCATCATCACCGGCGCCAGCTCCGGCATCGGAGCCGCCACCGCGAAAGCCTTTTCCGAGGCCGGCTACCCTCTTCTCCTTCTCGCCCGTCGCCTCGAGCCGATGGAGGCGCTGAACCTTCCCCTCTCGATCTGCCGCGCCGTCGATGTCCTCGATCGCGACGCCCTCGACGCCGCGGTCGCCGAGGCGGAAGCCGAATACGGTCCCGCCGAATACCTGGTCAACAATGCCGGGATCATGCTCAACGGCGACCCCACGAAGCAATCTCCCGAGGAATGGGACGAGATGATCGACATCAATCTCAAGGGCGTCATGAACGGCATTCACGCGGTCCTCCCCGGGATGGTCGAGCGCGAGTCGGGAACCATCGTCAACCTCGGCTCCATCGCCGGACGGAAGACCTTCGGCGCTCACTCCGTCTACTGCGGCACCAAGTTCGGCGTCCACGCCATCACCGAGACGATCCGCGAGGAAGTCTCGCAGAAGAACGTGCGCCTCATCACGATGGCGCCGGGCATGGTCGGCACGGATCTGGTCAACCACTCCACCGACGAGGAGGCGAAGCAGGGCTGGTGGGACTACGCCAACTCCATCGGCGGGCCGCTCGAACCGGAGGATATCGCCGATGCCATTCTCTATGCCTGCCAGGCGCCGCAGCGCGTCTGCATTCGCGAGATCGTGATCTGCCCGACGAAGCAGGAACCATGAAGACCTGGCTTCTCGCGCTTATCGTCACTCTGGTTTCCTGTGTCGGGTTCGCTGCAGAAGAAGAGCCGCCACGCCCCAACGTAGTCATCATCTTCACCGACGACCAGGGGTATGGCGACCTCGGAAGCTACGGGCTCACCACGGCGAAAACTCCTCACCTCGACCGCATGGCCGCAGAGGGGACGCGCTTCACGTCTTTCTATTCGCAGCCCGTCTGCGGCCCCGCGCGCTCGGCGCTGCTCACGGGTCGCTACCCGTCGCGGAGCAAGGGGTGGGGGATGCCGGGCCACGAGATCACCTTCGCCGAGCTGATGCAGGAGGCCGGCTACGCCACCGCCTGCATCGGCAAGTGGGACGTCTCGAATCGGAAACCCATCCTCGACCGCATGCCGCTGGCGCAGGGCTTCGATTCCTACTGGGGTCCCCTCGGCGCCAACGACGCCGGCCACGTCGTCCTCTACGAGGACAACGAACTCATCGGCAAGGATGAGGACCTCGCTTCCCTCAGCCGGCGCTTCACCGACCAATCCATCGAGTGGATCAAGGACCACCTCGAAACCAACCGCGAACCGGCAACTGCAGCCGATCGGAGCGAGTCAGACTGCCAGGGGCAGCCCGGAGGGCGAGGCGGGGGCGCCGAGTCAAACCGCGAACCCTTCCTGTTGTACCTCTGCCACACGATGATGCACACCGTCATCGACGCTTCGCCGGAGTTCCGCGATCGCACCGGCAACGGGCTCTACGCCGACACGCTGGAAGAACTCGACCACGAATGCGGACGATTGCTCGCGGCCCTCGAGGAACTGGGCATCGCGGAGGACACCCTCGTCATCTTCACGAGCGACAACGGCCCCTGGTCGAACGACCAGGAAAACCAGCACGCCAAGCAGGAAGGGACACTCGTCAACGACCGCCCGGTTCCCTGGAGCGAGGGCCCCGAGATCGCTTGGGGTGATCCCGGACCCCTGCGCGGCGGCAAGGCCTCCAGCTATGAAGCGGGACCCCGCGTGCCCTGCCTCGTGAAGTGGCCGGGCCAGGTTCCCGCAGGGCGGGTGAACGACGCGATCTTCGCCACCCTCGATTTCATGCCCACCTTTGCCCACCTCTGCGGCTTCGAACTTCCCGACGACCGGGTCATCGACGGCGTCAACCAGACCGCCTTGCTGCTTGGAGAATCCGAGGAAGGCAATCGCGACACCTACTTCTACCACAGCGGGGCCCACGGCGTGCGGAAGGGGCTGTGGAAATTGCTCAAGGCGGACCGCTGGTCCGAAAAGGAGATGGAGCGGCGCACCTACCCCAAGGATTTCGGGACCAACGAGGTCGAACTCTACCATCTCGAGAAGGACATTGGCGAGGCCACCAATCTTGCCGAGAAGCATCCCGAGATCGTCGCCGAACTCCAGTCCCTCGAACTGCCTCCCGAGAAGGACTCCTTCGCCCAGCCGCCCGCGAAGCCTGTCGCTGCGAAGGAGGATCCCAAGGTGAAGGGAAAAGGCCAGGCCAAAGCCAAGGGTCAACCCAAAGCCAGGCAACGCCTCCGCTCGCCCAACATCGTCTTCTTCATGGTCGACGATCTCGGCATCGGCGATGTGCAGTGCTACCACCCCGACTCCACCGTCCCCACGCCGCACATCGACGCGCTGGCAGAAGCCGGCACCCGCTTCACCGACGCCCACAGCCCGTCCGGCGTGTGCTCGCCGACGCGCCACAGCGTGCTCACCGGGCGCTACCCGTGGCGCGACGGCGTCGGCGGCGCCCTGCAGGGCATCCACGATCCGGCCCTGCGGCGCAACCAGCCTGTCGTCGCCAAGTTCCTTCGCCGCTACGGTTACCGCACCGCACTATTCGGGAAATGGCACATCGGCCTGCGCTTCGCGGGCGACTACTCGATCACGAAACCGGGCCTCATCGAGGGCGAGCCCGACTTTCACCAACCCCTCGTCGACGGGCCCACTCACCACGGCTTCGACGAGTTCTTCGGGGTGAACGGCAACTTCGACCTCGCCCAGCACCTCGACTTCTGGATCGAGAACGATCGCGTCGTCGCACCCGGTTCGCTGGTGAAGAAGACCGAGAAACACCCGCGGCGCGGCATCGTCCTCGACGCCTGGGAGGCGAAGGACTGGGATCCCCGCGACCTCACCCGGCTGCCCATGGAAAAGGCGCTCGCCTTTCTCGACGACCACCACGCGAATCACCGGGACGAGCCCTTCTACCTCCACTTCACCCCGAACGCGATCCACAAGGATTTCTTCCCCAACGAAACGCTGAACGGCGAGCCCGTCGCGGGCCGCGGCGGCAAGCTCGGCCCGCGCGGCGAACTCATCGTCGAGACCGACATCATGCTCGGCGCTTTCGTCGACAAGCTGAAGGAACTCGGGATCTTCGAGGACACCATCGTCGTCTTCACCAGTGACAACGGCGCCCAGGGCGCGACCGAGGCGCTCGAGGTCGGGCATCGCGTCAACGGTCCCTGGGCCGGGTGCAAGGGCATGATCCTCGAGGGCGGCCATCGCGTGCCCTACATCCTCAGCTACCCCGCCGGAGGGGTCGAGGCCGGGGCGGTGAACGACACCGAGCTGAGCCTGGTCGACTGGTTTCCCAGCGTCGCAACCTACGTGGCCGGGCCGGAAGACGTCGCAAAACTCCGTCCCTTCGACGGGGCCGACCGTTCCGCGTTGTTCGAGGGAAAGAATCCGGAGCCCCGCGAGCACGCCCTGATCCACTCGGGCAGCAACCGTCCCATCGGCCAGATCGAGCCGCATCCGATCATGGACGGGCCCCGTTTCGCGGGCTTCGCGGTGCGCGAGGGCGACTGGAAACTCATCGTGAAAGGGAACGAGGGCAAACCCCACGCTCTCTACGATCTCGGCACGGATCCCGGCGAGACCAGGAACCTTTTGGAGCAGCATCCCGGACGAGTGCAGCGGATGCGGGAGCGTTTCGTCGAGGCGCGCGATGCGGTGGACTCGCTCGCTCCGAAGAAACGGGCCGAGGCTTCGAAGAAGAAACCGGCGAAGGGGAAGTCGGCGAATCTGGCGTCATCCAACCCGGTTCGCTCATCGACCCGACCCTCTTTGAAAACGCGTCCTGTTGCCGAGGGCGCCCCCGACATCCTCTTCGTCGCCATCGACGACCTCAACACCTGGTCGAAGCTCTACGACCCGGCCTTTCCCATCGAGGTGCCGAACCTCGAACGACTCGCCGCGCGCGGGGCTTTCTTCACCCGCGCCTACTGCGCCGCTCCCGCCTGCGCCCCCTCGCGCGCCGCGGTCATGAGCGGACAACACCCCTCCACCAGCGGGCTCTACAACAATCCCAATAAGCTCGAGGATCACCATGCCGAGACCGTCTTTCTCCCCCAGTGGTTCCAGCGGCACGGCTACCGCACCTGGGGCGTGGGCAAGATCCTCCACGGCGAGCCCAAGACCATCGGCGATCCGCCGCGCCCGATCTTCGAGTCCTTCACGAAGAAGAATATCATCTTCCCGCCCGACAAGCTGCATGGCCCGACGAAGGGCGCCGGTCACCAGCTCGTCTACGACTGGGGGGAAATGGAAGGACCGCTCAGCGACGACCGCACCCTCGATCTCGCCATCGCGCGGATGAAGGAGATCCGCGAAGCGGAGGCCCCGCCCGAGTTCCAGGCCGTGGGCATCTTTTCGCCGCACCTGCCGCACTACGCCCGGCCCGAACATTTCGCCCGCTACCCGGCCGACTCGCTCGTCCTGCCGCCCATGCCCGGGGACGACTTCGACGACATCCCCGCCGCCGGACGCGCCTTCGCCGATTTCCAGAAGAGCTGGAACCAGGATCTCTTCGATGCCCACGCCGCCGGCGATCCCGGGCCCCTGCGCACCCTCGTCCGCAGCTACCAGGCTGCCGCCAGCTACGCCGACGAGATGATCGGCCGGCTCCTCGACGCGCTCGACGCCACCGGCCGCGCCGACGACACTGTGATCGTGCTCTGGTCCGACCACGGCTACCACCTCGGCGACAAGGAGAGCGTGGTGAAGTTCACCCTCTGGGAGATGGCCTGCCGCGTCCCGCTCGTCATCGTCGCTCCCGGCGTCACCGAGCCCGGCACCCGCATCGACACCCCGGTCGATCTCGTCGACCTCTACCCGACCCTCGTCGAACTGGCCGGGCTCCCGTCCAAACCGGGACTCGACGGCGAGAGTCTCGTTCCGCTGTTGAAGAATCCCGGAGCCTGCCGCGAGACACCCGCGATCACCACCTTTCTCGAGGGCAACCACGCCATCGCCACGAAGGACTGGCGCTACCTCCGCTACGCCGACGGCAGCGAGGAACTCTACCGCGCCGGGGATGTCTGGAATCACGACAACGTCGCGGGTGATGCGGAGCATGCGAAGGTTCTGGCCGGGCTACGGGAATGGCTGCCGGACCTGAAAGTGAATCTGCTCCGACCCTAACCACCCAACGCCCGACCGACCCGTTTTAATTTTCACAGCAACTATGCCGCCTCCGGCTTCCTCATTTTGTAACCCCGGAAAGTCAGCATTTCAGGAAGGTCTGCTCAGCTTACAAAACACCTCAACTGCGTATGTGAACAGTGTTGATAGAAGGAGGGTAAAGTGTTCAGAAAAACACATATGCCATCCATCTATCGACCACGGCGCCCCCGCGCCTCGCCACTCTGGCACATCGTCCACGATGCCTGGGACGAGTTCATCGCCCACTACGAATCCCGCCATCGCAGGACTCACGGCCCGCTGCGCCGGGATACCGTGTCGGTGGTCGACCAGTTCTACCGCTGCGGCGACCTTGCCGCCGGATTCACCCGTCTCCAGTGCCCCGACTGCGGCCATGAGAAGCTCCTCGCCTTCACCTGCAAGACCCGGCATTTCTGCCCCAGTTGCCACCAGCGCCGCGTTCGCGCTCTGGGAGACTGGATCGCCCACGAGGTCTGCTTCGAGGTGCCGCACCGCCAATTCGTCTTCACCATGCCCCGGCCCCTGCGCGGCATCTTCCGCAAGCGCCGAAAGCTTCTCGACCATCTCTTCCGGGTCAGCATCGAGTGCCTGCGCGACTGGATGCGCGCCCGGCTCGACCTGCCGGATGGAAAGCTCGCTGCCGTTGCCGCCGTCCAGACCTTCGGGGATTACTTGAACTTTCATCCCCACCTGCATGTCCTGGCCGCGACCGGGCTGGTCGATCGGGATGGACGCTTTCACCTCATGCCCGTTGAGTCGATCGAGCCGCTGAGCGAACTGTTCCGCCACCGCTTCATCGCGACACTGCTCCGGGAAAAGCTCATCAGCGAAAAGAAAGCGCGGCAGCTCCTCGGCTGGACCCACAGCGGGTTCAGCCTGGACGCCGGGGAGAAACCCGTGGCTGCCCATGATGTCGACGGTCGCCGGCGGCTTGCGGAATATCTTCTTCGCGCGCCGTTCTCGTTGGAGAAGATCACCTGGAACGAAACGTCCCGGAAAGTCATCTACCGCTCCAAGCGCAGCTGGCACACCAAGAAAAACTTCCAGATCTTCGAGGTCACCGACTTCCTCGCCGCCGCCGTCGAGCACATCCCGCCGAAGGGTCAGCAAACCGTGAGATACTACGGACTCTATTCCAACAAACGGCGCGGCATGGACGCCCGCGCGGGGCGGCATCGCCCGACGATGCGGGAGGCTGCGAGTACGAAACCGGCGGGGACTGCCTCCGAAACCCTCTTCGTTCTCCCTCCGCCCGAGCCGAAAAGCCGACGGGCATTGCGCCCCCTCTGGCGCGATCTGATTGAGAAGATCTGGGGCGAGGATCCGATGATCTGCCCCTGCTGCAAGGGAACAATGAAGACAGTTGGGACGATGATCCGGCGGGATGAAGTCGAGTTCTTTCTGCGCCTCCATGGTCTTTGGGAGGGCATTATAGCGCTGCCGCCGCCGCCCCGTCCTCCCTTCGATATCGACACGATGGAGCCGCTCGACGTGCCGCCGCAGTGGAGCTGGAGTGACGAGATCGAGCCGCCGCCCGAGGATTGGTGGCGGAGCCATGTCGATCTCGAGTGGCAGGCGCCCGAACTCCCGCTCGACGATGGGCAAGTCCTGGTTCTCGATGCCGACACTGCCATGCCGCGACAGCGGACAGTTGAACGCGAAGCCAATCCGCAGAGCCTGAGTGGAGCGAAGGATAGTCCGTTTCCTGCCGACGAGTGGCCCGTCTATCGGGTGGACTGACGTGAGGCAAGAACCACACAGGGAAGAGCACCCGCCGATTTCAGACACTGAATCGAGCCGGAGCGGCAGGGGTGTGTCCACGCGTCGGTGAATTGCGGGCGGATGTCCCACGAATCCGTTCGACATCCCGGCGTAGGCTTGACGACAGGGGAGAAATGCGGTCAAATCTCGGTGAATGAGGCTCTTTCAGCCCTTCCTCCCCCTGCACCCCCTCCAACCCGGGGCAATGTCCGGTGACGGAGCGGCGGGGTCGAAAAAGCAAATCCTTAGCAGTTAAATTGTTAATATAGTTGTATTAAAAAAAAGGTTGACTTACGTGGCAGATTTCACTAATGATTGAGCTTTCTGTTTGTTAGACCTTTGCTTCAAATTGAATCACGATAACACTATGAAAAGACTACTCACACACACAGCTATTCTCGGGGCAATCCTTGTCACACCATTCAGTTATTCTAACGACCAAAAGGAATCACCTTGGCGTTGGTCTCGAGAGGTCAATGCTGGGTGCGAAGTGCCAGTTGATTGCAAAAATTTTCTCCCACAGGATTGTCCCGACCGGATTCAAGGGTCAGTCAACTTTCTCTATCTCAAGCGTTCGGAACCTGCTAAGCGGATATTGGCCGGGGCAACTGGGGTAACGAACGGTGTTACTTCGGTCACCAATACTATCGATGCATCGAACTATGATTTTGATTTCGAGGCGGGGCTTGATGTCAGTGCGGCGATCCGCTTGGGAGAATCTGCGGATTGCTTAGTTTTGGAGGCACGGGGCATGGGGCTGAGTGAATTCACTGGTTACCAAGACTATCGTGCTACTCAGGCCAATCCCACTCTTACCACATTTTTCAACACTGCCAACCCCAATATGACACTTCCTCCTGTAGGGCTGGTTCATTCGACCTACACAAGCGAATTATCTTCATTCGAAGTGAATTTGAAGAAACAACTTGAGTGTGTCGAGGTGTCTCTTGGTTTGCGTTACGTGAATCTGGACGAATCCGCCAGTATCGTTGCCCAAGGTTTAGTGTCCAATTACACCTTACTTTGGCAGACCGACAATGATTTTTATGCCGTGCAAGCCGGCGCCCAAGGGGAACTTGGTTGTATCGGCCGTTGCAAGATTGTGGCATTTGGACGGGGCGCGATAGGAGTAAATTCTGCCGAGCTCGCAGCCCAGACAAGTGAAGTTCCACTGGCAACCGGAAATCGTGAGGGTGGCAATAGCGATACCTTTTTTGCCTCCATGGTCGAGGCTGGTTTTGGCTTGGAGTTCCCGATCAGTGATCATAGCTCCCTCTATGCAGGTTATCATGGAGTGCTCCTAAACAACATGGCCACAGCGGCTGACAATCTTCAGCACGTGACCACCGCCAACACGACAGCTAATCCTGTCCAAAGCACGGTCTCCACCGAAGTCCGGGCTGGAACATCGGTTTACTACCACGGATTGAAGACCGGCTATTCGTTCGTTTGGTAATAGAACAGAGTTGATTTTTTAAGGTGAAAGACGACATGGCGACGATCCAGTTGAGATCGTCGCCTTTTTCGTATGGTGGATGTGGAATCCTCCACTATGCACACGAGAAACGCTCACGCCTTCCTCTACCATGGCAAACCGTAGAGAAACTAACTGGTAGGATTTTGCTTTTTCAAGGGGAAAAGTCAAGCCGCTTCGGATCGGGGGGATGGATGGGGTCCAACTGGACTGGTAGGATTTTGCTTTTTCAAGGGGAAAAGTCAAGCCGCTTCGGATCGGGGGGATGGATGGGGTCCAGGGGAAGGAAGGGTTCAAAAGCTGGTCTCATGGCCTGATTTGGCCCAATTTCCAGGGCGAGATCAAGAACTGATGACGCGATTCCTGTGATTCTTGCTGGGTGGAGGGGGATTTTCCCGATTTCCGTCTGAAATCGCCAATTCCCAGGCAGACCTCTCCGGTAAGCCTCCCGGAGCGGGAATCTTTGATGAGTTCTGGTGGGTGGACCTTTCCTCAGTTCATGAAGAAGACCGGAACGTCTTCGGGTGGCAGCGGATCGGCATCGAGCACCAGAGTTCTTCCGTCATCCAGGGGCAGTTCCGGCGCTTCCCACCTTTTTTCCAGGTCTTCGGGCTGAGCTCCGATTTCTTCCCTCCAATGCCTGCACCCCCTCCAACCCGGGGCAATGTCCGGTGACGGAGCGGCGGGGTCGAAAAAGCAAATCCTTAGCAGTCGAATCCGGGTCCTCGATCGGGTGGACGGGGAAAAGGGGCCTTCTCGCTGTCGAAATCTCGGAGCCGATGCGGCAAGGGGTGAGTTCCTCCTCTTCCTCGATTCCGACGACCTCCTCGCCCCCACCTGCCTCGCCGAGCGGCTCGAGGCGGCCGAAACCGAACCTGATTTCGACCTCTGGGTCTTCCCGGCAGGCACTTTTGTCGAGACCCCGGGAGACAGCGAACAACTGTGGGGAATCATGGACTTGCCTAGAAACGATGCCGAGCGCTTTGCGGGTGGAGACGCGCCCTGGCACACCTCCTCTCCCGTCTGGAGAAAGTCGGCCTTTCGAAATCTCGGAGGATTCAACGAGCGCATTCTCTACGGCGATGATGCCGATCTCCATCTTCGCGCCCTTCTTGCCTCTCTCCGCATCCGCCAGTTCCCCGACCGCGCCGCCGACATCTTCGTGCGCCGGTCCGATGAGGCACGAATTACGAACACGCTCGATGACACTCTCCTGCATTCCCGCCGTGTCCGCCTCAAAGAAGGCAATCGCCTCCTCCGGGAACCGGAAGTTCCCCTTCCTCTCCGCGAAATCTGGGAAGGCCAACACATTGTCGAGGCCGAGTTTCTTCTATTCCGCGATCAGGGATGCGCGGACATCGAGTCGGTTCTTTCGCTCTGGCGGGATGCCTACTCTCCCTCCCCCTTGCGGCGGCTCATCGTGATTTCCTACGTTCAGTTCGCCCTCCTGACTCGGAATCGCGCCTACCTCCTTCTTCGGCTGGCCCGTCGCCTCGCCATCGCCGTTCTTCCTCGCGCCTACTTTCCCTGACCGGTCTGAGCTTAGGTCCGCCGCCATATCTCCTCCCCCACGGTCACCATGAATTCCTCACTCGCAAAAAGTCTCCGCAAGCAGTGGCTCCGCACGCGAAATCTCCGGCGCGCCCGGCGCTTCGCGGCCGCTCTCACAACAGGAGCTCCCCCTGTATTCATCCTTACCAATCCCGCCGACCTTCACTTCGCCCCTCTCGCTGTCTCGACCCGAAGCAAATCTCATACCCAGATTTTCGTCGGCAAC
>Ga0180436_10003860_pt1 | contig 13637 bp, 10 predicted proteins | sample SS_ome_2_FD_132434 | JGI IMG/M metagenome (GOLD analysis project Ga0180436, IMG submission 132434) | Hypersaline lake sediment archaeal communities from the Salton Sea, California, USA - SS_3_S_2 metaG | ecosystem: Environmental > Aquatic > Non-marine Saline and Alkaline > Hypersaline >...
GGAATGCCATTTGGACAGGAAATTTCATGCCATTTAAGATAGTGGTACTGGTTTGACCAGAAAAAGTTTTAGCAGTGGATCGGGTAGATCTTTATAATTGGCAGATGCAGCCGCATCTGTCAATTCAAAGGCTGCATCCACGTAGCCGATGGTCCCCACCGGGTTGGAACCGCCGGGATAGAGATAGTAGGCACCTGGATAGCGTACACGGCCAAATAGATAATACCAGAGCATGGCATTCAAGAAAGTTCGTTTGTAAATTAACCTGGCTTTGTAGCTGGTAAAAAGGAGCAGCGTCTGCTTGACATTTTCGGTAATGGGCTGCTTGAACAAAATCAAGGTCGTATGCATGCCCAGGCGATTACCAAAGATAGTAGTGGCCAACCCATGGTGGGTGCCAATTCCACCGGGAGTGATGATGTGGGTCTTCTGTTTTGCCTGAACATGGGCCAGGATAAAGGCCAGTTTTCTCACCTTATTACCGGCATAGACCGGTGAGCTCAGATCATCCCGCTTGATCCAAAGATTGCGGCAGCCCATTTTATTTAACGCGTGAACCGGTGTCGGTAGATTGCCGATGGGGATTCGCGGAATGCATCCCCTCAAATGGGGATACCGATGGAAGAGAGCGGGCCAGATATTGTCCTCATGCATATGGATTCATTATATGAAACATACACTAAAATCAAATCAGAAATACCCCGGAGAGTGATGGCTAACTGGCAATGAGGACCAAGGCCAACAGCGCGATACCAACACCGGCCCATTGTTGCAGTTGTAAGCGTTCTTTGATGATTAGCCAGGCCAGGAAAACAGTCGTTGCCGGATATAAGGATGAGAGGGTTGCCGAGATGTCCAACCGGCCGATGTGAGTGGCCAAGGCAAAGAAAAGGTTCCCCAGAACGTCAAAAACACCGGCCATGGCAATTAAAGGCAACTGCTTTTTTGCCGGGATGCGGGTATTGGGCTTCAAAAGAAATAATATCAGAACCAGGGGTAATGACATACAGCGGGTGCCCACCAAGGGCCAGAGTACCGATTCCTGACTGGCGCTGTCGATGAGGACGAAGAAAAGCCCAAAACCGAGACCGGCCAGCAGCGGAAGAATGAGTTCGGAGAACCGATAATCGCCATTTTCATTCTTGGTGTAGGAGAGCAGCCAAACCGAAAACAAAGCCAGGCCCAAACCAAATAGTTTGCTTGTAGCCGGAAGTCCTTCTCTAAAAAAGGAAACTCCAATGGGGATCAATGCCGTAACAACCGCCGATAAGGGTGCGACGATTCCCATACGACCCCGGGAAAGTCCTTCATACAGGGCGATCAAACCGAGTATTCCCACAAGACCGGCCAAGGACCCGTAAATAATATGTTGAAAGGGGGGAAAGGGGTCTGCAACATAAAGTGCCAGGGAAAAGAGAAGTACGGCACCAATAAGTTGCGAGAAGAGAATTACGGAAAGAACGCCGCTTTTTTTGGAGGCAAAACCGGCACTAAAATCACCGGTACCCCAGAATATGGCCGAGCTGAGACCATAGGTAATTGCTAATACTTCGGGACCCATATGGTTATGCTGCCTTTCATCAGCCGTCTGGCGTCACCTGCTTGTGTATTGTGCTAGATCGAAGCCGGTAGGCCCCAAAAATTAGAAATACGATCAGGCCAATTATAAATGCCCACGGGAACCACTGAAACGACTGGATAAATACAAGACCTTCTAGCTGTTGCGCATCGATATCCGGATTCAGGGCAGATGTTCGCGGCTTCAGCCGGGCCAGGAGAACCGAGTAGAGCAGGCCTAATAGTCCGTAAAAAAGGTTAAAGGACAAGCCCTTAAAACTCAAAACCGTGGCGCGGTGGCTGGACGGTGTGATTTGGTTCAGATAATGACTGACAAAGAACCCGGTCATATACATGCCACTAAAGAGAATGAGAGCTGGAACCAATCCGATGATGGGTTTGAAAAAAGACATTCCCACCAGACCGATGATTGTGGTGGCGGCGATGCTCAGCAAGTTCATCCGCGGGCTAAATCGATCGGTCATCTTGGTGGCGATACGGGGGATGACAAGACCCAGTCCAGCCAGCAGGGAGCCGATGATGCCGAAAGTTGCTTCCGGAATTTCAATCAGGCGATAATACTGGCTGGTCAACGTGATGACCATGCGGATGATCCCGTCGAAAAGGAATCCGGCAGCAATAATCACCATGGCCCACGGCGTCACCAGGATCCAGCGACCGGCCTGCAAGGTCTGGCCGATTATCTGTTTAACACTTTGACCGCATTGTTCCAAGGGCCCGCAGGCATCTTCCGTGGTACCGTTGAGTTCTTTCATTTTCAGGGTGACAAACAGGGTGATTACGGCCATGCAAAGGGTCAGATAGATGGGAAAGCGGATGGTGTGGCCTAGTTTAAGTTCAATATCCAGGCCGATCCAGCTCATGACCCCTTGCATGAAAACCGGATCATAAATGGCAGCCCCCAGGGACATGGCAATAATAGAGGCCACGGCTTTCAACCGCATCTGCATGGCCAGAACCCGTCGCCATTGGGACTCACCCCCGGCAGCTTTCAATGCATCATAGGCCAGAGCCTCGTCGGCACCACTGGCGGCGGCCTCGGCCGTCCCGCTGAGCACCCGATTGATGAGAAAAACAGTGAACAGAAGACCCGAATAACCCCGGGGTACAAAACAGAGCAACAGCATCTCAATAATCATGAGTACGCTGGCCAGGATTAAGAGATTGCGGCGGCCCCATATGTCCGCCAGTGCACCGGAGGGCACCTCCATGATGACGATGGTAGCGGCCCAGACGGCATTCATGAGTGCAAATTGGGACACCGTTAACCCAAAGTCGATGAAAAGAATCGTGAAAACCGGATAATAAAACCGAGCATTGAAGAATACACGAAAAGCAATGAACAGCCTGATATTGCTTACGGCAAAGGGTGAGGCAAGGGATGCGTTGTGGCTATCCATCTGTTTATGCCATCCTGTTTTGTATTGGGTAATGGTGTTCACGTAAGATAAAAATCAGAATGAAATATAGGCATTGAACACGATAATGCAATAGAAAATGAGTCTTGTACTGCGGCAGCAGTTGTCATAAGATGACGTGGCGCGCAGCCATCAGCACTAAGCAGTCTGCAGGAGACTGAATTCAGGATTCAGGATACAGAAGTCAGGAGACAGGGTGTTGAGTTGCGTGTTACAGTAATATAGCATCAAGCATCCTGCATCCCAGACGTCGGATGTCATCCCAATGAAAATGGGGATCCAGGATACGCCTTGAGCTAATAGCTTTGTCTGGATTCCCATCCCTCTTCCGAGGGGGACAAGCTTCCATGGGAATGACGGGAAGTGTAAGAGAAGGTTCCTGTGGTCGAAAAACGCTTTAAAGGTGACAACTTTTAATCAGGACTAGACCTAAGCTGCTTCGTTCTGGTCGCTTACCGCTGGATGCTTCGATCCAAGAAAGATAATAGGCAGTATAATATGACGCGATTTGAATTATTCCGGGTTAAAAACGCTTTGTTGATTGCCAACATCATTTCAAATACCTGTGGTATCATGGTGATTGCCATGAATCTGAGGCGTTCACAGGAACTTATTGAACCGGCAGCTTTGGCTTTGGTTCATCGTGTCAGTTTTGTGTTTATCCCCCTGTCTTTTTTGATTCCAACCATCATCGCTGTGATTTATGAGCAACCCACCCGCAGATACCTGGAAAACCTGTTCAACAAAATTCCAAACCCGGAAAATGTAACCCTGCGGGCCCGTCAGCGACTGTTAAATGAACCATTTTTTTTAATCGGCATGGCATTTTTTGTTTGGCTTTTAGCGGGTTGTACATTTGCGGTTTCGCTGTGGCTGCTGGGCGCAGACCAAATGGCCATCGAGGAATCGTTTTTTCAGAATATTTTTACAGGTTTTATTACCGTGACCATTGAATTCTTTGTGCTCGAGTTTGTATTTCAGCGGCGCCTGGTGCAGTACTTTTTTCCCAAAGGCGGGCTGTCGGCCACGGCAAAAACATTGCGCATCCGAATCCGAACGCGTCTATTGGCACTCATGCTGGCTATCAATGTGGTACCGCTGCTGGCGTTGTATGCTGATATCTCCAAAATATATACGGAATCCACCGGTCTACATCCACAGCTGCCCCAGCTCATCCAAGCCATCAAGTTTGAAATAGTCATTTTCTTTGTGGTGGGGGTATGGGTGGTTTTTCTGGTGAGCAGCAATCTGACCAAACCCTTTGAACATATCATTCAGGTGTTACGCAACATCAAAAATGGCAATTTTAAGAGCCGGGTGCAAGTGACGTCCAATGATGAAATCGGGTACACCGGCGATGTGATCAATGCCATGTCACGGGGGTTGGAAGAGCGGGATCGCATCCGCCATTCCCTGACCATGGCCAAAGAAATCCAACAGAACCTGGTACCCAGAAAAAATGTCAGCATCAATGGTTTGAATCTGGCCGGACGCAGTGTTTACTGTGATGAAACCGGCGGGGATTACTATGATTTTATTCCGGTCGCAGTCAACGATCGTGCGATCACGGGCGTAGCCGTGGGTGACGTAAGCGGTCACGGGATTTCTTCGGCCCTGCTCATGGCGACGGTACGGGCCTCTCTGAGACAACGGGCTTCCATTCCCGGAAGTGCCGCCCAGGTGATAACCGATGTCAACGCCTTGTTGGCCCAGGATGTTGAATACTCGGGTGACTTTATGACCCTGTTTTTCCTGTTGTTGGACACACAACAGGGTTCCCTCGAATGGGTACGGGCTGGTCATGATCCGGCCGTGCGCTATAATCCGGCAACGGACTCTTTTGATGAATTAAAGGGTGCCGGGCTGGCATTGGGTGTGCAGGCCGAATGGCAATATGAAAGTCATACCCTGGATGATCTTGCGGACGGGCAAATCATTTTGTTGGGAACGGATGGTATTTGGGAAGCAGAAAATTCAGATGGTAACCGTATCGGTAAAGAACCAATCTACCAGGTACTTCGCGACAAGGCTGATGACAGTGCGCCGGACATTTTAAAAACCGTATTCGATGTTCTCAGGGAGCATGTAAAAGGCACCCGGACGGAAGACGATATCACCGCAGTAATCGTAAAAATTGAAGGCCTGAAGTCCTAATTTTCTGATAAAGCCATAACCGATTGCCGGCCCATGACAGCTCCTCATGCGAATCTAACATTTTCCTAATGACCTGATAACAGGCAATGCATAAAATTGGCCCATTATTCTATTAACTGCGGACAATCTTAATATTTGATAATGAATTTCCAATAAAAGAGTGTGTGAGGAAATGGCCAAAGAGCATATACTGGTAGTCGATGACGAAGAGGATATTTTGGAGCTGGTTCGATATAACCTGGCACGCGAAGGTTATCAGGTACAAGGTGCCCTGAGCGGGGAAGAGGCCCTCAAGAAGGTCGCCAAAGAATCCTTTGATTTGATTGTATTGGATTTAATGTTACCGGGAATTGATGGGTTGGAAGTCGCCAAGCGGCTGCGCAATGAAAAAAAAAATCAGCAAGTACCCATCGTCATGCTGACCGCTAAGGGCGAAGAAGCAGATGTTGTAACTGGATTGGAATTGGGTGCAGATGACTATGTCACCAAACCCTTCAGCCCCCGAATCCTAATTGCCCGCATTCGGGCAGTCCTACGGCGAAAGGCCAAAGCACCGGAAGATGATTCTGCCGTGATTAGCATCCGCGGCCTGGAGATACATCCTGGAAGGCGAATTGTTTCTACCCAAGAGGGTACCATCGATTTAACCTACACCGAATTTCAGGTGTTATACATATTGGCGCGGCGTCCAGGTTGGGTGTTTACGCGCTCGCAAATAGTCGACGCTGTTCGCGGCAGTGACTACCCGGTGACCGACCGTAGCGTGGATGTCCAGATTGTTGGTTTACGCAAAAAACTGGGCAGCTATGGTAAGTTTATTGAGACGGTCCGGGGTGTTGGCTATCGCTTTAGGGAGAGCCAATGATCAAACGCAGGCGGTTCATATGGCGTCTGTTCTTACCTTTTGTGCTGATAACGCTCGTATCACTCATCGCAGTAAGTTGGTATGCTACCAGTTCTTTGGGCAGGTTTTACATGGATCAAACGGCGGCGGATCTGGAAGCCCGGGCGCATCTACTGGAAACCCAAATGGGACAAGGTGCTTTCATCTACCAACCTGATGTGGTGGATGCTTTCTGCAAAGAAGCCGGCAAACGTTCGGCCACCCGTATAACCGTGATTCTTCCCAGCGGGGTTGTAATCGGAGATTCCAGGGAAACACCCCGCCATATGGATAACCATGCCGGCCGTACCGAGATAGCAGATGCATTGAATGGCGTGGTGGGTAATTCTCTTCGTTACAGCGACACCTTGCATCAGCGCATGATGTATGTGGCCATCCCCTATTTTGAAAACAACCAAGTTGCAGCCGTAATTAGAACATCCTTGCCGGTGACGGCGTTAGATGAAGCGCTTGCTGACATCCGTATTCGCATTACCCTTGGTGTCTTATTGATTGCAATCATTGCCGCCATCGTCAGTCTTCTAATATCCCGTCAGTATAGCCGTCCCATAGAGGAAATGAAAGAGGGAGCGGCTCGATACGCACATGGTGAGCTCGAACATCGATTAACTCTGCCGGATTCAGAGGAAATGGCTGGCCTGGCGGAAGCCATGAATTTAATGGCCGAGCAGCTCAGTAACCGAATTGATACCATCCGCAGTCAGCGCAGAGAATTAGAAACAGTTCTTTCCAGTATGCTGGAAGGCCTTATCGCCATAGACAACGAAGAGCGAATTATCAGCATCAATCAAGCGGCGGCCAACTGGTTTGAAGTCGATGTCAAGAGCGCCCAGGGGCGTAGTTTGCAAGAAATTATTCGCAATCAAGCGCTCCAAAAGTTTGTTACAGATGCGCTCCAAAGCGGCGAACCGATGGAGGACGATGTCACTGCCTTTCAAAGTGGTGAAAGGGTGTTGAATGTAAAAAGCTCTCCATTGCTGGATGCTGTTCATAAACGGATTGGAACGCTGATTGTCTTTAACGATGTGACCCAACTCAGGCGTTTGGAGAATATGCGCCGTGATTTTGTGGCCAACGTAAGCCACGAGATAAAGACGCCGCTTACGGCCATCAAAGGATTTGTAGAGACACTGCAACACAACAATATTGAGGATCCGGATGAAACGAAACGATTTTTAGGTATTGTGTTGAAACATGTTGATCGTTTGAGTGCCATCATTGAGGACCTACTTTCATTGGCACGCATCGAGCAGGAATCTGAAGATGCACGGTCTGCATATCAACAGAAACTACTAAGAGGGGTGTTCAGAGCAGCCCTACAAATTTGCCGCCCCAAGGCCGAGCAGAAAGAGATTACCATTACGCTTGCGTGTCCCGATGACCTTGCGGCTCGAATCGATCCGGTATTATTTGAGCAGGCTATCGTCAATCTACTGGACAATGCTATTAAATATAGTGAATCCAACAGTACCATAGCTATTGTGGCCAAACAGATAGATGACGAGCAAATCACTATTCGGGTTCAGGATCAGGGAATCGGCATTGCTCAGAAGCATTTATCCCGCCTATTTGAACGGTTTTACCGGGTGGATAAAGCCCGTAGTCGTAATTTGGGCGGAACCGGATTGGGTCTTGCCATCGTCAAACATATTGCCCAAGCCCACGACGGAAAGGTATCCGTTGAAAGTAAACTTGGTGAGGGCAGTACATTTACCATAAGCCTACCGAATACCACTTCACCCTAATTCCACTATTAAACAATTTGATTTCGAGGTGCCTTGGAGGGTCCAAGGGGTCAAGGATTCCAGGATTCAAGTGATTGGTTTGCGAGTATTTGCACGGCGTGGAGCTACAAAGCTGTAGTATGCTACCGTGAAGGTGCGATAGATGACCGGGCCAATAGCCAGTTCGTTCTTGTCAAGTTTTATGATTTGCTCAGATTAGCCGAAGCGCCCTGTAATATAGTCCTCAGTCAGCTGATGACTCGGATTGGTAAAGATTCGTTCGGTGGGACCCACCTCGATCAGATCGCCCAAATGAAAATAGGCCGTGCGCTGGGAAACCCGTGACGCCTGCTGCATGGAATGGGTAACGATGACGATGGAATATTGCGTTTTTAATTCGGCAATCAAATCTTCGATGATGGCCGTCGCAATGGGATCCAGGGCTGAACAGGGCTCGTCCATGAGAATAACTTCCGGACTCACCGCAATGGTGCGCGCAATACATAGACGTTGCTGTTGACCGCCGGAGAGTCCGGTTCCCGGCTGATCGAGGCGATCTTTGACTTCCTCCCACAAACCCGCTTTTTTCAATGATGTTTCCACAATTTCGTCCAAATCGGACTTGGTTGGCGCAAGGCCATGGATCTTGGGGCCGTAAGCAATATTCTCATAAATGGACTTGGGGAAGGGATTGGGCTTCTGAAACACCATACCGACCTGCGCCCGCAGGGGCACCACATCAATGTTCTTATCATAGATGTTGACGCCATCCATGATGATATCGCCCGTTACCCGGCAGCTGTCAATGGTATCGTTCATGCGGTTGAGGCAGCGGATAAAAGTTGACTTGCCACAGCCAGAGGGTCCGATCATCGACAATACCTCGTTGTTGCCGATGTCAATGGAAACATTGATGATGGCCTGCTTGTCATCATAAAAAACGTTAACATCACGACACGTCATACGCGGGTTTTCTACCGTAACATCTCCGACAGTCTGGCGATCATCACGGTCAACAAGTATGCGACCATGGTCTTTGCCTTTGATCTTATTGGGAATACTTTCTGACATAAACATTATCGACCCAGTCCTATTGAGTGATCATACAAACAGTATGGTTATCGTGAACGGTTATTAAATGTCAAATCTGAAGTTAAATAAATAGACCGGGCTCAAAGGCCCGGTCTAAAGTTTATAATGCGATTTTATTTAACAGATGTAAGGGTTTTCAGCGAACTGGTGTTGCTTCTGAACATCTTACGTTCACTGTCCGGCATGGGAATCAGGCCTTTTTCGCTCAAATACCCATCTTCGCCAAATGCTTTTTCGCTGGTAAACTCTTTCAGGTATTCTTTCATGCCCGGGATAACATTCACATGTGCCTCTTTTACATAGAAGAAAAGTGGCCGGGAAACAGGGTATTCACCGTCCGCGATGGCATCGAAGGTGGGGCGTACACCATCCACATGGGATCCTTGGATCTTATCGGTGTTTTGATCCAGGAAGCTGAATCCAAAAATGCCCAGAGCTTTGGGATTGGCTTCCAGTTTCTGAACGATCAGGTTGTCATTTTCACCGGCTTCGATGTAAGCACCGTCTTCACGAATCGTGTGGCAGACGGCTTTATATTTTTGCTTGTCTTTCTTCTTCATGGCCTTGATCCAGGCGAATTTCTTGGCGCCACCTTCCATGGCCAGTTCCACGAATGCATCGCGTGTTCCACTAGTCGGAGGCGGACCCAATACCTCTATTTTTGTGGCCGGCAAAGCAGAATTGACATCCTTCCAGGTTGTATAGGGATTCGGTACCAGTTTTTCGGCACCACTGGGATCGGGTACATCTTTGGCCAATGCCAGGAAGATATCCTTGCGGGTCAGCTTCAATGGGCTGGTTTTCTTTGAATTGGCCATCACAATGCCGTCATAGCCGATCTTGACTTCGATAATACCGGTCACGCCGTTGGCCTGGCATTTTTCGAATTCAGATTTCTTGATAGCTCGGGAAGCATTGGTGATATCGGGATGCTCGACACCGACACCGGCACAAAACAATTTCAACCCGCCGCCGGATCCGGTTGACTCAATCTTGGGTGTTTTAAATGATGTGGTTTTACCAAATTGCTCAGCGACGACGGTTGCAAAGGGATAAACCGTAGATGAGCCTACGATACTGATGTAATCTCTTCCTGAAGCTGCAATGGCAGTACCAATGGCAGTTGCCACAAAAATTGCAGCAATCAAAACAATGGTTCCTTTTTTCATGCTTCTTTCCTCCTTGGGATTAAAATGTGATAAAGCCGAAGACGTGCTTACGGCGACGTCTTTAATAGGATAGATTTTAAGATCTGATTGTTAGCCTCATATTAGGATAACATTTGTATTTTATTTTAGTTTAAGATCGGGCGCTTTTTTTAAAGGCGTTTCGCCGCTGCTTGATATAAATATTTTTCACGATCCTAATAATAGTGATACTACCAACGGCGTTCGAACTTCTTCCGAAAAAATATTGCGGCAGCATTCATGGTTATCAAAAAGGCCAAAAGAACCATAATGGCCGCAGAGGTTCGTTCCACAAAGGCCCTTTCAGGGCTATCCGCCCACAGATAGACCTGCACCGGGAGCGCTGTGGACGGATCCGTAAAACCGCCGGGAATGTCGACGATGAAGGCGACCATGCCAATCATTAGAAGCGGAGCCGTTTCACCCAGGGCACGAGCCATGCCGATAATGGTACCGGTCAACATTCCTGGAAGCGCAAGGGGTAAAACATGGTGGGCTACCATCTGCATTTTTGAGGCTCCCACACCGAGGGCGGCCTCCCGAATGGAGGGGGGAACCGATTGCAATGCCGATCGGCTGGCGATAATGATGGTCGGCAGGGTCATCAGCGTTAGCACCAAACCACCGACAACCGGAGCTGAGCGCGGCAGATTAAAAAAATTGAGAAATACTGCCAGCCCCAACAATCCGAATACAATCGAGGGAACCGCAGCCAGATTGTTGATGTTGATTTCGATCAGATCGGTCCAGCGATTTTTAGGCGCGAATTCTTCCAGGTAGACGGCAGCTGCCACACCAATGGGAAATGAGAGCAGCAGGGTGACAACAAGGGTGAAAAAGGATCCCATTACGGCACCCCAGATACCGGCGAGCTCTGGCTCCCGTGAATCGCCGACAGAAAAGAATGTTTTATTGAATCGTTTTATTAACTTTCCCTGTGCTTCAAGTTCATCAAGCCATTTGAACTGCTGGTCCGTTAAGCGCCGTTCGCTTTCAGGTACATCGCGTTTGATATGTCCTTTTAGCAGCATGTCCACATCATCATCAGCCGGCACCCAAATTGACAGTGTTTCACCGACAATTTTAGGATCATTTAGTGCCGCATCGCGCAACTGAAAAGCAGCACCACCGCTGACCAAGCCATACAGTTTGCGTTTTGCGCTCCGGCCTTGGGCATCGGGAAACATGTTGCGTAAAATCTGTTTCACAAGCCCCTGGTAATCAGCCGTAGCCAGTGAATCCTGCTCTAAAATTTTGGGGTCGAAATGAACTTCCAATTGGATATGGGTCTGCCAGAAAGCGCCGTAGCCATTGGCGAAAATGGAGATAAACAAGAGTGAAAGGAAGGCGATGCTGGCCACGATGGCGGCAATGCCATACAATCTAAATAGGCGTTCGGAGCGGTAGCGTCGTGGCAGACTCTGTTTGACGATATCGATGGCGCGTTGTGTATCTTGATTGCTTTTATTCATACTGTTCCCGGTATTTCCGCACGACGTATAGGGCAATGACGTTCAGTATTAAGGTGACGATAAACAAAAGGAGACCCAGAGCAAAGGCCGCCAGGGTCTTGGGGCTGTCAAATTCCTGGTCTCCCACGAGTAGTGTGACGATTTGAACCGTTACGGTGGTAACGGTTTTGAGGGGGTTAACGGTCAGGTTGGCAGATAGTCCGGCAGCCATGACCACAATCATGGTTTCACCGATGGCGCGGGACACCGCCAGCAAAATTCCACCGATAATACCGGGCAATGCCGCCGGTATAATAACTTTACGTATGGTTTCCGATTGGGTGGCACCAAGGCTATAGGCACCATCTCTCAGGGATTGTGGTACCGCGTTGATAAAATCATCCGACAAGGATGAAACAAAGGGGATAATCATGATGCCCATCACCAGGCCGGCAGCCAGAGCACTTTCAGAAGAGACATCCATGCCCATCATCGAACCGGTTTCACGGATAAACGGTGCCACGGTTAAGGCCGCGAAAAAGCCATAAACAACTGTAGGTATGCCGGCTAAAATTTCGATCAAGGGCTTGGCTACGGATCTGAAACTGCGGTTGGCGTATTCAGACAAATAGATTGCCGACATCAGACCGATGGGGACTGCCACGACCATGGCGATGGCGGAAATAAGCAGCGTGCCCATGAAGACCGGAATGGCACCAAAGGCTCCGGAGGATCCCACCTGGTCGGCGCGAATGGCCATTTGGGGACTCCATTCCAGACCAAATAAAAACTCGGTGACGGGGATAATCTGAAAAAATCGGATAGCTTCATATAATACGGACAAAACGATACCGATGGTTGTAAAAATAGCGATGGTGGAACAGGCGATTAAAAAGGTTTTAATGATGGATTCCACCTGATTTCGCGCACGCAGGCTGGCTTGAATACGTCCGCGAACCAGCAATATCCCCCCAATGGCGATGGCGATGACGAGGACCGATAATGCCGCGCTACTGATGGTTTGCAATTGCCGATAATGGTCTGCGGCCGCTTGCATGGTCACATCGATTTGCCCGGATGTGATATTGCCACTGACCAGATTGCGCACGTTATTGACGATGAGGTTCAGCTTGGCCTCTGGTAAACGGTGTAATTCTTCCGGGAACTGAGCCACCACCAGATGCGTGATGATGGTGTCTTCAAAAGCCAACCAGAAACCGAAAATAAGTAGGGCAGGTATACCGCACCAGAGTGCGGTTAGTGCACCGTAGTACGTCGGACGCGAGTGAAGTTCTTTTACCTGGCTTGGTGAACCGGCGACCACGAAAGCACGTCGTCGGCCAAAATAATAACCCACTAGTGAGAGTAAGAGAAGCACGAATAGTAGGGTGGTTGCCGGCATATAGTTCATTCCTTTTCAGGCGATACCGGGATATAGGATCTTTTAAATTCGTTTAGACTTAAGATCACTATGACGGTTCACCATTTGTTTTTGAGCATAGTAAGCGGTGATTGTTAGCGTTTTGTTAGGAGCAAATTAGGCTTTTGTTAAGTGCTAAATTATGTTGGTAAAATTGAAATAAATATGCTTAACTCCGGGAACGATTTTGATACGATTATCGCAGGAGGCGGCATGACAAAACGATTTCGAAAAGAACTGGAAAATATTAAGAAGCAAATTTTGACTCTGGGATCTATGGTGGAAGAACGTGTTCAGATGGCCATAAAGGCTGTGGAAGACAACGATTCAGAGCTTGCCAACCAGATTATCAAGACCGATTACGAAATTGATGAAATCGAGGTCGAAATTGAAGAAGAATGTCTGAAAGTTTTGGCACTTCATCAGCCGGTAGCTGTCGATCTCAGATTTTTAGTGGCTGTAATAAAAATTAACAATGATTTGGAACGAATCGGCGACCAGGCCGTGAACATCGCTGAACGAGTTGGTGTGACCGCCAAACAGGAACCCATTGATATTTATTTTGACTATTCCGCCATGGGCGAAAAAGTACAAGCCATGCTCAAAATGAGCTTGGATGCCCTCATTAATCTGGACATGGATACGGCCTACAAAGTACGTACATTGGACGATGAGGTCGATAATATCAAAGTCGAGGCCTACAACCGTA
>Ga0180436_10003861_pt1 | contig 13636 bp, 12 predicted proteins | sample SS_ome_2_FD_132434 | JGI IMG/M metagenome (GOLD analysis project Ga0180436, IMG submission 132434) | Hypersaline lake sediment archaeal communities from the Salton Sea, California, USA - SS_3_S_2 metaG | ecosystem: Environmental > Aquatic > Non-marine Saline and Alkaline > Hypersaline >...
CCCACCACCATGATATCGAGCGGACGCAGGTGCGAGACAATCGCCGCGGCGGCTTCGGTCTTGCCCGTCAGCGTGCCGGGAAACCCGGTCTCGTAATAGTCGCCATAGAACGTGTTGGCAGTCGAGGGACCGGACTTGCTGCCGATCTTGAACGCAATCTCGACCAGCGGTGCGGGATAGAATTTTTCAGGGTCGAAGCAGCATTCGAAGGTCTCCGCCTGCAACGTCTTTGCGTCTTCCGTGAAGGTCGGGCCGAAATCCGGGTAGGAACAGGCACCAAGCATGGCAAACGCCGCCAAGGCCCACAATCTGCGCATTGAAGCGCTCGCAATCTCGAACAAACGCACGTCCCATCCCCTCAAAATCAATGTGGTCATCTTAGCGGCGCGGGCCGGATATGCCAACTCACGCTTGGGACATCTGGCCGGTGCCATTTGCCCACAATCCTATCACCGCGCAGCGCGGGACCGTCAGGTTCCAACATGAACATAATGCAGGCGGTTGAATGCCGCGCGCCATTCGGAAACCTCCGCCGCGACCGTGGACGGATCGTTGGCTCGCAGGGCCTTGGCAATGAGCCCGGCCATGCGCGGCGCGTCGGTTTCGGTGACGCCCCAGCGCACCAGTTCCGGCGTTCCGATCCGCAGCCCGTTCATATCGCCCGCCACCGGGGCGGTCGGCAACCCGATGCCGCAGGCGAGGAACCCCGCACGGCGCAAGGTCTTCGACGCGGCCTGCCCGCCGCCGAACCCGCCCGCCTCGATGGCGAATTGGTGCGATGCGGTATAGCCGCCCGGCCCGGAGAACACCGGCAACCCCTCGTCGGCAAGCGCGTGCGCCAATGCCTGTGCAACGCCGATCATTTTCTTGGCATAGGCCGCGCCGAAAGCCCGCCAGTCCAGTAGGGAGATCGCCAGAGCCGCCGATTTTGCCGCGTCGAAGTTCGCGGTCATGCCGGGAAACGCGATGGCATCCAGCCGTTCGGCGATCTCGGCGTCATTGGTGACGATCAGACCGGAGGGCGGGCCGCCGAGGCTCTTGTAGGTGCTCATCGTCATCAGGTCGGCCCCCTCGGCCAGCGGGTTTCGCCACTGCCCCCCGGCGATGATCCCGCATTGATGCGCGGCATCGAACATCAGCTTGGCGCCCACCTCCTCGGCAATCGCCTTCACCTCCGCGACCGGGTGTTCGAACAGGTTGAGCGAGCCGCCCAGGGTGAGCAGCGCCGGCCTCACGTCGCGGGCGAGCCGCGCCAGGGCATCGACATCCACGGTATAGCCGTCGGCCTTCACCGGCGCGGCATGGGTTGTCAGGCCATAGAGCCCGGCACAGCCCTCCGCATGGTGGGTGACATGCCCGCCGATCTCGCCCGGCGGTGCGATGATCGCGTCACCCGGCCGGGTCAGGGCCATGAACCCATAGAGGTTGGCGATCGCGCCGGAGGGCACCCGGATCTCGGCATAGCGCGCCGCGAAGGTCTCGGCCGCCAGTTCCGCGGCGATCACCTCGACTTCCTCGATCGCCTCGAGCCCCATCTCGTACTTGTCGCCCGGGTATCCCAGCGACGGGCGCGTGCCCATGCCGGAGGCGAGCGCCGCCTCGGCGGCCGGGTTCATCACGTTGGTGGCGGGGTTGAGATTGAAGCATTCTCGCTCGTGGATGCGCCGGTTCTCCGCGATCAGCGCGTCGATCCGGTGCGCGATGCGCGCCTCGTCCGACTTGGCGGTCTCACCGGCGATGGTCTGGATCAGGGTCTCGGCCTCTTTCGGCACCCAGGCTCGGGGAAGCAATGCTGGCATCGGTATTCCTTTCGAATGCCCGCATCTCAGCAAACACCTCCCCCCGCCGCAATCGGGAAAGTGCTGGACGGGGCAGATCCGCCGCGGGACAGTGGAGCAAAGACCGGAGATGCAGATGAAGCCCGATACCCCGCCCCCAGCCGATGCCGAGGATCGACGCGCCGTCGAACCCGTGCTGGTCTATGACCCGGAAACGCTGCCGAAACCCAACCTCAAGCTCTACCGCAAGGCGCGCGCGGGCGCCGAGAAGACGTCCGACGTGTTCGTCCCGCCCCGCGATGCACGCGCGTTCGAAGTCCCTGCCGGCCATTTCTTCCGCATCAGCTCGGTCGAGGGCCCGCAGGTGGGCGATCTGAACCTCTGGAATGCCCACGACATCTCGGAACGCTTCTTCTCCGGCAAAACCCGCGCCCTGCACGGCACGCATTTGTCGACTGGCGACCGGATGTGGTCCTCGCTGCCCTGGCTGCGCCCGATGGCCACGATCATCGCCGACACACTCGACTGGTACGGATTAGATGCCTTTGGCGGCTCGGTTCATGACGTGATCGGCACCCGCTGCGACCCCTACACAGGCTGCCTCTTGTCGGGCGAACCGTATCACCACTGCTGCCATTCCAATCTCACCCGCGCGATCGGCGATCACCTAGGCCTGCCGCTCAAGGAAGCCGAGTTTCACGTCCACGACGTGCTCAACGTGTTCATGTGCACCGGCTTCACCCGCGACACCGGCCAATATTTCATGAAGGCAAGCCCGGTGCGGCCCGGCGACTACATCGAGTTCTTCGCCGAGATCGATCTCATCGGCGCTCTCTCGGCCTGCCCCGGCGGCGATTGCTCCTCCGGCCATTCCTCAGACGATGCGGCATGCTACCCGCTGCATGTCGAGGTTTTCCGCCCCGAAAACGGCGCTCTGGACGGCTGGAAACCGCCGAAACGGAATGGCTACGACCGCAGCCACGGCCGTTGACGTTGCCGCTGCACGCGGGGGCGCATAACCTGCACCTATTGGTTTTTTCTGGAGGATTTCATGCTGCGCTCTGCCGGGTTTCGGTTCTTCGTCGTTGCCATCCTGGCGCTCTTGATGTCGATCCCGCTGCAGATGGTCTCTTCGATCATCGACGCGCGGCGCGACTTTTCTCGCGCCACGATCACCTCGGTGGGCGAAGAATGGGGCGGCGCACAGGTCCTGTCCGGGCCGGTGCTTGTGATCCCGGTGCAGCAGGAAGTGACCGAGACAAAGAAGCGCGAGGTGGTCGACCCGGCGACGGGCCGGATCGCCGTGCATCCCGAAAGCGGCCAGACCATTTACGAGACCTACGAAGAAACCCGGATCGAGGATCGCGCTCCGGTCTATCTCCTGCCGGGCCGGTTCGACGCCAACCTGACCACGGCCACCCAGACCCGCTACCGCGGCATATTCGAAGTCCCGGTGTACACCGCCGACGTTGGCTTTCGCTTCGACTTCCCCACCGCGGATATCGCCAGCACGCTGGACACCGGGGAGGATCTGCTTTGGGAGGAGGCCCGGTTGGAACTCCTCCTCACCAGCAACCGATCGCTGCGTGGCGAAGCGGCGCTTGAGGTCGACGGCGTCGCGGTCCCGCTGGACCCCCTCACGGCCCGCGCCGGCATCTCCGCCCGCGTGGGTGACATCCGCGAAGCCGGCACCCTCTCTATGACCCTCGGCCTGAACGGCGCCGAACGGTTGATGATCGCGCCGGTGGGACGGGCCAGCGCGATCACCCTCGCCGGCGATTGGCCCGACCCGAGTTTCACCGGCGCCTTTCTCCCCAATACCCGGGAGATCAGCGCCGACGGTTTCTCCGCGAACTGGACGATCCCCCACCTTGCCCGCGCCGTGCCGCAGGTCGGCCGCACGGCCCCGCTCGATGGCGACGAACGCGCCATTGTCTTCGGCGTCGCCTACTACCAGCCGAATGATTTCTACCAGAAAGCCTGGCGTGCCGCGCGGTACGGGCTGCTCACCGTGGCGCTCACCTTCCTCACCGTGCTGCTCATCGAGGGCCAGCGCGAGCGCCCGGTGCATCCGGTGCAATACATCCTCATCGGTCTCGCCCAGTCGATCTTCGTGCTACTGATGCTGTCCTACGCCGAACACATCGGCTTCGCCGCGGCTTACCTCGTGGCCAGCGCCGCCACCATCGCGCTCCTGGTGATGTTCGGCGCACTCGGGTTGAAGCTTGGACGGCGCACCTGGGTGCTCGGCGTGCTGCTCCTGCTGCTCTACGCGGTGCTCTACCTGATCTTGCAATCGACCGATTTCGCGCTGATCGCCGGGGCCACCCTGGCCTTTCTCGCGCTTGCGGCCACGATGTTCGTCACCCGCAACGAGGAATGGTATGCGCCCGCCGGCAGCCCCGGGCTGTTCGGGCGAAAGCGCAAACCGCCCGAAGAACCTGATCAGAGCAACGGGTAAGGCGTTTCGAACCGCCCTGCCAATCCCCTTCCAAGCGGCATCCCGCGCTCAGCAGTAACGCTCGATGCCAACCAACTGCGCGTTGCTGTAGCGATCCCCCATCGCCCAGCCCGGCGGCAGGATGCGGGCGATCTCGGCCCGGTCCGCGTCGGTAAACGCGATCTCGCTCGCCCCGGCCCAGTCATGCAGATGGTCCGGCGTACGGGTGCCCGGGATCGGGATCAGATGGTCGCCCTGGTCAAGCGTCCAGGCGATCGCGGCGGCCGATGTCGTCCAGCCGCGCCGATGGGCAAAAACCCGGAACCGGCGCACATATTCCATGTTGTGGGCGAAGTTGCGGCCGATGAACCGGGGATTGGGTTTGCGGAAATCCGTGTCGCCAAAGGCCACCGGATCGAGGTCCATATCCGAAAGAATGCCGCGTCCAAGCGGCGAGAACGGCACGAAGACTGTGCCAAGCTCGGCGCAGGCCTGGATCATGCCAAGTTCCGGCTGGCGCGACCACAGCGAGTATTCGCTCTGCACCGCCGCCACATGCGCCACCTGCCCCGCAAGCCGCAGCGACGCCGGTGAAATCTCGGAATAGCCGAAACCGCCGATCAGCCCGTCCTCGCGAATGAGCTCCAGCGTCTCTGTGACCTTCTCGATCGGGATCGACCAGTCGCGCCGGTGCACGTAGTAAAGCTCCACCCGGTCCACGCCGAGCCGCTCCAGCGACCCCTCGATCGAGCGCCGCAGATGCCCCTCGGAGTTGTCATTCGTGCCGCGCGCGGCGCCGAGCACGATGCCCCCCTTGGTGGCGATCTTGAACCGTTTGCCCCGGTCCGCCTGCCACGCCCCGATCACGCTTTCGCTGAGCCCTTTGCCGTAGAGTTCGGCGGTGTCGAGAAAGTCGATCCCGGCCTCCCAGGCGGCATCGAGCGTGGCAAAGCTCACTTCACGGTCGGTCGCGCCGTAGAACCCGGCGAAACTCATGCACCCCAGGCCAATGGCCGATACGTCAGGGCCGTTCTGCCCCAGCTTGCGCGTTTTCATCCTGCGCCCCCTCAGATTACGAATTCGCCGTTTTTCATGATCGGGTGCCGGGTGCCGTCCGCGGCAAGCCCCGTCACGGCAAGCGCCGGCGAGCCGATCATGCAGTCATGGTGAATGCGGCTTTCGTTGGCGCCGGCCGCCTGCCGATCCGCCCCCGGCAAGAGGTTCATCGCGTAGGAATTGCCGAACGCGATGTGGCAGGCGGCGTTCTCATCGAACAACGTGTTGAAATAGAGTACACCCGAGCGCGCGATCGGCGAGCTTTCCGCCACCAGCGCCACTTCGCCAAGATACGAGGCCCCCTCATCTGTGGTGAAGAACTTGCGCGCCACGTCGGCATTGGTGTCGGCGTCGATGGAAACGGCTTTCCCGCCTTCGAAGGTCACAACCAGTCCCTCGACAATCGTACCGCCGATCACCGCCGGTTTTGTGAACACCGCGCGGCCCTCGGTGCGGGCCCGGTCGGGCATGGTGAAGACCTCTTCGGTCGGCAGGTTCGGCGCATATGCGGTGCCATCCTCGAGGACCATACCACCGCCGACCCACTTGTGGCCTTTCGCGAGCCCCACGGTGAGATCGGTGCCACCGCCCTCGAAATGCAGCGCATCGAGGGCAAGATCCTGCAAGACGGTCTGGCGCCGCTTCAACTCGGCAAAGCTTTCGCGCCACGCGGCCACGGGATCGTCGTAGTCGAGCCTCAGCGCGGTGAACACGTGGCCCCAAAGCTGTTCGACCGCCGCGTCGGGCGCTAGATCAGGAAACACCTGGTGGGCCCAGCCTTCGGTGACGAAGGGCACGATGTTCCAATTGGTCGCACCGGACGTGATCGCGTCGAGCATGGGCTTGGCAGCCTCGCTCATCGCCGCATTCGCGCGCGCCACCTTCGCGGGGTCCTGCTGTGCCAGCAATCCCGGCGTGTTGCCGGCAATCGCGAGCCGGGCCGTACCGTTGCGAAAGGCCCCGCCCATCGCCTCGTAGAGCCAGCCGGGCGCGGTATCGAAGGCGATCTCCTGGCCGTGGGTGTAGCGCGCGAGCGTGCTCTCGTCGTCGGCATAGAACGCCAGCACATTGGACGCGCCGGCCGCGTAGGCCTCCCGCGTGATCCGCCGGACAAGATCAATGGCGCCCACGTCGGCGGTGAGCACCAGTTCCTGCGCCGGGCGCAGTCCGAGTCCGAAATGCACGCAGAGCCGCGCGAGACGGTCGAGGTTCTGGTCGATATTCATGTTGTCCTCACGCAAATGCCGCTTCGAGCGCGATTTCGATCATGTCGCCGAAACTCTGCTCCCGCTCCTCCGATGAGAGCGGCGGTGCATCGGTGACAAGGTGGTCCGACACCGTCAGAACGGCCAACGCCCGAACGCCATAGCGCGCGGCGAGAATATAGAGCTCGGCGGCTTCCATCTCGACGGCGAGTACCCCGTGGCGGGTCATCTGTTCATTCAAATCCGGGCGTTCGTCGTAAAATACGTCGGCCGAGTATATTCCGCCCACATACGTTGCAACTTCGCGCTTCTGTGCCGCCGAATGCGCGGCAGCCAGCAGATCATAATCGGCACAAGGCGCGAAATTCAGTTCCTTGAATATTCCCAGGGACGGCGTTGAAATCGTCGTTGCTGTCATCGCCAGCACCACGTCGCGCAGCGCAATCTTTTTCTGCATCGCGCCACATGACCCGACCCGAAGGAGTGTTTTTGCACCGTAGTCGCGGATGAGTTCGTTGGCATAGATCGACAGGCTCGGCATCCCCATGCCGGAACCCTGGATCGTCACCGGATTGCCGTTCCAAGAACCAGTGAACCCGAGCATTCCGCGGGTCTCGTTCACCAGCTTCGGGCTGTCCAGAAAGGTTTCCGCCGCCCATTTCGCGCGCAACGGGTCGCCCGGCATCAGCACGGTTTCGGCGATCTCGCCGGGCTTCGCTCCGATATGAATCGTCATGACACACTCCTTCTCCTGCGCCGGATCATAGCTGCCGGCACAGCGAAGCACAGACGGATTTCGACATCGTGACTTAGGGCTGCCCATACCGGGCTGAATGGCAAACAAGCGCCCGGACGAGCATTCAGATCGCCAGGTCGTCCTTGCTGCCTCCGGCGACGAGATGCGCCTCGACCCACTTCGGCGCCCGCCCGCGGCCCGTCCAGGTCTGCTCCGGGTTGTCGGGATTGCGGTATTTCGGCGCGACTTTCGCCCGCCCATCTGTGCCGGCTTTTTTCCGCGCTCCACCCGCCTTCTTGGGCGCGTCGCGTTTCACGTCCGTACCGGTCAGTTCTTCCAGAGAAAAACCATGCGCCTTTGCCGCTTTTTTTGCCGCCTCAAGCGCTGCACGCCGCTCCGCTTCGGCGAGTTTTTCGAGTGCCTTGTCGATATTGCCGCGAAGTTTCTCCAACTCGCGGCGCGACATGTCTTTCAAATCGACTTTCATACTGATTTCCAATCCTTCTGCCTACCCTTTCGAGTAGCAGATAATATCCAGTTTGGGAATACAAACTAGCTCGCATCTTTTACGCGAGTATATTCTTGTGGCAAACCACCAGAAAACGAGCAAAAAGGGGTTGTTGGGCGTCACCCGGTAATCAGAAAATCCCCCGGTGGGGCATCCAAGTGCACCGTCTCTGTCCGAACGGCTGCAACACGCGCCAACGCCGGACCCTCGTGCAGCGCCGCAACCAATTCGTCGACCGGCCCCCGTTCGCCCACGATCAGGGCCGTCACCGAGCCATCGGCTTCATTGCGCACCCAGCCAACCAGCCCGAGCGCGCGCGCCTGCCGCTGGGTCCAGGCCCGGAAGGCAACCCCCTGCACCCGGCCGGTCACCCGTGCCCGGATCGCAACGGGCGTCATTCCGCCGCTGCCGCGCGTGGATCGGCCAATGTCACGATGTCGTCCATGATCACATTCAGCTCGAAGTCTTTCGGGGTGTAGACCTTGGCCACACCCATCGCCCGCAGCCGCTCGGCATCATCGTCGGGGATGATCCCGCCGGCAACAACCGGCACATGGCCGAGGCCGGCCGCGCGCATCCGCTCCATGAGCTCCTCGATCAACGGGATGTGTGAGCCCGACAGGATCGACAGTCCCACCACATGCGCACCGTCGTCCTTCGCCGAGGTCACGATTTCCTCGGGAGTGAGGCGGATGCCGTCATAGGTGATGTCCATGCCGCAATCGCGCGCGCGGGCGGCGATTTGCTCGGCGCCGTTCGAATGGCCGTCGAGGCCCGGCTTGCCGACGACGAACTTGAGCCGACGGCCCAGCGCATCCGAGACCGCATCCACCCGGTTGCGGATCTCGTCGAGGCCCTCGGTCCGGTTCGACGGGCTCTTGCTCACCCCGGTGGGCCCGCGATACTGGCCAAACACGCTGCGCACCGCGTCGCCCCATTCCCCGGTCGTCGCCCCGGCCTTGGCTGCCGCAATCGAGGCCGGCATGATGTTTTCACCTGATTTGGCGGCCCGCGACAGCTCTTCGAGCGCGGTGCCGACCGCGCTGTCATCGCGCTCGGCGCGCCAGGCCTCCAGCCGCGCGATCTGGTCGGCCTCGGCTTGCGGGTCGGCCACCATGATCGCCTCGGGTCCGGAGGTCAGCGGCGAAGGCGCGGCCTCGGTCCACTTGTTCACCCCCACCACGGTGGTTGCCCCGGCTTCGATCTTGCCGATCCGCTCGGCATTCGATTCCACCAGCCGCGACTTCATGTACTCGATCGCTTCCATCGCGCCGCCCATCGCGTCGATCTGCGCGAGCTCGGCGCGGGCGCCGGCCTTCAGCTCTTCCACCTTGCGGGTGATCGCCGGGTTGTCGTCGAAGATGTCCTCGTACTCGAGCAGGTCCGTCTCGTAGGCCAGGATCTGCTGCATGCGCAGCGACCATTGCTGGTCCCACGGCCGTGGCAGGCCCAGAGCCTCGTTCCACGCCGGCAACTGCACGGCGCGGGCGCGGGCCTTCTTCGACAGCGTCACGGCCAGCATCTCAAGCAGGATGCGGTAGACGTTGTTTTCCGGCTGCTGCTCGGTGAGGCCAAGGCTATTGACCTGAACGCCGTAGCGGAAGCGGCGGAACTTCGGGTCTTCCACGCCGTAGCGCTCGGCGGTGATCTCGTCCCACAGCTCGACGAAGGCGCGCATCTTCGACATCTCGGTGATGAAGCGGATGCCCGCGTTCACGAAGAAACTGATCCGCCCCACCATCGCCGGGAAATGCTCCGCAGGCACCTTCTCGCGAAGATCGTCCAATACGGAAGTCGCCGTCGCCAGGGCAAAGGCGAGTTCTTCTTCCGGCGTCGCCCCCGCCTCCTGCAAATGGTAGGAACAGACGTTCATCGGGTTCCACTTCGGCAGGTGCTCGCGGGTGTAGGCCGCTACGTCTGTGATCATGCGCAGGCTTGGCTTCGGCGGGCACACATAGGTGCCGCGCGAGAGGTATTCTTTGATCAGGTCGTTCTGCACCGTCCCCGAGAGCTTCGAGACATCCGCCCCCTGCTCCTCGGCCACCGCGATATAAAGCGCCAATAGCCACGGCGCGGTGGCGTTGATCGTCATCGAGGTGTTCATCTGCTCCAGCGGGATCTGGTCGAACAGCGTGCGCATGTCGCCCAGATGCGCGACGGGCACGCCCACCTTGCCGACCTCGCCACGCGCCAGCTTGTGGTCGCTGTCATAGCCCGTCTGGGTCGGCAGATCGAAAGCGATGGAAAGACCGGTCTGCCCCTTGGCGAGGTTGGTGCGGTAGAGCGCATTCGAGGCCTTCGCATTGGAATGGCCCGCGTAGGTGCGGAACAACCAGGGGCGATCGCGGGTCGGGGCTTCGGTGGTCATAATGGACTCGTCTTCATGTTGCAGTGCAGCATTTCTGCCGCAGGCAACAATATTTCTCAACCCCAATTCTCGGGGGAATATCCTTGCGCACAGGATTCCGGGCCATGCTCTCCTTGGAATTGGAAAATGGCCTGCTCGCCGCGGCGCCCAGTCGGCGCCGCAGCTTCATGTCACGATAGGCGTTCTACCTACTGATAGGTGAAAGAAGGTATCTCGCAGACGTTCACACCGTACTTCTCAAGAACGTCACCATCATCGAACTCCGCACGGAAGTCGAAGATGCAGTAGCCCGTTCCGTCATCGAAGTTGATGTTCACTGAACGACCGGACGGCAACACGTTGGAGCCGAGGATGTCTTCCTGCCAACCCTGGGCATCGGTGTGAGACCCGTAGAAACGCACGATGGTGTAGCCGGTGTTGTTTATGATCGTCACCACCCGATTGAGATTGTCGGCAATCGCCGGGCTGCCGGCCAGTGAAACCGCAAAGGCGATACTCGCAAAAATCACTCTTGTCGGAAAAAATTTCATGATTACCCCTCCTTAATGCGCTTCAATCTACGCCCATCGCAGCAACCGGGCAAAGGAAATACAAAGCCGACCTTTTGCTGGACGGCAGCCGGGTTTGGTGATACCTTCGCCCCATGACCCGCACGGTTGAACTCCCGCTCTGGGCGCTCGTCCTGATCCTGGCCTTCGCGGCGGTGACCTTCGCGTCGCATTTCCTGTTTCCATCGGTGCGCTGGTTCTTCCGAAAGCGGCTTGAGCGGGCAGTGTCGGAATTGAACACCCGCCTGACCCGCCCGATCGAGCCGTTCAAGCTCGCCCGCCGCCACGACATGATCCAGCGGCTGATCTACGATCCGAAGGTCGCGGAGGCGATCTCCGACTATGCGCGCGAAAACGGCGTGCCCGACGAAGTCGGGTTCGAAACCGCCCGTCGCTACGCCCGCGAGATCGTGCCGCGGTTTTCCGCCTTCGCCTATTTCGGCTTCGCGATCCGGGTCGCCAAGCTGATCAGCCGGGCCTTCTATCGCGTCCGCCTCGGGGCCTTCGACGAGGCGGGGCTGGAACAGGTCGACCCCGACGCCACGGTGGTGTTCGTCATGAACCACCGCTCCAACATGGACTACATTCTCGTCACCTGGCTTGCCGCAGAGCGCTCGCACCTGAGCTACGCGGTAGGGGAATGGGCGCGGCGCTGGCCCCTGCGCGCATTGATCCGCGCGATGGGCGCCTATTTCATCCGCCGCCGCTCGAAAAACGGGCTCTACCGCCGAGTGCTGGCGCGCTATGTCCAGATCGCCACGTCCGGTGGTGTCACCCAGGCGATGTTCCCGGAGGGCGGGCTCAGCCTCAACGGCGCGGTCGGCACCCCGCGCATGGGCCTGCTGAACTACATCGTCGAAGGCTTCGAACCGGATCGCGGGCGCGATGTCGTGTTCATTCCCGTTGCGCTGAACTACGACCGGGTCATCGAAGACCGTGTTCTGGTCGCCGCCGATGTCGCCGGCGAACGCAAGTTTCGCCTGCGCCTGCGCGATGTCGCGCGCCATGTCGGAAAACACTTGTGGCAGCGCATCACCGGGCGTTTCCACCGGTTCGGCTACTCCAGCGTCAGTTTCGGCCAGCCCCTGTCACTCGGCGATTTCCTCGCAACCAACCCTCAGGTCGCCCAAAACCCCACCGGCCCCCTTGCCCGTACACTGATGGCTCGGATTCGCTCCGTCGTCCCTGTGTTGCCTGTTCCGGTCGTGGCCGCGGTGATGCTGGAGGAGGATGGCCGCACCCGCGACGGGATTGCCCGTCGCTTCTCCGAACTGGTCGAAGACATGGCGTCCCACGGCGCCCATATTCACATGCCGCGCGGCGATCTGGACTACGCCGTCGAGGTCGGCTTGCGCCTGCTCCAGTTGCGGCGGATCATTTCGCAGAGCGACGGACGGTTCCACGTGAACCCGCCCGACCGGCCGATCCTGACTTACTACGCCAACTCGATCGCGCATCTGTCGAAAGACATTCCCACGCCGCAGGCCCACATCGCCCCGGAACCCGAATCCACGGCGACATAAAATTACAAAACTTAACCAAATGATGTTGCATTCTTGCGATGCCATTCGTAATGCTGCGTCAGCATCCGCGATTCTGCGTTGCGGCAAAAGATTCGATATCAACCACGGAGGACCGCATGGCTCTCGACACCAACCCGGCGATCGCCGACTACAACGCGCCGAAGAAAGATCTCTACGAAGTGGGCGAAATGCCCCCGATGGGCCATGTGCCGAAACAGATGTACGCTTGGGCGATCCGCCGCGAGCGTCACGGCGAGCCGGACAAGGCGATGCAGGTCGAGGTTGTCGACGTGCCCGTGCTCGACAGCCACGAGGTTCTCGTGCTCGTGATGGCCGCGGGCGTGAACTACAACGGCATCTGGGCGGGCCTCGGTGAGCCGATCTCGCCCTTCGACGTGCACGGCGCGCCGTTCCACATCGCCGGGTCGGACGCCTCGGGCATTGTCTGGGCCGTCGGTTCCAAGGTGAAGAACTGGAAGGTGGGCGACGAGGTCGTGATCCACTGCAACCAGGATGACGGCGACGACGAGCACTGCAATGGCGGTGACCCGATGTATTCGCCGAGCCAGCGGATCTGGGGCTATGAAACCCCCGACGGCTCCTTCGCCCAGTTCACCAACGTGCAGGCCCAGCAGCTTCTGCCGCGGCCCAAGCACCTGACCTGGGAAGAGTCGGCCTGCTACACGCTCACGCTCGCCACCGCCTACCGGATGCTCTTCGGCCACCACCCGCATGAGCTCAAGCCCGGTCAGAACGTGCTGGTCTGGGGCGCCTCGGGCGGCCTCGGCTCCTACGCGATCCAGCTGATCAACACCGCCGGCGCCAACGCCATCGGCGTGATCTCGGAAGAAGACAAGCGCGACTTCGTCATGGGCATGGGCGCCAAGGGCGTGATCAACCGCAAAGACTTCAACTGCTGGGGCCAGCTGCCGAAGGTGAACACGCCCGAATACAAGGAATGGTTCGGCGAGGTCCGCAAGTTCGGCAAGGCGATCTGGGATATCACCGGCAAGGGCAACAACGTCGACATGGTGTTCGAACACCCCGGCGAGGCCACCTTCCCGGTGTCGACCTTCGTGGTGAAGCGCGGCGGCATGGTCGTGATCTGCGCCGGCACCACCGGCTTCAACCTCACCATGGACGCGCGCTACGTCTGGATGCACCAGAAGCGCATCCAGGGTTCGCACTTCGCCCACCTCAAGCAGGCCGCTGCCGCCAACCAGCTGATGGTCGAGCGCCGCCTCGATCCGGCGATGTCGGAAGTGTTCACCTGGGAGGAGATCCCGGCTGCGCATGTGAAAATGCGCCGCAACGAGCACAAGCCGGGCAACATGGCGGTTCTGGTTCAGTCGCCCAAGACTGGTCTGCGGACGTTCGAAGACGCCCTCGACGCCCGCGGCTGACGTCTGCGCCAACTGAAAAACCACGGTCCCCGGCATCTGCCGGGGACTTTTTTTGTGCCGCTTCACGCCGC
>Ga0180436_10003862_pt1 | contig 13636 bp, 10 predicted proteins | sample SS_ome_2_FD_132434 | JGI IMG/M metagenome (GOLD analysis project Ga0180436, IMG submission 132434) | Hypersaline lake sediment archaeal communities from the Salton Sea, California, USA - SS_3_S_2 metaG | ecosystem: Environmental > Aquatic > Non-marine Saline and Alkaline > Hypersaline >...
CCGTGTACGGAATACTCAAGGATGGATCCGGCATCAGCGTATGAGTGCCCGCCTCCGCCTATTCCATCAACCAGGAGGAAATCATCATTCTTATCCCAACCTGCTCTGAAGCTTATCTTATCGTAGCACTTTTCAATCGGACCCGACGGAGCAGTATCGGATACCATTGACGCATATTCTTCATCCTCATACTGCCATGTTCCATAAATCAATTTGTCCAGTGGTACTACGGCAACTCCACCGGCATTGGGCTCTACCGGCTCAATGCCAATATCAAACTGCCTGGCAAGTGCTGAAAACTCCCCGGTATTGGCATACTCAAAAGGAAGCATGTCATTTGCGTATCTGTATCTTCCGTCTTTATAATATGCGGCAGCTATCCTTAGAACAAACCCAGGATGCTGACGGTTCATACTGGCATCACCTGATGGTGGCAGATATCCGCTGTTGTTTATTACTGCAATGGCACATTCTGCTGCTCTTCTGGCTCCTTCGCTTTTGAAATACTTTTTTTCCGGATCCAGGAGCCCGTAGTGGAAAAGAACCGGTTGGGACAACCACCAGCCATGGCAAAGCCCGTCACACTGGGGTTTCCAGCTCCCGTCAAAGTATGGTTTATATACATTATCGGCCAATTGTTCGAACTCATCGGCTTCACTTATTTCAGGATGATATCTCTTGAGATAAAGGGAAAACATCTTTATTCCCAATGCAGGAATTGTCCCGTGGTTATTACGGGCAATGTACGGGGATTGATAATAGTGCCTGTCTATGGCACCTATGCCCTCTTCTGATTTTACCCACCGCAGAAAGTAGTCAGGCCCTTTTTCAAGAATGTCGCCTTCGATCATTCCCGTGACCTCCAGCAGCCTCCACACAACGAACCTGTTGTAGATCATCAGATGGTGCAGCGGCATTTCCATGATGCTGAGAAAGGCTTCCGAGTACTCCCTCAGAACTTCTGCATTGCCCGTCAGATAAGCTAAATAACCCTTGTTCTCTGGTCTGATTGAGTAAAAATAAGTGTCTTTGGTTGAATCCAGCTCATCGTTGAAAATATGGTTGGCATATTCATCGGGAATATGAAGTCTTTCCGGACGGATCTCAGCCTGGTGCAGTATATTGCGGTCAACTATTCCGACGAAATAACCCAAGGCTCTTTTAAGGCCATTCTTATCTGAATATCCGATATGGATGATATTGAATCCTGTTCCGTAGGGATCAATCAGGGTTCTTACCTCATACCCGGAAGGACCCGGATACCAAAGGTCGGTTGCTGAAAGGAAGTCATAATATAGTCTTTCCACACAAAGGCTGTTTGAAAGATTCCCTATCAGAATAACAGGCCCGGTGGCTTTGGTCAGACACTCTTCGCCCGGATTTTCCAATATACTCATCGACCCGGCATATGATTCCACTTTCCCTGTAACTTCTTCAAATAAACTCTTTTCATATCCTGCGGGCATGGCAATTGTTACATTCATGCCGCTTATTTCCGTTTGCCTTTTCATTTTCCTTAGAGCCGGAATCATGATGTCCTCCTGTTAAATTTCAAGTTTGAGTCCTACGGGACAGTGGTCGCTTCCCATTATTTCAGGATATATGAATGCATCCCTCATATTATCCCTGAGTTGTTCAGAAACAATGAAATAATCTATGCGCCATCCTGTGTTGTTCTGCCTTGCCTTACCCATGTAGGACCACCAGGAATATATATTTTCTTTATATGGATAGAAATGCCTGAAGGAATCGATGAATCCCGCCTCAAGCAGATCCGTCATCTTTTCCCTTTCTTCATCAGTAAAACCCGCACTCATATGGTTTGTCTTGTCATTTTTAAGGTCAATTTCCTTATGGGCAACATTCAGGTCTCCGCAAACTATGACCGGTTTGATTTCGTCAAGGTCAACAAGGTAATCCCTGAAATCATCTTCCCACCGCTGTCTGTATTCAAGTCTTTCCAACTCCCTTTTGGAATTAGGGGTATATACATTTACCAGCTGAAATTCATCGAATTCCACTTTGATAACCCTTCCTTCCTGGTCATGCTCCTCTATTCCCATTCCATAGGATACTGATACAGGTTTCTTTTTCGTGAAAACCGCAGTGCCTGAATATCCCTTCTTGACAGCATAATTCCAATATCCCTCATAGCCATCCGGATTGAAGTCAATCTGTCCTTCCTGCAGTTTTGTTTCCTGAACGCAGAATATATCGGCATCAGTTTCAGTGAAGTATTCCTCAAATCCCTTTTTGACACAAGCCCTTAATCCATTTACGTTCCATGATATTAATTTCATTACATACCTTCCTTACTTGTGGTACTTTTCTCCGTTTGATATTTTGTATGCCCTGTATATTTGTTCCAGTAAAATCACCCTCATAAGCTGATGCGGGAATGTCATCTTTGAAAAAGACAGCTGTTTGTCTGCCCTGTTCAGTACGATTTTGTGAAGACCGTTGGATCCACCTATTACAAAAGCGATATCTGATATTCCGCGGATTCCGAGTTCATCAATCATTTTGGAGAAACCTTCACTGTCGGTTTCGCTGCCCTCTATTGCAAGAGCGAAGATATAGTCAGAATCCTTTATCCTGCCCAGGATACCTTCAGCTTCCTTTCGAAGTCCGTCCGGATTTCCGTCCCTTTCATCCTTTATTTCAAGTATTTCCAGTTTCCCGTAGGAAGAGAGCCTTTTGGAATATTCGTTTACAGCTTCCCTAAGATATTTTTCGCGAAGTTTTCCTACACAAATCAGCTTGATCCTCATATATAGAAAACCTCACTTGTAATACCTCTCATGGCGACATGCAGCTCTATGTCCCTTCCTATCCGGAGCCCTGCACTTTCAATACATGCACCTACTGTGTCCAAGGCCAGGTCAGGCCTGTTGTTTTCGCCGCTCAGGTGCCCGATTATAAACTTCTTGACTCCCTCAAGAGCAAGATTTGCTATGGTTTCACCGGCCAGTGAATTACATAGGTGGCCGTGCTCGCTTTTTATTCTTCTTTTCAGCACATATGGGTAAGGTCCGTTTTCAAGCATTTCCAGATCATGGTTGGATTCAAGCATGAGAAGGTCGCTGTTTCGGATATTTTCAAGAAGAGAATCGTTCATGTGACCTATATCCGTAGCTATTGTCAGCTTCTTCCCCTCACAGAGGAATGAGTAACCCACGGGATCTGCAGCATCATGGGGGATTGAAAATGGTTTTATGGTGATATCTCCGATTTGAAATGTTTCATTCGCTTTAATGTAGTTTTTGCTTGCTTCATTGATGTTCCCGACGGTACGACTCATACCGTACCAAGTACCTTTGGTTGCATATACGGGTATGTTCTGATATTTAACCCATCTTGAAACCACACCCACACAACTTGAATGGTCACTGTGTTCATGCGTTACAAGCACCGCATCAATATTTAGGAAATCCTCACCTATTGAACATAGTGCTTTCTTTATCCTAATTCCACTTACACCGGCATCCACAAGAATCCTGGTCTTACCATCCGATACAAATAATGAATTTCCGTTGCTGCCGCTGAATAAACTGCAGAATCTGAACATATCTACCTACCTGAATCATTTCTTTCAGTATACCCCCGTTGCATCCATATCTCAACAGACAGAGCCAATTGTAAACAATTTATGAATATAGAGACCTGTTTCAATTTTTGAAATGGCAATTATGGTATAATTCGGGCATCACCGCGGGAGGTGTCCAATTGAAAAAATACATAATACTTCTACTTGCGGCAGCTATGGTTATTGTCCCGTTTTCCTCGCTACATGGCGAAGAAATTTCCCTTATGGATAAATACATTGAGTATGACAGCGTACTTTCAGATTTGACGGAGAATTACAACGATTTGGTGGATCAACGTGAAGAATCCATTGAATTTTATGAGAATTACCGAATAAACCGAAGGAATCTTTTCAATATTGCAATGAGCCAGGCTGCAAAGGAGAATGGTCTTAGGAATGTGGATCTTGCAATCGACAATGCATTGTATGACTTAAAAGCCAGGGAAGCACTTCTTATGATTGATTTCAGAAAAGAGTATCTGAGCCTGATGGAACGAAAAATCGATATGGACTTGGCAAATGCTTCTGAAGATGATGCAGGATTACTTTATAACGAAGCTGTTGCTGCTCATAACAACGGATATATTTCGGACATCGACTTCCTGTCTGAAAAGTATTCTTATCAAATGTTCCTGAATGCTTATCAAAGATCAAAACGGACATATGCTTCTGAATTGCGTTCCTTTAACCTAAGCCTGGGATATGATATCAGCAAAGCAGCTCCGGTATTTTCATTCGATGAGGATTTGATTGAAGTGAAGGAACTTAGTGAGTATTTGGATTCCGTCATGGAAAATTCAAAGGAACTTGAATTGTTGCGTCAGGCAATCGACAGGTATGAAACTGAACTTTACTATCTTTCTAAATACCATATTTCGGAAAATCTTTCATATTACAGAGATAAGAGGAGGAGTATTGACCTGAATCTGGAACTCAGTAAACTGATGCTTGAAGAAACAGAAGGAGAGCTTTTGGTACAGATTACTGAAAAATATAATTCCCTGATGATTGATAGGGAAAAACTTTCACTTGCCCTATTGTCAAATGAAATTCTTGAAAACGATTACAATATAAGTCTGGCACTTTACCGAAAAGGTTTGATCAGCTCTTCTGAACTAAACGATTCAAAGGAAGCCCTTATGTCAGGAAATCTGGAATATACTCTTATGGTTTACAAATATAATACGAACGTCATGAGACTTGAATATGACTGCTCATGTTTTTTTACGGAGGATGGTGAATAATGAAAAAAAGAATAATCATAATAACAATAGCACTTTTGGTAGCAGGTACAGCTGTACTGGGATTCGATATTCTCAGCCTTACTCCTGAGGAAGCCTACGAAGCTGCATCATCCAATAATCTCCAACGTGAAATTGACGAACTCAATCATGAGCTTAAGGCAATGAATCTTGAAGACAGTATGAAAAATGCAAAATATACTGCAATCAACACATATCAGGGAAATATAATCAAATATGTCACACCGTTCGATTCCGAGACCAATTTTACTGTAAGTGAAATGAATCTTGCGAAATCTGAAAAACAGCTTATGGTAACCATATATTCATCCATGGTATCCCTTCAGGAAAGCATAGATGCATTCGGTAAATCACGCGAGGCTTATGACGAAGCTCTCGCAGAGTATGAAGATGCTCTTTCTGATTCAACACTTCCGGCTGCAGAACTTCTTTCACTTGAATACAGCGCTGAAAGCAAGAGAATAAGCATGCTTCAGGCCCAGCAGAACAGAACAAAAAAGCAGAATGAACTTGATGGTCTTCTGGGAATGGAAAATGCAAGGGTTGAGCTTTCAAAGGATTATTCTTCTCCATACGAAATAAGCCCTGAGGAAGTGTATGAAGCAGCTATGGATTCCGATATTTCGCTTTACCAGTCCAAACGTTTGTATGAATCTGCAGAAATGAGGCACGAAATAGCCGCTGATTTCTTTGATGAAGAAGATGAAACATACATAAGCACGCTATCTTCCATGAAATCTGCCGAACTGAATTACAATATGAAGCTGGCCGCATTGGAAGCATCAGTACTGGACAAGACAGATAATCTTAAGACTTTGTATGACTATATCGGTCTTGAAAAATTGAACGTTGATTTGAAAAGAGAAATGTATAGTGCAGCAAAAAAACAATACGATGCCGGTATTGTCTCCATAAACTCATTGGAAGCCTCCGAAGAAGCATATGAATCAGCTCAAAAGCAACTGGATTCGCGTATTTATACTTACATAATTGCATGCATGCAATTTGAGATTGACACAGGATACGAGTTGCTGACCAACAATTAACCTCAATTTTTGCTCTTCACCCTTCGGGTGTAGAGCAAATCCAGGTGGGGGGGGATGATGGATTTTGACAGGGGCTTTGACAAGCTGATACTAGATGGTGAATGGCATTTCAATTACAGTGCAGATGAATTGGATTTTAAATCCATAAGTGATGTTACGGCATATTTCAAAGCATCTTATATAGCAAGCGTTCCCGGTAACTTTGAGCTGGATTTGATGGCAAACGAATTGCTGCCTGACATATACTTTGGAAAAAACATCAAAAAGACACGGGAACTTGAAAACAATCACATCTGGTATTACAGGAATTTCAGTCTGGACAAGTTAAACGACAATCTGAATTATGTATTGGTCTTCGAAGGGCTTGACTGCTTTGCTGATATATATATTAATGGAAAATCCATCGGAAAAACTGCCAATATGATGATTGCGCATGAGTTCGACATCTCCCGAATACTGACTTCCGGGGAAAACGGAATTCTTGTCCATTTAAGACCTCAAAACAATGGTTCCCTCCCCAAGGAGTATCCATTTCTTGTATCAGGATTCCATGCCAACTACGAATCGCTTTACACCAGAAAGCCGGCACATGCTTTCGGCTGGGATATTCTTCCAAGGATTGTTTCGGCAGGTATATTCAGGTCGGTATATATTGAAAAAAGAGAAACTACTGCTTTTGATGAGTGTTACCTTCAGACATCAAGCATTGTTGGAAATACTGCTGAAATGGTGTTCTTCTACAAAAGTAGTTTCAATATGAATCCCGGTGATAAATGGAGTATACAACTTGAAGGCAAATGCGGAAAATCAAATTTCAGAGAGAATTTCAACCTCGCATTTCAGTACGGCAAGCATATCTTCAGTCTCGGGAATCCCCTGCTATGGAATCCGCTGGGGTCCGGCAAACAGAATATATACGAAGTAAAGGCAACTTTGATAAAGAATGAAAATCCGGTTTCATATGTCAAGTTCAGACATGGAATAAGAACAATAAAACTTATCAGGGAGTCCGTTTCATCAGATAATCCAAAAGGAACTTTCCATTTTGTCGTAAACGGGAAAAAAGTTTTCATAAAAGGTACAAACTGGGTTCCCGCTGATGCCCTTCACTCAAGGGACAAGGAAAGGATCCCACGTATACTCAAATTGGCTTCGGAGCTGAACTGCAATATGGTCCGCTGCTGGGGCGGCAATCTTTATGAAGATAATCTCTTCTTTGAACTTTGCGATAAACTCGGGATAATGGTCTGGCAGGATTTTGCCATGGCATGTGCAATTTATCCTCAGGATGAGGATTTCCAAAACATCATTCATGATGAGGCTGTTTCAACAATCAAGCGTCTGAGACAACATCCGTCCTTGGCTCTTTGGGCCGGTGACAATGAATGTGACCAGGCATATTCATGGTTTGGATTCAATCAGGACCCGAACACGAATGTATTGACAAGGAAAATACTTCCGGAATGCGTGAGGAACCATGACCCTTTCAGAAGTTATCTCCCAAGCTCACCGTATATAGATAATGATGCTTTCAATAAGGGGGATGAATATCTTCCTGAGAATCATCTTTGGGGCAAACGTGATTATTATAAAAGTGAATACTACTCAGGTTCAACCTGCCGTTTTGCCAGTGAGATGGGGTATCACGGATGTCCTTCACCCAAGTCCATTTCCAAATTCATCACAAAGGAAAACATGTGGCCCTATGACAATGAGGAATGGCTGCTTCATTCAACATCACCTATGCCGGAAATAGACACCAGGTATAATTTCAGAGTTAAATTAATGGCAGACCAAGTTGAGACCCTTTTCGGAACGGTACCCAACAACCTCTTGGATTTCAGTTTTGCAAGTCAGATATCCCAGGCAGAAGCGAAAAAATTCTTCATTGAATTATTCAGGGGGCAAAAGTGGGAACGCACGGGAATAATATGGTGGGATCTTATGGACGGATGGCCTCAGTTTTCTGATGCCGTAGTGGACTACTATTTTGAAAAGAAGCTTGCATTCAGCTTTATAAAAAGATGCCAGCAGGACGTCCTTCTGATGTTCAGGGAACCACATGCCGGTAGTATTGAACTGGTTGCCTGTAATGATAAGGAATATGACGAGAGAATCAAGTATTCAGTTATTGATGTTGATACAAATGAAATTCTGCTTCAGTCAAATTCTGTTGCAAAGAAAGATTCAGTAACACATTTTTCAGAACTCTCCGTAAATGAAAAAGACCGGAGATTCCTGCTTATAAGCTGGGAAATCTCCGGATTAATCCAAAAGAATCATTATTTACTCGGTAAGCCACCTTTTGACCTATCATGGTACAGGAAATGCCTGACCGAATCAGAAGGTTACTGATCTTCTTCTCCAAAATTATATTTCAGTACAGGTGTCCTTGCTGCCTTTACTTCATCCAGCCTTCCAAGGGCAGTGCTGTGAGGTGCATGACTTACAGTTTCAGGATCTTCCTGAATTTCCTTGTCAATCCTTATCAGAGCATCAATGAATTCATCCAGCGTCTCCCTTGATTCCGTCTCAGTCGGCTCAACCATCAAAGCTTCCTTCACAATAAGAGGAAAGTATATTGTGGGAGGATGATATCCGTAATCAAGCAATCTTTTCGCAATAGCCAGCGTGGATGCTCCCATTTCCTTCTGCTTTTCACCGGATGCCACAAACTCATGCATGCATCTGTCTCCGAAGGGAACATCATATGTGTCCTTCAGTTTCGAAAGCACATAATTTGCATTTAGAACTGCATTTTCTGAAACCTTTCTGAGCCCCTCTCCACCCATGGTGCGGATGTACGCATATGCCCTTACAAGTATCAGGAAATTTCCAAAAAATGCCTTTACTTTTCCAATGCTGTCCGGTCTGTTGTAATCAAGTGAAAACATCCCGTCATTTTCAGCTATTACAGGCTTAGGCACGAAGGGATAGAGGAATTCCTTTACACCGATCGGTCCCGCTCCCGGGCCGCCTCCGCCGTGAGGTGTTGTAAAAGTCTTATGAAGATTCAGATGTACTACATCAAACCCCATGTCCCCGGGTCTTGCTTTTCCCAGGATTGCATTTGCATTTGCACCGTCATAGTATAACAGTCCGCCTGCATCATGAATTATTTTTGCAATTTCAACAATATCTTCCTCGAAAAGGCCGAGTGTATTGGGGTTGGTCAGCATAAGACCTGCTGTCCTTGGACCGGCCAGCTCCCTTAACTCATTTACATCAACCATTCCCCGCTTGTTTGATTTAACCTGCCTTATGTCAAATCCTGCAACTGCTGCCGAGGCAGGGTTTGTTCCATGTGCTGAGTCAGGGCAGATGATTTCCGTTCTTTCGATATCACCTCTTTTTTCATGATAAGCCTTTATTACCATTAGACCTGCCATTTCGCCCTGTGCTCCTGCAGATGGTTGGAGGCACATCCTGTCCATTCCGGTTACTTCTGACAGCATTTTCCCCAAGTCACTCATAAGTTTCAGAGCTCCCTGGATGGTTTCATCCGGCTGATAGGGATGCAGATGGGCAAAGCCCTTGTATGAAGCAACTTTTTCATTTATCTTGGGATTATACTTCATGGTACAAGACCCGAGAGGATAAAACCCCGAATCTACCCCAAAATTGTTCCTGCTTAGTTCAGTGAAGTGCCTGATTACATCAAGCTCTCCTACTTCAGGCAGTCTCGCCGGCTTTTCCCTAAGGTACTCCTTTGGAAAAAGTTCCAAAGCTGCTCTTTCGGGAATTCCAGATTCAGGCAATTCAAAAGCCCTTCTGCCCTTTCTGCTCATTTCAAATATTAGTTTGCTCATACTATCTCACCTGCCTTTGCGGCAAAATTGTCTATTTCCTGTTTCGTTCTTTTTTCAGTTACTGCTACCAGCCAGCCATTACCCATTTCCGGGTAAACTTCCTTTGTTTCATATCCACCGAGATATCCTTGCTCAAGGAGTCTTCTGTTTAGTTTGCCGGTGTCTTCCTTTGCCTCAACAAGAAACTCCTTGAAGAATGGCTTGTTATATAAGAGACTGAATCTACCTGTCTCAATCAGTTTTTCACTTGCATATCTTGCATTGTTTGCACAGCGAAGGGCTAGTTCCCTTATACCTTCTTTCCCGACAACTGACATGTATATGGTTGCAGCAAGTGCATTAAGTGCATGATTCGAACATATATTTGAAGTAGCTTTTTCGCGTCTTATATGCTGTTCCCTGGCCTGAAGGGTAAGCACATACCCCCTCTTGCCTTTGTCATCAGTTGTCTCACCGGCTATTCTTCCCGGCATCTTTCTGATGTATTTTCCACTGGCAGCAAAGAACCCGAGGTGGGGTCCGCCGAATGCCATCGGATTTCCTAGGCCCTGTGCTTCACCTACTACGAAGTCTGCACCTGAATCCCCGGGAGGCTTGAGTATCCCAAGGGATATCAAATCAGTATTGACTATAAAAGCAGCCTTGTTTTGTTCAGTGATTCCGGACACCTTGTCCATGTCCTCAACTATTCCGAGAAAGTTAGGGCTCTGTATACATACAGCAGCAGTACTCTCATCGCACATTTCAGCTAGTTTTTCATAGTCCGTTTCGCCTTCATGAAGCGGTACTTCCTGTATATCAACGTCCCTTCCGCTCATATATGTTTCTATAACCTGCCTCGTTTCGGGATGCAATCCCCTGGAAACAAGAATCTTATTTCTTTTCTTTGCATTCACCAAAGCTATTGTACAGGCTTCAGCCGTTGAGCTCGAACCGTCATACATGGATGCGTTTGAAGCTTCCATTCCTGTCAGCTCGCATACCATTGTCTGGAACTCAAATATTGCCTGGAGGACTCCTTGGCTTATTTCCGCCTGATACGGTGTATACGCAGTATAGAACTCTGACCTTGATGCCAGGGCATTCACGACTACGGGAATATAGTGGTCATATGCGCCAGCACCTCTGAAACATATCATATCTTCCATTGATATGTTCATCTTTGAAAGTTTTTCCATGTGTTTGTCGAGTTCCTGCTCAGTCATTCCTTTTGGGATATTCAATTCCCCTGAAAATCTGACTTTTTCAGGTATAGGGGAAAACAACTCCCCTATATTGGATGCACCTATTTCATCAAGCATCAACTTGATTTCAGCATCTGTATTGGGTAAGTACTTATGCATTGTTATTCCTCTTCTTCGCAGTATGAAGCATATTCTGCCTCATTCATAAGCGATTCTACTTCTGTTGGATCACTCATTTCGATTTGCATTATCCATGCCTCGTAGGGGTCTTCGTTTATCAATTCAGGTTGATCCTCAAGATCTTCATTAATCGCTGCAACGGTTCCCGAAACCGGTGTAAGTACATCAGCAGCCGTCTTTACGGACTCCACTGCACAAGCGACCTCATCCTTGTCCAGTTCAGCCGAAAGTTCAGGAAGCTCAACATATACTATGTCACCAAGCTGTACCTGTGCATAATTGGTTATTCCAATTATTGCTACATCTCCCTCAACCTTCACCCATTCATGATCCTTTGAATACCTCAGACTTGCATCAGCCATTTATTTGTCCTCCTGTTTTTTATATTTTTTCTTATAAAACGGTTTCTTGACCGTCAAAGCCCCAACCATCTTCTTTCTTATACCTATGAATATTTCGGTTCCGACCTTTGCGTATTTTCTATCTATCAATGCCAGCCCCATATTCTTTGACAGACTCGGACAAAGTCCGCCACTGGTCACATAGCCTATCTCTTCTCCTGCTTTATCATAGACCGGATATCCATTTCTGGGAATCCCTCTTTCGGTCATTTCAAACCCTGCTATACGTCTTTCGGGCTTTGTCTCTGTTTCTTCCAAAAGAGCTTTGCTTCCGATAAAGGGTTTTTCCGTAAATTTAATAAAATACTTCAACCCGGCCTGGACCGGTGTTATTTCAGGTGTCAGTTCATGTCCGTATAAAGGAAGGCATGCTTCCATTCTAAGGGTGTCCCTGGCCCCAAGGCCGCAGGGTAGAATCCGGTTCCCTCCCGCTTTAAGAATACCTGAGAAAACAGACTCCCCGGCTTTTGTGTCAAAATACAGTTCAAATCCGTCTTCACCTGTATATCCTGTTCTTGATAAAAGAACTTTCACACCACCGACGACTGCATCTTCCCTGAATTTGAAAAATCCTATTTCCTCGAGATTTGTCTCTGTCATTTCCTGAAGTATTTCCTGAGCCAAAGGACCCTGTACTGCCAGCTGTGCATAGCTATCAGACATATTATCAACCTTAACATCATAGCCGTCGGTATTTTCGCTTATCCATTCATAATCCTTGTCTGAATTTGATGCATTCACTGCCAGCAAGACCTTATCCGTACCAAAGCAGTATACAAGAACATCATCGACACAGCCTCCGTTTTCATAACAGATCGGTGTATAGGCAACATCACCGTACCCCATCTCCATCAAATCGTTGGTAACAATGTAGTCAGCGTAAGAAAGAGCATCTTTTCCGGTAATCATTATTTCGCCCATATGCGATACATCAAACAAACCAGCTGATTCCCTTACCTTCGTGTGTTCCTCGATGATTCCTGAATATTGGACAGGCATACTCCATCCACCGAAATCAATCATCCTGGCCCCAAGTTCAACATGGGTTTCAAATACAGGTGTTTTCTTCATACTTCATCCCTCCCAAAAAAAGACAGCAAACCCTTGTTGCCGTCTTCTCCGTTCCTTTTACCTGAGAGTTTCTACAAAAGTATTGCCCCTTCGGTGCCCATCGGGCTTTTCAGAGATGCGTCCCCATGCGGTCCGTCTGCCTGAAAGATTCATCTGCACTCCGGCTGGACACAGACTTGCTTCTTCGGCTTTTCACTATGGAAAATCTCCCGCATGGTTCTTCCGCTTATATTTGCTTCATTATATAAAATATATACCCGCCACTCAATCCCCGACAATCAGGAATTTTCATAAATTTCCTTAACTACATTCATTGAATAGTCAAGGTCTTCATATGTAAGTGCTTCTGAAACCTGAATGCGTATTCTTGCAGTTCCCTCTGGAACAACAGGATATCCGAAACCTGTTACATAAAGGCCTTTGTCAAGCATTGCCCTTGCCATTGATATGGCCTTTGCTGTTTCTCCGACTATTATTGGAACTATAGCACTTTCACCATCCAGGGGATCAAGACCTTTTTCCTTCAACCCTTTTCTGAGATAGGCAGTTTTCTTATGTAGAGAGTCAACCATTTCAGGATGTGAATCCAGGTAATTGATTGCTTCAAGAGCCATGGATGCTATCACCGGTGGCAGAGAGTTCGAAAACAAGGAAGGTCTTGAGGACTGTATGCAAAGGTCCACTACTTCCCGGCTTGCAGCAACAAAACCACCGCCTGCTCCTCCAAGGGCTTTTCCGTATGTTCCCGTGATGATATCAAACTGTCCCATCATGTCATAAAACTCCAGTGTGCCTCTTCCCGTTTTTCCGACAACTCCTGTTGCATGGGATTCATCCACCATGGTAACAGCTCCATACTTGTCCGCAAGTTTTTTTATTTCAGGCATTTTGGCAAGATCACCTTCCATTGAGAAAACACCGTCGGTGATAATTAATTTTGTATCAAACTCCCCTGCTTCTGCCAGAATTCTTTCCAAGTCATCCATATCTGAATGCTTATATACGAATCTGGTGACTTTTTTACTTGCCAAACGACAGCCGTCAATAATGCTGGCATGATTCAGTTCATCACTTATTATGCAGTCACCGGGACCTAC
>Ga0180436_10003864_pt1 | contig 13631 bp, 10 predicted proteins | sample SS_ome_2_FD_132434 | JGI IMG/M metagenome (GOLD analysis project Ga0180436, IMG submission 132434) | Hypersaline lake sediment archaeal communities from the Salton Sea, California, USA - SS_3_S_2 metaG | ecosystem: Environmental > Aquatic > Non-marine Saline and Alkaline > Hypersaline >...
GCGGCGCCGGTACTGGTGCGCCGTGGGCACGCTCGGCGGCTCAGGTGCCGCGCCGCAACAGAACCGTCTTGATCGTGCCGACCAGGATCGACAGGTCGAACGGCACGCTGTGGTTCTTGATGTAGAAGAGGTCGTACTGGAGCTTGTTGACCGCGTCCTCGACCGTGTTGCCGTAGGGGTAGCTGATCTGCGCCCAGCCCGTCACGCCCGGCTTCACGATGTGACGCTGGTGGTAGTAGGGGATGTCGGACGCGAGCTGCTCGATGAAGTGCGGGCGCTCGGGGCGCGGACCGACCATCGACATCGAGCCGGACAGCACGTTGAACAGCTGCGGCAGCTCGTCGAGGCGCGTCTTGCGGATGAAGCGCCCGACCTTCGTGATGCGTGGGTCGTCCTTCGATGCCCACACCGGGCCGGTGCCCTTCTCGGCGTCCGCGCGCATGGAGCGGAACTTCGTCAGCACGAAGGGCTTGCCGAAGCGACCCGAGCGCTCCTGACGGAACAGGATCGGGCCCGGCGAGCCGAGTCGCACGGCGATCGCGGTCGCGACCATGAGCGGCCACAGGAGCGCGAGCAGCAGCAGCGCCGCGATCACGTCGAACACGCGCTTCGCCGCGTCCTGGAACGGGTGGCGTTGGAAGCCGCGGTTGAAGATGAGGTAGCTCGGCCGCATGGCGCGCACGGCGATGCGTCCGGTCACGCGCTCGTACACCGACTCGACCTCCTCGACGGCGATGCCGGCGAGGCGCGCGCGCAACAGCTGCGTCGTCGGCATCGAGCCGCGCCGGTCGCCGAGCGCGACCACGATCGTGTTGACGCCCAGGCGCAGGGCGACGCCCTCGAGCGTCTCGCCCGGCAGGACCAGGACCTGGGGCACGCTGCCCTCCTCGGCGTCGCTCGTGCGCGCGTCGCCCTCGGCCTCCTCGCGCGCGCGCGGCGCGAGCAGCGCCTGCGGTCCGCCGCGCGAACCGCGGCCGCTCGGAGCGAGCGCACGGGCTTCCTGGAAGCGCGCCGCGCCGCCGAGCAGGTCGTCGGACGACTCGCCGGCGCCGGGCGCGGCGGGCAGGGCGCCGAGCACGCGGTAGCCCGCGTCCGCCGCGCTGCGCAGCTCCTGGTAGAGCGTCTTCGCCATCTCGCCCTCGCCGAGGATCAGCACGGTCTCGGAGAGGTTGAACAGGTGCGTCGCGCGCGCGAACAGCCGCCGCCACCAGAAGAGGACGAACGATCCGATGAGCAGCGCCGCGATGAGCGACTGCACGACCTGCGAGAGCGTGAGCCCCGGGAAGGTCAACAGCGCGCCGCTGCCCCACAGGCGCGAGACGGCGAGCGCGCCCATCGCCAGGACGACGCCCAGGCCGGCCGCCGACAGGAAGCGCGCGAAGCGGTCGTACCGGCTGGCCGCGATGCGGAAGTCGTACAGCTCGTTCAGGTAGAGCGCCACCTGCGCGAGCAGCGCCGCGAGCAGCGACGACAGGATCGAGCGCAGCACCGCTTCGTCGACCGTCGTGCCCTGCTCCGCGAGCGCGCGCAGCACGACGCGCGTGGGCTCCCACAGGTGCGCCGTCATGCCGATCGCCACGACCGTCGTGAGGATCACGAACTCACTGGCGATCAGGAGGGCCTTCCTGATCGGCAGGTAGTGGCGGAGCAGGTGGAGCATCGGGACGGAGGGGCGCCGGCGCGGGGGTGCCGGGGGGGCGGGCCGACCGGTGGGAGCGGCCGTTCGGGGGAGGCCGCCCGGGGGAGGCCGCTCGGGGGCCGGGCCCGGTGCCTGATCGGACGGCGGACGGTCGGAAATGAAGGCGGGGTGGGCGGCCGGCGCCGTGGCGCGCGCCGAGTCTATCCGCCCTCGCGCGCGTCCCGGTGCCAGGCGAGCGTCACGCGGCGGCGCGGCCCGGCGACCCAGACCTCGACCACGTCGACCCGCGCCGCCGCGCGCCCCGTCCCCGCCGCGAGGCGACGGGCGGCGGACCGCAGGCGTTCCAGCCGCTCGGGACGGACGCGGTCGGCGGGGCGGTAGCGCACGGCGCCCAGCGCCAGCTCGGCCCGGCAGCGCGAGGTCTTCACCTCGACGAGGACGAGCGCGCGCCCGTCCTCGGCGACCAGGTCCGCCTCCACGCCGAACGAGCGGTCGTTGCTGGCCAGCACGCGCAGGCCGCGGCGCGCGAGGTGCCGCGCGGCGAGCCGCTCGCCGATCGCGCCCAGGTCGGGTCGCGCGGGCTCGACGAGCCGCAGCCAGATCGGCAGCAGCCGCAGCGGCAGCCAGCGCCAGGCGCGGGCGAGGACGGCGCCCGCGGCCAGCGCCCACGGGCCGCGTCGCGTCGGGTCCGCAGGGGTGCCGCTCGCGGCGGACAGGGAACCGGCGTGCGCTCGCCGTCGTCGCGCGGCCAGCGCGCGGCGCACGCGCCCGCGCGCCGCGGCGTCGGACGCCGCGTTCGGCGTCGATCCTGGGCCCGTCAGGCCTTGGACTCGTTCGTCGCGTCCTCGGTCGACGCGCTCTTGTCCTTGCCCTTGCCGCCGTCGCCGTCCTCGAGCGTGCTCTGCACCGCCGCACGCGCGAAGCGCAGGCGCACGCCCTCGCTGGCCTGCAGCACGATCACGTCGTCCTTCACCTCGACGACCTTCCCGTACATCCCGCTCGTCGTCATGACCAGGTCGCCCTTCTTCAGGCCGCCCAGCATCTCCTGGTGACGCTTGCGGTTCTTGCGCTCCGGCGCGATCAGCACGAACCAGAAGATCAGGCCCATCAGGGCGAACATGATCAGCGGGTTGCCGAACATGCCCGGCGACGGCTCGCCGTCCGCCGCGCCCGGCGCCGCCTCCTGCAGGGCGATCAGGAAGTCCGAGCCCGCGAGGCGGGAGAGCAGGCTGCTGAGGCTGTCGATCATGTCGGGTCGTCGCGTCGGGAAGGGCCGGACCGGGCTGCGGAACGGGGTGCGGAACGGGGCGTTCGCGCGGGTCGCGCGGCGCTCCGGCGGCGTCGCGGGCGGACGAGCCTAGCTCCCCCGCGTCCGCGTTCAACCGCGGTCCCGCGCCCGCGACGCGCGGATCCTCCTCCCTTCCGTCGGGTCGCTGTTCCATGATGGGGGCGTGAGCGAACGACACGACAGCGAGCGCGCGCGGGCCGTCCGCGAGCGCAACGACGCCCGCCGCGACGCCGTGGCCGCCGCCGTCGACCGCGCCGGCTCCTGCGACGACCCCGCCCGGCGGATGGTCGTGGCGATGAGCGGCGGCGTGGACAGCTCCACGGTCGCGTGGATGCTCAAGGAGCGCGGACACCCGCTCGTGGGCCTGTTCATGCGCAACGGCGTGAAGGTCAGCGAGGCCGAGGCCGCGAAGAAGTCTTGCTGTTCCCTGGGGGACGCGCGCGACGCCCGGATGGTGGCGGCCCGCCTCGACATTCCTTTCCAGGCCGTCGACCTGAAGCGGGAATTCAAGGACATCATCCGCTACTTCGTCGACGAGTACCGCGCGGGCCGCACGCCCAACCCCTGCGCGGTCTGCAACCGCGACCTCAAGTTCGATCGCCTGCTCGAGCTGGCGGACGAGCTCGACGCGGCCGGCGTCGCGACCGGTCACTACGCGCGCATCGCGATGGAGGACGGGCGCGTGGCCGTGCGCCGCGGCGTCGACGGGAACAAGGACCAGAGCTACCAGATGTTCGCCGTGTCCGAGGCGCACCTCGCGCGCACGCGGCTGCCGCTGGGCGACCTGACGAAGCCGCGCGTGCGCGAGCTCGCCGAGGAGGCCGGACTGCGCACGGCGAAGAAGCCCGACAGTCAGGAGATCTGCTTCGTGCCGGGCAACGACTACCGCAAGCTGCTCGACGAACAGGGCGTGGAGCTGACGCCCGGGACGATGGTCGACACCGCCGGCACCGTGCTGCGCGAGCACGCGGGCGTCGAGCACTACACGATCGGCCAGCGCCGCGGGCACGGCGTCGGCGGGCGCACCGAGGCCCTGTACGTGGTCGACCTCGAGCCGAGCAGCGGCACGGTCGTGCTCGGCACGCGCGACGAGTGCACGACGACCGAGGCCTTCGTCGGCGACCTCAACTTCATCGGCGTCGACGAGCCCGAGGACGGGCGCCTCGCGTGCGCCGTGCAGATCCGCTACCACCACCGCGCGGCCGACGCCGAGCTCGAGATCGAGGACGGCGTCGCGCGCGTGCGCTTCGCCGAGCCGCAGCTCGCCGTCACACCGGGACAGGGCGCGGCCTTCTACGACGGCGACCGCCTGATCGGCGGCGGCTGGCTGCGCCGCGCGCCCGAACGAGCGGCCCAGGGAGCGGCGGAGGGCGCCGGCGCGCGTTGATCGCCCAGCCCTCGAGGACGGCGCTGTTCGTCGCGGCCCTGCTCGCCGCGTTCGGCGGCGTGCTCGCCTGGCCGCGCCCGACCGGCGGCGCCGTGCCCCACGCGGTCTGCCTCGTCGACGTCTCGGCGTCGGTGCGCCGCACGCGCCCCGACTGGAGCGCGTGGGTCGGCGAACGGCTCGAGGCCTTCGCGCGCACGGCCGACGCGCGCGGCGCGCGGACCTGGGTCGTGGCGGTGGCCGACGGCGAGCGGCAGCTCGTCGCGCGCGGGCCGGCCGACGCGCTGCTCGAGCGCCTGACCGCGGGCGCGCCCCTCGACCCCGTACCGAACGCGCTGGCCGAGGGCCTCGGCAGCGACCTGGCGTCCGCGCTCGTCGCGGTGGAGCCGTGGCTCTCGGACGGCCGCGGCGGGCGCCTCGTGTGGCTGGGCGACGGGCGCGTGGGCGACGACCCCGCGGCGGCGGCCGAGGTGCTCGAGCGCCTCGCGCGACGCGGCGTGGCGGTCGAACTCGTCGAACCGCCGCCGCCCACGCGCGTCGACGCCCGCGTCGAACGGCTCGAGGCGCCGCGGCAGGTCGAGAGCGGCGCGCCGATCGAGGTGCGCGTGGAGCTGGCGCTCGCCGGGTCGCGCGCGCGGGCGACCGACGCGCGGCTCGTGGTCGAGCTCGTCGACCCGACCGACGGCGCGGTCGCGTCGGCGGTGGACGCCTCCGCCGCCTTCGCGGACGGCCGGCCCGAGCGGCTGGCGCTCGACCTGCCCGCGCCGGACGACGGCCTGTGGATCGTGCGCGCCACGGTGCGCACGCCGAACGACGCGAGCGCCGAGAACGACGCGCTCGAGCGCACGCTGCGCGTCGGCGGCGCGCGCACGGGCCTGATCGTCGCCCGCGAGCGCGACCTCGCCGCCGCGCGCGACCTCGAGCAGCGGCTCGACGAAGCGGGGATCGCGGGCTTCGCGTGGATCGCGGCCGAGGTGGGGGAGCTCGCGCGCTTCACCGACGCAGCGGACCTGGTCGTCGCGCTCGAGATCCCGCCGCCCGACCTGCCGGTCGAGGTGCTCGAGCCGTACCTCGTCGCGGGCGGCGGCCTGCTCACGCTCGGCGGCCCGTCGCAGCACGTGGCGCGCGATCGCGGGCCGGGCGTCGACCTGTTGCCGCTGGTGTGCACGCCGCCCAGCGTGGAGCCGCGCGACGTGGTGCTGTTGCTCGACGGCTCGGGCTCCATGCAGGGCGAGCCGTTCGCGGCCGTGCGCAGCGCCGCGCGCGACCTGTTGCTGTCGACGCCGCCGGGCGACGGCCTCTCGGTCACCGTGTTCACCGAGGGCCTGCACACGAGCGCGCTCACGGTGCGCGCCGACGACGAGTACGACCCGCGCACGATCGAACGCGCCGAACGCCAGCTCGCGCGACTCGAGGCGCCGGGCGGCGAGACCTCGATCGTGCGCAGCCTCGAACAGTGGCTGCGCGAGCGCCGCGCGTCGGTCGACGCCGACGAGCCGCCGCGCCGCGCCGTGGTCGTGTTGCTCACCGACGGTCGCGAGGACCAGGACACGCCGAACACCGCCGCGCGCGTCGAGCGCCTGCGCGAGGGCTTCGCCGCGGCGAACTGCACGCTCTACTCGGTCGCGATTGGCAACGGCGTCGACCGCGCGTTCCTGGCCGCGCTCGTGCCCGCGGACGAACGGCGGCTCGAGCCCGCGGAGAGCGAGCTGCGTCGCGCGGTGGCCGACGCGGCGTCGTCCGACCGACTCCTGCCCGGGCCGTTCGCGGTCGCGAGCACGGTGTACGGGACCGAGCTCGGCCTGCCGCAGCACCCCGACCGCTGGGCGCGCGCGAGCCGCGCCGTGGCCCGCCCGGGCGCGAGCGTGCTCATGGTGGAGGTCGACGGCCGCCCGCTCGTCGCGCTGTGGTCGGTCGGCGCCGGGCGCGTGGCCACCTGCGCGGGCGCGCCGGCCTGGATCGGCGACCTGGCGCGCTACCCCGCGCGCTTCGGCGGGCTCTTCCGCCACCTGGCGCGGCGCGCGGAGGACGACGGCTCGCGCCTCGTGCGCGACGACGCGGGCCTGCTCCTGACCGCGCCGGCCGCGGCCGAGCGCACGCGGCTCGACGGGCGGCTCGTGCTCTTCGACGGGCGCGACGCCCGCGTGGCGCTCGAAGCCGGCCCGGACGGGTTCCGCGCGCCGGCCGCGGGCCTCGCGGCGCTCGAGGCCTCGGCCCTGGGGGGGTGGCTCGAGGTGGAGGGGCTGGGGCGCTGGCCGGTGCCGGCGCGGCCCCCGCGGGAGCTGCGCGGGGGCGGGGACCGGCTCGTGCCCCCCGCGGCGGCGGGCGAGACGGCCGTCGACGCGGCCACCGATTCGGCGGCCGGGCGCGAGCGGGCCGGGCACCCCGCGGCGGCCTGGGTCCTGGGCCTGGCGGGGCTGGTGGCGGCGGCCGCGGCTCTCCCACGGCGGAGAGCGACGGCGCGCAGCGTCAAGGCCGGCGCCGCGGGCCTCCGATGAAGCCGTCCGAGGGGGCTCGACGCTTCCGGTTCCGGCCGCCCTCCGACCACCGAACCATGAAGCACATCTCGATCGCCCGCCGCGCCGCCGCCGTCCTGGCCCTCTTCGCCGTCGCGGCCTGTTCGTCCACGAAGGAGGCGCGCACGAGCGACCTCTCCGAAACGCGCTGGGTGCGCGCGTCCCCCGTGCTGCAGCAGCAGCTCGAGGACGCGTCCGAGCAACTGCCCTGGGCCAAGGGCCTGCAGAAGCTCGAGCTCATCCGCTTCTTCGCCACCGTGGGCGAGCCGGCCTACGACCTGTTGCTCGAGCTCGCGCTCGACCCGCGCACGAGCGTGGCCGCGTCGGCCTACTCGGCGATGGGCGCCACCGGCGACGCGCGCCTCGTCGAGGAGATCCGCGCGCTCGAGTGGGACCCGTCCACCCGCGAGATCGACCTCGTGCTCGAGCGCGCACGCACGCTGGCGCGCCTGGGCGACTGGAGCACGCTGCCCACGCTCATCCGCGGCCTCGAGGACGAGCGCCTGTACACCCGCGCGCTGTGCATCCAGGCGCTCGAGGAGATCACGCACGAGCGCATCCCGTACGACCCGCGCGCCGAGCGCACCGAGCGCGAACTCGCCGTGCAGGCCTGGGAGCGCTGGTGGCTGAAGTACAGCGGCGAGCCGATGCCGCCGCGTCCCGAGCCGGAGGAGGCGCCGCGCGCGGCGCCGACGCCGTCGCTCGAGGACTGACGCGATCCGCGATCGCGAACCGGCGCGAGGACGCGCGCTCCCGATCGGAGCGCGCGTCCTCGCGCCCGTTCGTCGGAACCGTTCGTCGGGCCCGTTCCCGGGCCGAGCTCGCGCCTCAGCTCGCGCGACCGAACAGGTCCGCGAACTCGGGCCGCGCGCGCACCGCTTCGAGGTCCGGGTCCGTGCGGGCGGACTCGTAGTCGCAGTAGCCCAGGTCGACCGCGCGGGCGAGCTCGTCGAGCGACGCGTCGAGCGCGCCGGTGAGGCTCAGCGAACAGGCCAGGTTGTAGCGCGCGATCGGGCAGTCGGGGTCGAGCTCGACCACCCGCCGATCGAGGGCCAGGCCCTCCTCGAAGCGGCCGACGCGGGTCAGCGCATTGGCCAGGTCGCTGATGAGGTTCGGGTCCTCGTCCCGCGTGCGCACCGCGATGCCCAGGAACTCGGCCTGGAACTCGTACCCGAGGCGCGCGAGCGCGGCGCGCAGGTCGTCGTCGAGCGGGAGCGGCTCGTGCGAGGGGTCGTCGAACTCGGTGGAGGACACGGCGCGAGGGTAGCAGCCGGACCCCCGCGGGGGAGGGCCGCGTCCGGCCCGTGCAGCGCGCCCTGGCGCCGGGCGTCCAGGTCCCCGACCATGGAGCGCAGGGCGGCGGCTGTTGCCGACCGACCACGCACCGCTAGCACCGCCGTCGAGCGCCGGACCGCCGGCTCCGCCCGGGAACCGCGCGTCCGACGCTCCGCCTCCCCGACACGACCATGGACATCCAGTTCTGCGACATCTGCGGCGAGTCCGTGCCGGCCGGCGACCTCGACGGGGGCGCGGCCAAGCGGTACGGCGATCGCCTCGTCTGCAAGCAGTGCGACGAGGCGATGACGCGCCACGTGGCGCCCGCCGCGGCCGCGATCACGCTGCCGGGCGACGGCGCGACCCAGCGAGCGCTCGCGCCCGCGCGGAACGAGGGCAGCGGCGCGCTGTGGTTGGCCGCGGCCTGCGTCGCGGTCGTCGCCCTCGTGGGCTTCCTCGCGGTCGATCGCGTGCAGGACGCCGAACGCCGCGTGAACGCGGACGCGGCCGGTCGGATGGCGCGCCTCGAGGATCGCATCGCGGGCCTCGAGCACGTGCTGCGTCACAGCGTCGCGCCGATCTTCGAGGACGATCCGAACGCGCCGCGCTTCGACGCGGTCGACGACCGGCTCGCCCGGATCGAGGCGCGCCTCGACGACCGCCTCGACCCGGACCTTCTGTTCGCCGAGTTCGAGCAGGTGTCCGCCGAGCTGCGCGCGGTCTCGTCCGCGGTGGGCGGCGAGGTGGCGGCCGACGCGCGCGCCGAAGCCGCGCGCCTGGACGCGATCGCCGACGACGTGGCCGGGCTGCGCGACGACCTGTCGTTGCTCGCGCGGTCGCTGCTCGAGGTGCTGGAAGAAGGTCCGGTCGTCGCCAGCGCGCCCGCCGACATCAAGCGCGAGGCGGCGGAGGCCCAGCCCGACTGGGTGGTGTTCGTGCCGAGCCTGTCGAGCGACGACGAGGGCGAGCGTTGGAACGCGGTCGAGGAGCTCGGCGCGAGCGGCGACGCCGACGCGGCCAGGCACCTCGTCCCGATGCTGCGCGACCGCGAGCTGTTCGTGCGCATGGCCGCCGCGCGCGTGCTCGGCGACCTCGGCAACGACGCGGCGATCGCGCCGCTCATCGACGCCCTCGACGACGCCGAGCCGAGCGTCCGCGAGTCGGCGGTGCTCAGCCTGCGCCTGTTGACCGGCCGCAGCTTCGGCTTCGAGCCCACGGGCGACGCCCGTGATCGCGAGCGCGCCGTCGGCAAGTGGCGCGACTGGTGGGAGGGCGAGGGCGCCGGCGGTTGAGCCGGCGACCCCCGAAGTCCTCCTGGGTCGAGCGCCGTTCGGCGCCTAGCAGCCCGTCGAATAGGTCCCGTCGCGAGGCAAAGCCATCGGCGGCGAGCTGAGGAAGACGAAGTCGAGACGGCCCGGGCGATCCTGTAGGGTCGCTGAGCACGGATCGACGAGGCTGACGCCGCATCGCCGTCGAGGGCGAAGCCGGAGCAGGGACCCTTTCAACGGGCTGCTAGCGCTGGATCTCGATGCGGCGCACGCCTTCGCGATCGGTGCGCTTGGGCAGCGCGATCTCGAGCACGCCGTTCTTCATGTTCGCCGTGACCGCGTCGTCGTCGACGGGGCCAGGCAGCGGCATGCGGCGCTCGAAGCTGCCGAAGCTGCGCTCGGTCATGAGCACACGATCCTCCTCGCGGCGCTCCTCGACGTGCTTCTCGCCGCGCAGGACGAGTTGGTCCCCGTCGACCTCGATCGTCACGTGGTCGGGGTCGATGCCGGGCAGCTCGGCGCGCACGAGGTAGTCGCCCTCGCGCTCGGTCCACTCGAGGCTCGGCACGAAGTCGAGGCCCGCGCCGCGGCTCGCGGCCACCTCGGAGAGCGGCGTCGCGAAGAAGGAGTCGAAGAGGTCGGCGAGGGAGGAAGAGGCCATCGGGGCCAGGGCGCGTGCCCGGGCCGAACGGCCGAGGGGTCGAACGAAGTTCATGGGATGGGTCTCGTCCGAGCGCTGGTCCAGCACGGGTGGCGCGGCGCTCGACGCGCTCCCGGGGCCCGCGCGGTCGTCGCTCGGGCACGCAGCGAAGTGCGAACGCCGTGCCAGCCGGGCGACCCGCTCCACGCCCCCGCGGCGCGCGTCCGCGGGCGCGCGGGACGCTCGTTCTGGCAGGCGCGCTGCCGTTCCGGCAGCCGTCCGCGCTTGAAGCCCCCCGCGCGCGGCTCTACCGTCCCGGCCATGAGCACCCGCACCGAGACCGACTCCATCGGACCCATCGAGGTCGAGAACGCGCGCCTGTGGGGCGCGCAGACCGAGCGTTCGCGCCGCAACTTCGAGATCGGCGGCCATGTCTTCGGGCGAGCCATGATCCGCGCCCTGGGCCTGGTCAAGCTGTGCGCCGCGCGGGTGAACCGCGAGCTGGGCGAGCTCGACGCGCTCTCCGACGAAGCGATGGAGGCGCTGCTCCGCGCCGCGCAGGAGGTGGTCGAGGGCGAGCACGACGCGCACTTCCCGCTCGTCGTCTGGCAGACGGGCTCGGGCACGCAGAGCAACATGAACGCCAACGAGGTGATCAGCAACCGGGCGATCCAGCTGCTCGGCGGCGAGCTCGGGTCGAAGACGCCCGTCCACCCGAACGACCACTGCAACCGCTCGCAGAGCTCGAACGACACCTTCCCGACCGCGATGCACGTGGCGACGGCGGAGCGCGCGCGGCACCGACTGATCCCCGCGCTCGAGGCGCTCGCCGCGCAGTTCGACGCGCAGGCCGAGGCCTGGGACGACGTGGTCAAGATCGGTCGCACGCACCTGCAGGACGCGACGCCGCTGACGGTGGGGCAGGAGTTCGGCGGGTACGCCGCGCAGGTGCGCGACGCGATCCGCGCGGTCGAGGCGGCGCTCGAGCCGGTCTACGAACTGGCGCAGGGCGGTACGGCCGTGGGCACCGGCCTGAACACGCACCCGCGCTACGCGGAGCGCTTCGCCGCCGAGATGGCGTCGGTCACCGGGCTCTCGTTCCGCACCGCGCCGAACAAGTTCGCGGCTCTGGCGGCGCACGACGCGCTCGTCGGGTTCCACGGCGCGCTGCGCCAGACGGCGGTCGCGTTCATGAAGATCGCGAACGACGTGCGCTGGCTCGGGTCGGGCCCGCGCTGCGGCATCGGTGAGCTGAAGCTGCCCGCGAACGAACCGGGCAGCTCGATCATGCCGGGCAAGGTCAACCCGACGCAGTGCGAGGCGCTGACCATGGTCTGTGCGCAGGTCATGGGCAACGACACGACGGTGGGCATCGCCGGCAGCCAGGGCAACTTCGAGCTCAACGTCTACAAGCCCGTGATCGTCCACAACGTGCTCGAGTCGATCACGCTCCTGGCCGACGGTGCCGACTCGTTCCGCGAGAAGTGCGTGGCGGGCATCGAGCTCGACCGCGAGCGGATCGAGAAGTTGATGCGCGGCTCGCTCATGCTCGTCACCGCGCTCAACCGGCACATCGGCTACGACAACGCGGCCAAGGTCGCGAAGAAGGCCTACGACGACGGCACGACGCTGCGCGAGGCCTGCACGGCGCTCGGGCTCATGACCGGCGAGGAGTTCGACGACGCGGTGCGCCCCGAGGAGATGGTGTCGCCGCGCGAGGCCTGAGCGCTGCGCCGTCGACGGGCCGCCGCGTCAGCGCAGCGGCCCCGTCAATCCTTTGAGGCAGCTGGTCGTCGAGCCGACCAGCGTCGCCTGACCGGTGGTGCGGTCGATGGTGTAGAGCTCGCCGTCGCCGAACAGCGGCGCGCTGCCGTACAGCACGCCCGTGACGGTGTCGATCCCGAGTCCCTCGACGAACGTGCCGGTACCCAGCGGACCGACGCCTGTCCCCGCACCGGTGGTCGGGTCGATCGTCAGGAGCTGACCGGTGTTCACGTCGGTCGCGTACAGGAAGCCGGGGCCGTTCGCGAGCCCGCGCACGTCGGTGAAGCCGACGGGACCGATGGTGGTCGGTCGGCCCGTGTCCTCGTCGAGGCGCACGAGCGAGTCGGTCGCGTCGTCGACCGCGAACAGCTCGCGGCTCGTCGTGAGGAAGGCCAGGCTGCGCAGGTCGGTGTCGCCCGTGCTCCCGACCCGCCGCGTCGACCCGGTCGTGCGTCCGACGGCGAAGAGCACGTCGCGGTCGCGGTCCACGCCCCAGGTGCGTCCGGTCAACGGGTCGTGCGCCATGCCCTCGACGCCCGGGTAGGCGTGGACGCCGACGAAGGTCGGCGTTCCGGCGCGCGGATCGAGGCGGAACAGGTCACTGGCCGTCGCGTTGCCGTCGACCGCGAACAGCAGGCCGTCGGACGGACGCGGCGCGAGGCCGCTGACCTCGGGCCGGCCGGTCGCTCCGAGCGCCGTGCCCGCGCCCGTGGTCGTGTCGATCCGGATCAGCTGGTCCGTGTCGATGTTCACGCCGAACAGCTCGTCGCTCACCGGGTCGTAGGCGAGGCAGGCCACGTCGGCGAAGCCCGTGTCGCCGACCGAGGTGCCCGCGCCGGTCGTGGTGTCGATCGTGATCAGATCGTCGGTGTTGCGGTCGACGCCATAGAGCACGTCCGCGTCGGGGTCGTACGCGAGCCCCGTCACGGTACCGAAGCCGAGCGGTCCCACGACGGTGGCGCCGCCCAGCGCGGTGTCGATGACCAGCAGCTCGTCCGTGGTGAAGTTCGTGCCGTAGAGCGTGTCGCTGTTCGTGTCGTACGCCAGGTCCGTCACGCCGCTCGTGCCGAACGGGCCGACGAGGACCGCGAGGCCCGTGGCGAAGTCGACGCGGATCAGCGCGTTCGTCGTTCCGTTCGTCGCGTACAGCGTGTTGGTCCCCGAGTCGTACGCCAGGCCGCGCACGTTGATGCTCGCCACGTCGGCCACGTCGGTGTCGAGCGACGCGGTGGGGTCGAGGCGCACGATGGCGCCGCTGAAGCGGTCGGCGGCGTACAGCTGGCCCTCGTCGTTCGCGTAGGCCAGCGTCTCGTAGAGCCCGAACTCGAAGTGCTTCGCCACCGCGCTCGCGCCGGTCGCGGGATCGATCCGAACCAGCTCGCGGCCGGCCGAGGTGCTGGCGTGCAGGACGCCCTGGGCCGGGTCGTACGCGAGCCCGGCGACGGAGAAGGGCACGTCGCCCGCGCTGCCGACCGGCGTCAGGGCGCCCGTCGCGGTGTCGATCTCGACCAGGACGTCGTTCTGCGACTCGACGCCGAAGAGCGTGCTCGTCGACGGATCGAAGCCGAGCGAGAAGATGGCGCTCATCGGCAGGGACGCGACCACCGTCGCGGCGCCCGTCGTGCGGCTCAGCGTCAGGAGCAGGTTGGCGCCGGGCGCGACGGCGTAGATCGTGTCGGTGATGGGGTCGTGCGCGAGCGACTGCACGTTGTGGGGGGCGAAGCTGCCGACCACTTCGGGCCGACCGGTCGTGCGGTCCACGACGAACAGCTCGCGCGACGCGGTCGCGGTGACGTAGAGGATCCCGCGCAGCGCGTCGTAGGTGCTGCCGCCGAAGAACGGGAAGCCGAGCGCGCC
>Ga0180436_10003866_pt1 | contig 13625 bp, 12 predicted proteins | sample SS_ome_2_FD_132434 | JGI IMG/M metagenome (GOLD analysis project Ga0180436, IMG submission 132434) | Hypersaline lake sediment archaeal communities from the Salton Sea, California, USA - SS_3_S_2 metaG | ecosystem: Environmental > Aquatic > Non-marine Saline and Alkaline > Hypersaline >...
AACCAAGACCGCGAAAAGATTTACCGTCGGACATCAATTCTCCTCCAAAAACAAAACCGGATTATTCTACATCTTTTAAACCATTATAATAACAAAACCAGAGCATACATTCAATAAAATTTTCATTTTATACCCATCGGGCATAACAATTCCTGGCAGGGCCCGATGTAATTGTTTTTTGGTAAGTAAATACACAATAAGAAAACGGGAAAATTCAATCGCGATGAGTATATTATGTAAGTTATCTTGAAATGCTTTAAAAATGTTTTCTCTCGGCAATGAATCGCATTATTCGGGTTGCGGGCAAGGAAAAAAAGCAGTGGCAATCCAGACAGGAATCTGTTAGAATCTGGCTTAAATTTTTTACAGGTACAGTTACAATAACAAGCAAGTACTGCGTACGGCTGAATTTGTGGATGCTGGTGTTGCCTAAGTAACAGTAATGGCGAGCTTTGCTCGCGCAGATAGTACCCGGCATTTTACGCGGGACAGAGCACTAGTACTGCGTACGGCTGAATTTGTGGGTGCTGGTATTGCCTAAGTAACAGCAGCGGCGAGCTTTGCTCGCGGATAGAGTAGCCCGATAAATGATTCAGATAGATTTTCAGTTAAAGCCAACCGACTTATCCGCCAAAATCGCCCGGATGTGGGAGCTTTCCGCCCGGAAAATAAAGGCGTTGTCGGTTGCGTGGCAGGATCAATCCGGTGCCCCTGTCTTTACGGAAAAGGGTATATATATTTCCCGGCAGTGGACCGAATGGACCCAGGGTTTTCAGTTCGGCTCGGCCCTTTTGCAATTTGACGCCACCAGCGAGCACGAGTTCTTCCTGTACGGCCGTGATAAAACCATACAGAACATGGCCCGCCATATCACCAACCGGGCCGTGCACGACCATGGTTTTAATATTGTCAGCACCTACGGTACTCTGCTGCGCCTGGCCCGGGAAGAACGCGGCCCTGATAACTCTTCCCGGCGTGTGCTTTACGAATTGGCCTTACAGTGCAGCGGAGTCGTCCAGGCCGGCCGCTGGACCAGGCTAAACGACGGTGGTGGGTTTATCTATTCGTTTAATGGCCCGCATTCCTTGTTTGCCGATACGATCCGATCGCTCCGCTCTTTGGCTCTGGCGTATCGACTGGGCCAGACATTGACCGAGGAGCAGGACCGCAAGGTTAACCTGCTGAAACGACTTCTGCAACACGCCGGCGCCACCGCTCAATATAATGTTTACTACGGCCGGAATCGCGATATTTACGATGTGCCCGGCCGGGTGGCCCATGAAAGTATTTTCCATCACCCGCAGGGAACCTATCGTTGCCCGAGCACCCAGCAGGGATATTCGCCGTTTAGCACCTGGACCCGCGGATTGGCCTGGATTATGACCGGATATGCCGAACAACTTGAATTTGTCGAACAATGCCGGGACGACGAACTGGAACCTTATGGCGGCCGCGGGGAAATCGAAACAATGCTCCTGTCCGCCGCTCAGGCCAGTTGTGATTTTTACCTGAAAAACACTCCCACCGACGGCATACCCTATTGGGACACACACGCCCCGGGACTGGCCCTCATGGAAAATTACCTGGATCGGCCCGCGAATCCCTTCAATGATTACGAACCGGTGGACAGCTCCGCCGCCGCGATCGCAGCCCAGGGCCTTTTACGCCTGGGCCATTACCTCATCGGCAAAAAAAATAATGGGGACGGGAATCGTTATTTTCAGGCGGGCTTGACTGTTTTGCGCACCCTTTTGAACGAACCCTACCTCAGCGACGATGCCAGTCACCAGGGATTGATACTTCATTCGGTCTATCATCGACCCAACGGGTGGGATTATATCCCCGCCGGCGCGAAAATCCCTTATGGCGAATCCACTATGTGGGGCGATTATCATATGCGCGAAGCGGCCCTGATCGTTCAGCGTATCGCGGAAAACAAAAAGTATTATACTTTTTTTGGTTGACCATTTTCACAGAGATTATGATAGATAGAAGGTGTTTATGATTATAGCGGATATCAATAAAATCGAAGGACGCGGATATTCAGCCGGGCGGCGAACCCGGCCTTTTGCCGGGCAGGGACTACCCATCGATACGGAACGCTTTTGCATGGGATGGGTCGAACTGGAACCGAAGGGAGGGCAGGTACCCTGGCACAACCAGGAGCAGGAAGAAATTTACTTTCTTCTGGAAGGAACCTGCGAAATGTGCCTCGGCTCGGAAAGAGAGATTATAACCGGTGGACAGGTTGTCCATATCTCACCCGGCCAGTTTCATCAATTAACCAACATCGGTGAAACCTCCGCCAAAATGATTTACTGTTATGCCCCCGCCGGCGAAGTGGCTCATTGGAAACAGGAACTCACCGGTACTTTACCGCGGGCCGGAACGCAGGCTCCTCCTCTGCCCAGGGGCGCCCACCCCCAGCATGTGGATAAATAAATCCGCCCCGACATTTCACCGGTAAAAAAAACATAATACATTTAGCGAGAAAATCATTCTGGAAAGGAAACCATGAAACAGCGTCACATAGGCATTATCATGAACGGCGTAACCGGTCGGATGGGAACTAATCAGCACCTGCTCCGTTCTCTCTGCGCGATCCGGGACGAAGGAGGAATAAAAATACAGCCGGATGAAGTAATCATGCCCGTGCCGATATTGGTCGGCCGCAATCCCGAAAAACTCAACGAACTGTCTCAACGAACCGGCGTCGAAAAATGGACGACCGATTTGACCACCGCTCTGGCCGACCCGGACTTCCCGGTTTATTTCGACGCCCAGACCACAAATCGCCGCTATGATGCTATTCAGCAGGCTTTAGCCGCGGGCAAACATATCTATTGTGAAAAACCGGTAACCGAAACTTCGTCACAGGCCTACGAATTATACCAACAGGCCCGGGAAAAAGGATTGAAAAACGGCGTGGTTCAGGACAAACTCTGGCTGCCCGGATTGCTCAAACTGAAATCGCTGATCGACGATAATTTCTTCGGCAGGATACTCTCTATTCGGGCCGAGTTCGGCTATTGGGTCTTCGAGGGCGACCGCATGCCAGCCCAAAGACCTTCCTGGAACTATCGACAGGAGGACGGCGGCGGTATTATTCTGGATATGTTCTGTCATTTCAGTTATGTCCTGGAATCACTTTTCTCGCCGGTACAATCGATATGTTGTTTAGGGGCCCGGCATATTCCCCAACGAGTGGATGAAAGCGGCAAGACATATGCCTGCACCGCTGAGGACGCCGCCTATGCCACCATGGAACTGCAGGGTGATATCGTAGCCCATATTAATGCTTCCTGGTGCGTACGGGTGCGGCGGGACGATCTGCTCGTATTGCAGGTGGATGGCACCGAAGGCTCCGCCGTGGCGGGACTGCATAAATGCCGCTGCCAGTCATACGACCAAACTCCCCAATTTGTCTGGAATCCCGATGAGGATAAACCCACCGATTATTACGATAGCTGGACCGAAATGCCCGACGCCAAAAAGTATGACAATGCCTTTAAAAAGCAGTGGGAGTTGTTTCTACGTCATGTCACCCTGGACGAACCTTTCCCCTGGACATTCCGCGAAGGCGCTAAAAACATCCTTTTAGCGGAAAAGGCGCTGGATTCCTGGCAAAATAAAACCTGGATGGAAATCCCTCAACTGAAAAAATAACGGTTATTGTTAAAGGTTAACTTTCGCGGTTTTTTCCGTTAGAATTTTCATTCCGCAGGGCCTTTAGAGCAACAGATAAATTTTATTATTCTCATCACGATTGAATTTTCCCGTTTTCGTATTATGTATTTACTTACCAAAAAAACAATAACATCGGGCCCTGCCAGGAATTCTCATACCCGATGGGTATAACTATCGAAAAAGGTCTCGAAGCGGTTATAAAAAGAGATATATTCATTACTAAGGCCCTGTCAGTGCGTTGCGAAAAAATGTCACGCCAGAAAAAGTGCGAAAACGCACTTAAAGGATGAACTCATGCCTGAAAAACCCGTCGCTGTTGTTACTGGTGGAAATCGTGGAATCGGCAAAGCTATTGCTTTGGAACTCGCCCGCATCGGTTTTCACCTGGTGATTAATTACCGTGGCAGTACTGTGAATGGCGTTTCCTCCAGTGAAAAAGCCGTCACCGCTCAGCGGGAAATCGCTTCACTGGGCGCGACCTGCCGGATGGTGCAGGCTGATATCGGCAATTCGTCCGACCGAAAAAAGCTCATTGATTTTGTAAAGGAAAAATTCAACCGTTGTCACCTGCTCGTCAACAATGCCGGCGTAGCACCTCTCAATCGGACCGATATTCTGGAAGTATCCGAGGAAAGTTACGACCGGGTTATGAACATTAATCTAAAAGGTCCTTATTTTTTGTCCCAACTTTTTGCCAACTGGATGATACAGCAAAAGAAAAAAAAATCTGATCAGGCATTTCGGATTGTCAATATTAGTTCGATCTCCGCTTATACCGTTAGCTCGAATCGTGGTGAGTACTGCATCAGTAAAGCCGGGATGAGCATGATGACCCAACTTTTTGCGGACCGGCTCGCAGAGAACGGTGTCGGCGTGTTTGAAGTTAGGCCGGGCCTGATTGCCACTGACATGACCAAGGCGGCAAAGGACAAATATGACAAGTTGATTGCCCAGGGACTTACGCCCATCCGACGCTGGGGGCAGCCGGAAGATGTCGGCCATGCCGTAGCCGCTCTTGCCGAGGGACGTTTGGATTTCTCGCCAGGCCAGGTTATAAACGTTGATGGCGGATTTCATCTGCACAGGCTCTAAAGCTCTGTTCAGCCTAAATTCCTGGTACTGTCCGCGAACAAAGCTCGCCTTACGTCCAAATCCTCTAAGTCTTTTCGTAGCTATATTTTCGGCATGCGTTTATATACTCATCGCGATGGAGTTTCCCGTTTTCGTACTATGTATACTCGTCACGATTGAATTTTCCCGTTTGCGTATTATGTATTTACTTATCAGAAAAACAATTACATCGGGCCCTGCCAGGAATTTTCATACCCGATGGGTATATTCAGTTATCCAGAAAACGTTTACATTGGGCCCTGCCCGGAATTCTCATACCCAGGGGTATAATCCGGTCCTGCCCGGCAAAATGATACCCCGATGGGTATGCCTCGGGCCCTGCCGAAAATATCCATATCCAAGGGGGATATTTGTCTGGGGCAGTTTTTTTGACATCCCTGATAAGGCGATGTCACATAAATACTTTCTACCAAGGCTATTATGAAAACATGGCTTTCCCCCGCGCCGGTACCGGGACAAAATTATCAGGGAAAGTCCGTTATTATCCGGCAAATTTACATAAATATATTGCCAAGTTAAAAATATTGTCTATAATCAGCAGTAGAAATGATAGTGTAAATAATATTGAGATGGCAAAGTCAATGTTAAATAATGTTAGAGCAAATCCTACCATTATGATCATTTCTCTTGTTTTTGCCGGGTGCGTTTATAAGAGAAGTGATTGATCCGAATGAAAGTATTTCTTTCGCTGGTAACTGGCGATTTGCCCGTAGATCTATCCGCCCTTCAGGGTGCTGTAGGTGTCCGTGTTTCCCTCTCTGATTTATCCTTTACCTCGACGGTCACAGCCGATGCGCAGATGTCGGGCTGTCATACCCCTGTGGTATATATTAATTTAGGATAGCAAAAAAACTTTGTAAAGAAAATCAAAAGAGCTCACCAGAGCGATTTGAGCGTTAATTATATTGTATTGTCGTTAGGTTGTCGAAAAAGTATAAACATAAAAAGGCATTGTATTGCCGATGAGAATTGCTTGATCGCCGGTCCTGACATTTTGGGCGTTACTTTTGCCTCTTTCCATCAGGCCTGGAAAGTAAGAAATAAGGCCATTAAAACCCAAAATGGAGAAATATCATGGGTAAAAAGTTGTATGTTGGTAATTTAAGTTATGATGTGGACAATGCAGCCTTGGAAACACTCTTTGGCGAACACGGAACCGTAGAGAGTGTCAATGTCATTAATGACCGCATGACCGGCCGAAGCAAAGGTTTTGGTTTTGTCGAGATGAGCAGTGATGATGAAGCACAGTCTGCTATTGACGCGTTGGACGGCAAAGAGTGGGAAGGTCGCGCCATCAAGGTCAATGAAGCCAAGCCGCAGACCAATCGTGGCGGTGGCGGTGGCGGCGGCCGTGGTGGTTATGGCGGCGGTGGCGGCGGCGGTGGCCGCAGACGCTACTAGTACTGCGTACGGCTGAATTTGTGGGTGCTGGTATTTCCAAAGTAACGTTAGTGGCGAGCTTTGCTCGCGAATAGTACCCGGCTTTTTACGCAGGACAGAGCACTAATCTGTCAATTAATTTTTGTTCCCCCGGGCTGTCGGCAATTTGCTGAACAGCCCTTTTTTTATACACTCATCGCGATCCAAACTAAACTGATTTGCCGAGAATGACAGGTTGAATGAAGTGGACCGCAGAATTTCTAATTTTTAACAGATCGCTTCGCTGCGCTCGCGATAACTGGGGCAGGATAGATACAAGTCGAATTAAAAAAAAGGAAATGAACTATTTGTGCGATTTCGCACTTTTTCCTGCGTAATGTTTTTACGCAGGACAGAGCACTAGTTTAGTATCTTACCAATGAAATCTTGCGCAAAATGGTTTAAAAACCGGCTAATGGAGCAAGACTTCATGAAACCCTATTTGGTTCCCGGCCCTGCCGGGTTAGGTGTTGCTGGAGAATGTTGTCGATAGTTTTTAGTTCGTCGGGGGAGAGTTGGAGGGTGCCGGCGAGGGCGTTTTCGCGGGCTTGATCTGGGGTGCGGGCGCCGCAGAGGACATGGGTGAGGCCCGGTTGGGAGAAGGTCCAGGCGGTGACGAGTTGGGCGAGGGTGGCGTGGTGCTGGTCGGCGAGGGGTTGGCATTGGTGGAGCATGTCGTTGATTTTTTGGCGGTTTTCTACGCTGAAAAGGGGGTTTTTCAGGCGTTGGTCGCCGGGGGAGAAGGAGCGTTGGGGGGTGATTTTGCCGGTGAGGAGGCCCTGGCTGAGGGGAGAATAGGCGAGCAGGGCTATGTTTTGTCGGCGGCAGTGGTCGAGGACGCCGTTATGTTCGATTTTTCGTTCGAGCATGCTGAATTTTTCCTGGGCGGTGTCGATGGGGCCATAAGCCTGGAGGTGCTCGACGGTGACGTTGGAGACGCCGATGGCGCGGATTTTTCCCTGTTCTTTGAGTTTGATCAGGGTAGCCATGGTGTCCTCGATGGGGGTGGTGGAATCCTGCCAGTGGGTTTGGTATAGATCGATGTGGTCGGTTTGGAGACGTTGGAGGGATTGTTCGATTTCGCGGGCGATGGATATAGGGTTTAAATACTTGTATATCATGTATTTAGATGGTTCGGGGGTGGTGTTGTTTTCGTTGCAATGGAAGTGGAATTCGCCTTTTTCGCGGTCCCAGATGAGGCCGCACTTGGTGGCGAGGATGACCTGGTCGCGGCGATCGCGGAGGGCCTGGCCGACGATTTCTTCCGATTGGCCGAAGCCATACATAGGGGCGGTATCGATCAGAGTTACTCCGTGGTCCAGAGCGGTATGGATGGCGTGAATGGCGAGATCCCGATCGGCACCGCCCCACATCCAGCCGCCTATCGCCCAGGCCCCAAAACCGATTACAGATGCGTCGATACCCGATGAACCCAGTTTTCGCATGAGCATGGTTAATTCTCCGTGGTGTGTTTTATTTTTCTTTGTTTGAAAATATTTAGAGAGTTATGGCTTACGATGATTGAAAAGTCAAGGGTGTTGTTTTTTAACTTGCCGGGTGGACGGGCCGGGAGTTATACTAGCAAGTCCGATTCCACTGGATTTTATCGGGTAAGTGAGTAGTGGGTATCGGTTTGGCGGCAGTACAGGTTCAAAACACATATTCAGAAGTGCGAACTCGCACTTTTTCTGGTGTAATATTTTGACGAAACGTATTGACAGGGCCTTATTAATGAATTTGTCTCTTTTTAGCGACTTCGAGTTATTTTCCGAATGTTGATTAAATTCTCCTGTTGCTGAAAAGGCCCTGAGGAATGAAATTTCTAACGGTAAAAACTGCGAAAGTTAACTCAGGAGTTCAAGGATGAAAGAAGTAAGGATAGTTTTAGGGGTGGGATTAATGTTGTTAGTGTTGACGGCGGGATGTAAAAAGACGCTGGAGACGGTTGCCCAGTATGATCGGCCGCTGCCGCCGGGGCAGTTGGCGTTGCGGAAGATTACGGACCCACGGGATATCCCGGATTTTGTGCCGGCCTGTTATAATCGGGTGAACCTGGTAGCAGCGATCAATGAAAGTCTGAATTATTTCAGTAGGCCTTCCAGTAAAAAATATTTTCCGTACGGGCAAATTACGCACGGGCAGGCGGTGGCGAGTCTGCAGGCGTTCGCGGCGTTGATACAGACAGAAAAGGATCCGGACAAATTGAACCGTCTGATCCGGGAGAAGTTCGATGTGTATATATCGGTGGGGTGTGACGATAAGGGAACAGTGTTGTTTACGGGGTATTATACGCCGATTTTCAATGGTTCGATGGAGAAGACGGAGCGGTTTAATCGGCCATTGTATAAGCAGCCAGCGGACCTGGTGAAAGGGGAAGATGGCGTGATATTGGGGCGGCGGGGGGCGGATGGCTCGATGAATAAGTATCCGGCGCGGGCGGAGATCGAAAGTTCGGGGATGATGGCGGGGAAGGAATTAATCTGGCTGGAAGACCCGTTTGAGGTGTATGTGGCACATGTGCAGGGGTCGGCGAAGGTGCGGCTGCCGGACGGCAAGTTGATTACAATTGGTTACGCTGCCAATAACGGACACGAATATAAGAGTGTGGCCAGAGCGTTGGTGAAGGATGATAAGATCGCGGCGGATAAGGTCAGCTTGTCGGCGATGATCGATTTCTTTAGGCAAAATCCCGGTCAGATCGGGCCTTATACGAATAAGAATCCTCGGTTTGTGTTTTTTCGGTTCGAAGAGGGTAATCCGCGGGGCAGTCTGAATGTGCCGGTGACGCGGATGCGTAGTATCGCGACGGACAAGAGTATTTATCCGCGGGGTTGCCTGGCGTTCGCGAAGACGGAATTGCCGCGAGTGCGAGGCGGTGGAGTGATGAAACGGCCATTTAGCGGGTTTCTGCTCGACCAGGACACGGGCGGAGCGATTCGGGCACCGGGCCGGTGTGATGTGTATATGGGTCAGGGAGATCGGGCCGGGCAACTGGCGGGACATACGTATCAGGAAGGGCGTTTGTATTATTTATTTCTCAAAGGAAGCGGCGGGGTACCGATGCCGATGAAAGGTTCGCGGTAGAAACAAAGACAGGTGGTCAGGAAGACGGGCGGCGAGGCGGTCTGTCCCTATGCATACATAAAGAGGGTTTAAGATGGCTTGTACGATTGGTCTGGATTACGGAACGAATTCGGTACGATGTTTGATTGTCGATACGGCAGACGGGAAAGAGCTGGGTACGGCGGTCTATGATTATGAGACGGGACAGGAAGGGATTATTCTGGACGCGGCGGATCATAATCTGGCGCGACAGAGTCCGGCGGATTATGTCAAGGGGATCGAAGTGACGGTGAAGGAAGCGTTGTCGGCAGCGCAAAAGGCGGACAAGAACTTTCGGGCAAGTGAGGTGATCGGGATCGGAGTGGATACGACCGGTTCGACGCCGATCCCGGTGAATCGGGAAGGGGTACCTTTGAGTATGCTGGATGAGTTCAAAGATAATCCCAACGCGTACGCATGGCTGTGGAAGGATCATACGGGTTACGAAGAAGCGGCAGAGATTACGCGGCTGGCGGAGAAAGAACATCCGGAATATCTGGCCAAGTGCGGGGGGACGTATTCGTCGGAATGGCTGTTCAGTAAGGTGTGGCATTGTCTGCGGGTGGACGCGAAAGTTTTTGACGCGGCATACAGCTGGGTGGAACTGGCTGATTATGTCCCGGCGGTGTTGGCGGGGACATGTAAGCCGGAAGAAGTTAAACGGGGGCGTTGTTCGGCGGGTCATAAGGCGATGTTCAATAGTGAATGGGGCGGGCTGCCGGCGAAGGAATTTTTAGCGAAACTGGATCCCAAACTGGGTGAATTGCGTGAACGGCTGTATGCGGAAACCTATACAGTGGATGAACCGGCGGGTGGGCTGACGGAGGAATGGGCGGCCAAGCTGGGGTTGTCGGCGGGTATTCCGGTGGCGGGGGGGGCGTTCGACGCTCATTTAGGGGCAGTGGGTTCCGGGGTGGGGCCGGGAACGCTGGTGAAGATTATCGGGACGAGTACGTGTGATATTATGGTGGCGGATAACCGTACGAAGCTGCCGGATATTCCGGGGCTGTGCGGGATTGTGGATGGCTCGGTGCTGCCGGATTATTATGGCCTGGAAGCGGGGCAGTCGGCGGTGGGGGATATCTTCAACTGGTTCGTCAATTACATTGAGGCGGGTGGGAGCAGGAATGGTTCGCATGAAGCGCTGACGGAAAAGGCGGCAGAGCTAAAGCCGGGACAGTCGGGATTGTTGGCGCTGGACTGGAATAACGGGAATCGTACGATTCTGGTGGATCAGCGGTTGACGGGTTTGCTGGTGGGGCAGACGCTGCATACCAGGCCGGAGGAGATATACCGGGCGTTGGTGGAAGCGACGGCGTTCGGGGCGTTGACGATCATTAATCGTCTGGAAGAGTATGGCGTGAAGGTGGATGAGGTGGTTAACTGCGGAGGGATTTCCGAGAAGAACGCCTTGATTATGCAGATTTATGCGGATATTACGGGGCGGGAGATGAAGATATCCCGTTCGGCGCAGACGTGTGCGCTGGGGGCGGCGATCGCGGGGGCGGTAGTAGCGGGCAAAGCGGGGGGTGGTTTCGATAATTTCGCGGACGCTCAGCAAGCGATGTGTGGTATCAAGGATAAGACGTTCAAGCCGATCCCGGAAAACCACAAGGTTTATCAGGAACTGTATAAGCTTTATAAACAGATGCATGACGCGTTTGGCTTGGAAAGCTGGTCGGGGAAAATGACCAACGTGATGAAAGAACTGCTGAGAATTAAGGATCAGGTGAACGGCTAAGCAGGGAAGGTAAGGTTGAGAGGCAGAAGGGGGAGACGTTTTAAGGATGGATGCGTTCGATGTATGAGGATTTGAAAAAGGCCGTGTGTGAAGCGAATCTTGAGCTGCGGAAACACCAGTTGGTGATCTACAGTTGGGGCAATGTCAGCGGTATCGACCGGGAGGCTGGGGTGATGGCCATCAAGCCGAGCGGGGTTTCGTATGATGAGTTGATTGCCGGGATGATCGTGGTGCTGAATATGGATGGTAAGGTGGTGGAGGGTGATTTGAGGCCTTCGTCGGATACGCCGACGCATCTGGAGTTGTACCGGCATTTCGAGGATGTGGGGGGTATCTGCCATACGCATTCGCCGCAAGCGACGGCCTGGGCGCAGGCGGGCCGAGAGATTCCGTGTTTTGGTACGACTCACGCGGATTTTGCTTATGGACCGGTTCCTCTGACGGGTCCGATGACGGATGAGGAAATCAAGAGTGACTATGAAACGAATACGGGCAGGGTGATTGTGCGACGTTACCGGGATTTGGAGCCGCTGGAAAGGCCGGCGGTACTGGTGGCCGGTCATGGTCCCTTTACGTGGGGAAAGAGTCCGGCCAAGGCGGTGGAAAACGCGGTGGTGCTGGAAGAGATAGCGTCGATGGCGTTAAAGACGATCATGCTCAATCCGGAACAGGGACCGATCGGGCAAAGCCTGCTGGATAAACACTACCTGAGAAAGTACGGTAAGAACGCGTATTACGGGCAGAGATAATATTGGCCCCGGAGATGAAAAAGAAAGGATTATCATGCAGAATTTTGAGCGGAAGAATAAGCATATAAAAGATGCTTTTTTAAAGTGCAAGGCGGGCAATTCGAAGCAGATGGAGAAGAAGCTGAATATTTCGTGGTCCAACTGGGGGTTCGGGCTGGAAGGGCTCCGGGATTCGGTGTCAAGGTTATCGAAGAACGGGGTGAGATATATCGAATTGCACGGGAATCGATATGGGCCGGACCTGGGATACGACGCTAAAGAAGTAAATAAAATATTGTCTGGTGAGGGGATGCAGTGCAGCGGTATCTGCGGGATGTTTTCAGCGGAGAATGAATTGGCAAGCAACAGTGGAATGGTGCGGCAGAACGCGATTGATTATATCCGACGTAATGTCGATCTGGGACAGGAAGTGGGAGCGAAATACTTTTTGATTGTACCGGCAGCGGTGGGGCGGCCGGGGACGATCGATGAGTGTGAGTTCGAACGGTCGGTGGAGACGCTGCGGATGGTCGCGGGAGTGTTCGAGCAGGCGGGGATCCGCGGAGCGGTGGAGCCTATCCGCTCGGCGGAAGTTAGTATTGTGCATACTTTCGCCGAAGCGGTTCGTTATATCGAAGCGGTGGACAGTCCGGGAGTACAGCATATCAATGGTGATATTTATCATATGCAGGTGGAAGAAGCTCATATTGCCGAGACCATCGCTAATAGCGGGGAACGGTTGACGAATCTGCACATGGCAGATAGTAACCGCTGTGCGCTGGGAGAGGGCAGTATGGACGTGGATACGCTGTTGATGGCGTTGTATTCGATCGGGTATAACAATGATAGCTGTTTTATGACGCCGGAACCGCTGGGGCCGGGCGGTGACCCTTATCCGGCGATGTTCGGTAAGCCTGACAAGGAATTGCTGGATGCGCTGGTCAAGACGACGGTGGAGACGATACGGGAAAGAGAAGATTATATTCGCAGTTTGTAAAAATGGCTATGAAACTGAAGATTGAAAAAGCGAAGGGATTGTTTGTTACAGGTACGGATACGGGGGTGGGTAAAACGCTGGTGACGGGAGTGGTGGGTCGGTTGCTGGGGGAGATGGGCTATCGGGTAGGGGTGTTTAAGCCTATCGCGACCGGATGTGAGGGACGCCGGGAGGGCCTGGTGAGCCTGGACGCGGAATTCCTGGCGCATTGTACCAACAGTGAATGTTCGCTGGAACAAATCAATCCGGTTCGCTATCGAGAGCCGCTGGCACCGTTGGTGGCGGCGGAACGGGTGGGGGTTCCGATTGACTGGGAAGCGATGAAGCTGGGGTATCGCAATGTAACGCAAAAGAGTGATCTGGTGCTGGTAGAGGGTGTTGGGGGGGTTATGGTGCCCCTGGAAAGGGATTATCTGGTGCTGGATCTGATGGTGGATATGGGATTACCGGTTTTGATTGTGGCCCGGAGCGGGCTGGGGACAATCAACCATACGCTGATGACGGTGGAGGTGTGCCGAGCCAGAGGATTGAACCTGGTGGGGATTGTGATGAATGGTTATCAACCGGATGGAGCGACTGTGGCGGAGGAAACCAATCCACAGGTATTGGCGGAAGCGTCTGGCTTGAAAGTTCTGGCGGTTCTGCCGCAGGAATCAGACAGTTCGGTGGAGGAAGGACTATTGGGAGAAGCGGTAGTGGCGGCGGCGCGATTGACGCGCTGGGAAGATTGTCTGGAGGAAAAGTGAAGGGTCTTTGGTGTAACATATTGTAAATAAGAGATATAATGGTGATTTGCGGGGCAGATAGATCAGGGGCGGGT
>Ga0180436_10003867_pt1 | contig 13623 bp, 12 predicted proteins | sample SS_ome_2_FD_132434 | JGI IMG/M metagenome (GOLD analysis project Ga0180436, IMG submission 132434) | Hypersaline lake sediment archaeal communities from the Salton Sea, California, USA - SS_3_S_2 metaG | ecosystem: Environmental > Aquatic > Non-marine Saline and Alkaline > Hypersaline >...
ACGCCCAACGCACATCGCCCATCGCCCAACGCGTCCCCCCTCACCTCGGATCCGGCTCGACGAGGCGGGCCGGGCGGCGCGGCGGGCGGAGGCGCATCGAGGGGGCGATCATGGCGGTGGCGATTGCGATCAAGGTGACGCTGGTGAGCGCTACGGCGCGGGGACCAAGGTGCTCGGACTGCGCGGCGTAGAAGGCAAGGAAAGGGGCCAGCACCCCGCGGACTCCGGTCAGGAAGGTGTGCACGCTCATGTATTCCGCGACGTGATCCGGCTTCGCGAACTTGGTCACCCAAAGACTCCAGGCGACGTGGCCGCCGGCCCGCGCCATCCCGTGCAGGGCGATCCCCGCCACCAGCGCCCAGACACCGTCGCAGAGGAAATATATGGCCAACCCGCTTGCGAAGAACGTGTTGATGGCGCCGCGCACCACGTAGAAGTTCAGCCGGTCGAACACGTGCCCCCACCCCACCACACACAAGACGACCATGATCTCGGGAACGGATCCCGTGATGAACCCGATGCGGAACTCGTCGAGCTGATAGCCGTAGCGCGGGTTGGCAATGAACTCGACGAAGAGCGAGAAACAAAACAGGTTCCCGATCCCCAGCAGCATCCATGAGGCGAGAAGCTTGCGAAACTCGCGGTCGCGGCCGACGTGCTCGAAGGCCGCAAACAGCTTCACGCGGGCCACCTTCGTCAGGTTCACGCGATCCATGCCAAGGACCGCGGCCGCCATGGCGAGGCACGCCGCGGCGTAGACCGCGAGGAGCCAGACGTAACCATCGAGGGATTTCCGCAGAAACCAGCCGAAAGCGGCCGCGAAGACGAGAGCCGCCACCTTGCGACTCAAGGCGGTGACCGCAAACAGGCGTCCCCGCGTGGCATCCGGATAATGCCGCTGGTAGATCTGCGAAAGAAGCGGGTTCGCCAGCATCATCCCCATAAGGGCCACGCTGACCCCGGCAAGGTAGCGAACCACCCCGCCGCCGGGCAGCGCGGCCATCGCCAGCACGCACCCCGAGACGATCCAGATGCCCGCCGCGGTGGCATTCAACGACCAGCCGGTCCGCCGGATCACCTGCACCAGAAACAGACTCAACAGCAGTCCCACGCTCGAAGATGCGATCAGCAGCGCCTTCTGCCAGCTGGCGGCCTCGAAGACCCGCACCGCGAGCAACACCGAAAAGGTCAGCACAAGGGTCTCGAAACATCCCGCGGGCAGAGAGCGCAGCAACTCGAGCTGAAAGGTCCGCCGCCCAGGCTGGCCGGATGGAAGAACAGGCATCGGCACGCCTCCCTACCGCGCCGCGGGTCCCCCGGCCAGCAACCAAAGCCGGCACGCCGCCGCGCGCAGAAAGGCCGCCCCCCCAAGCAAGACCCGCTCCGCCGGACACCCTCCGCCCCGCGCCAGCCTCCGGAACCTCCGGAACCCGCTCACTGCGAAGATCCGCCTCCCTCGGGGGCAGTCCCTCCGGGAAGCTGGACGTCATCCGCGGCTTCCACCGCGCCCCGGATCTCGTTCGCCTCGTTGGTGGGCTGGCGCTCCTTGCTGATCGCGATGGCCAGCCAGCGATACTCGTAGCTGTTGTCGAGCACCACCTTCAGCATCATCATGATCGGAACCGCCAGAAGCATCCCGACCGGCCCCCACACCCAGCCCCAGAACATGACCGACACGATCACCACCAGCGTCGACATCCCGAAGCGATGCCCCATCATCATCGGCTCCACGAAATTCCCCAGAAAGACGTTGATCGCCGTGTACCCGACCGCCACCGCTATCGCGCTCGGCCAGCCGTAGAGAAGCAGCGCCAGAATCGCCGGCGGCACCCCCGCTATCACCGACCCCACCACCGGAATGTAGTTCAGCGCATACGCCAGAATCCCCCACAAGACGTAAAAATCAAGGTCCGCCGCCCAGCACAGAAACCCCGCAAGAAACCCCGTCGCCAGACTCACGACCGTCTTGATCCCAAGGAACCGCTGGATGTCCTTCGTCGCACTCAGCATCCGTTGGATGTTTGGCCCCCGCGCCTCGCAGATCGCGTTCAGCCGCCGCCCGAACATCCGCGCCTCCGTCAGCATGAAGACCGTGATGATCAACACCACGAACGCCGTCCCGAAAAAACTTGCCACGCGCCCCACGAGGTTCGTGCTCATGTCCACGATGTCCTCCACCTTGATCTCCCGCAACTGTTGCAGCAGGTCGGCGGTCACATACTTGCGGACCTCCTCGCGCGAGTTCTCCACCTCCCATTCGTCAAGAACCGAAACCGCCCAGTCCTCCGCCGCCTGCACCTTGCGGTAACTCAAATCCCGGTACTTCACCTCCCACTTCTCCTGCAAGTCCCCCACCAGCGAAATCGCAATGATCACCAGCCCGATCAGAAACGCAAAGTCCACCATCACCGTGATCAACACCGCCAGCGAGCGCGGCACCCGATGCGTCCGCAAAAAATGCGTGATCGGAAAACTCACCGTCGCAATGAAAAAGGCCAGCAACACCGGCACAAAAAAACCCTCCGCCATCTTGAGCCCGGTGATCAGGATCACCAGACTCGCAAGGGTCACCAGAATCTTCAATCCCTGTCCTTGTTTCACCGCGCGCGCCATTCGTCCCGAGCCTCGCAACAAAGCAGGCCCCATGCCTCCTCGACCGGTATCCTAATTCATCCCGCCATTCCTACAAAGACTTCATTCATCCGCGGCCGATTTTTTCCGCTCCCGCCTGAAAAACAGGGCTTTCCGCGCTGGTCCCCATGCGCATCCACCGCTCGTCCCCACCCCCTCCGCCTTTCGCAAGTCCCTCACCCGAAGAGCTTCATCGCCAGTTGCATCGCCTTCCCGTGCGGCATCGACGCCACCCGGTCCGACATCTTCGAGGTGAAGCTCACAAACTCATGCAGGGCCTTCATCTGCTCGTAAAACGCCCTCCCGTTGGCGCTCTTCATCCCCCGCGTCTCCGCCGCGCATTCCTCCAGAACCTCCAGCGCCGGATCAATCTCCCGCCGCTTCCGCTGCTCGACGATCCGCCGAAAGATCTCCCACACGTCCAGTTCCGCTTCGAAATACTCCCTCCGCTCCCCCTTCCGCGTCACGATCCGAACCAACCCCCAGTTCGCCAGCTCCTTCAGGTTCGTGTGCGCGTTCCCCCGGCTGATCCGCAACTCCTCCATCACCTCGTCCGTGCTCATCGGCTCCGCGCTCGTCATCAGCAGGGCGTGAATCTGCGCCATCGTCCGGTTGATCCCCCACTGCGCCCCCATCACCCCCCACTGCGACACAAACCGCTCCCGAACCTCCTTCAACCTCGTCTCTTCCGCCTTCATCAATTTCATCGTTTTCAGTATTTATCGAAAGTTGGCGGGGGTCAAACGATTTCATGACTTTCGGGGACTGGCCGCAGGTTTGCTCCTCCCCCGCCCCCGGCCCGGCCCGTTACCTGAGGGTCTTTCCGCCGAGCGTTTCCGGCGAGACCAGCCCGGCCGACAGGATGAGCTTGCTGGCTTCCTCGAGGGTCATCTCGCTGTCGAAGACTTTCTCGTCGTCCACGATGATCATGAATCCCGTCATGGGATTGGGGCTGGTGGGGATGAATACCGAAGTGACGTCGCGCTCGGTCTGGGGATCGTGGAAATGGCCCGTGACGAAGCCGATCAGCCGGCAGCCTTCGCTGGGGTACTCGATGTAAGCGACCCCCTTGAATTTCCGCGGCCCTCCGAGGTTGCGGACCGCGTCCACGAATTGCTTCAGGGCGGAGTAGATGAACCCGAGGAAGGGAACCCGCGTGATGGCGCCATCGACCCAGTTCAGAACGGCCCGGCCCGGCCGGTTCGCCACCGCAAATCCCACTGCGAAAAGCAGGATGACCGGAATGAAGAACCACACCGCGTCGTCACCCGGGAACTCGAAACTCCATGGCCGCGTCTGGTCCGGCAACGGCCTTCCGCTCTCCCCGACCACAACCGCCCCGCCGCTCTCGTCGTAAGCCACCCGCGCCCCGCTTTCCACGCCCCGCAGAAAGTTCAAAAACCGGAAGACACCATAAATGATCGCCTCCCCCACCTTCAGCAGAATGCGATAAAGAAAGACCAGCAGCCAAACCGTCCCCACAATCGGTATGATCGCCGCCAGCCCCGCCAGAAAGAGCCCCACCAGCCGCCGCACCACCGGGTGCCGCACCGGACGGGGCTTCCCAATCTGCTCGTCGCTCATCCGCTCCGGAAAGAGGTCTAATTCACGTTCACCGCGCTGGCAATCCTCCGCCGCCGCCCCGCCCCGAAAAGCTCCCGACATTTGGCGTTGCAACGGGCGGGCGGGTAGCCGTTGATTTCCTCCCATGCACACCGCTCCACCCGACTCCGAGCAACTTGCGGAACAGATCGCCGGCGCCAGCCGCTGGGTCGGGGAGGTCCGACAGGAGATCTCGCGAGTGCTGGTCGGGCAGGAGCGTCTCGTCGACCGCCTCCTCATCGGGCTTCTCTGCAATGGCCACATCCTGCTGGAAGGGATGCCGGGGCTTGCCAAGACGCTGGCCGTGAAGGCCCTCGCCGGCACCCTGAACCTCGACTTCGCGCGTCTCCAGTTCACTCCCGACCTCCTCCCCGCCGACCTCATCGGGACCATGATCTACAACCCCGAGGAACGCTCCTTCACCCCCAAGCTCGGCCCCATCTTCGCCCACGTCATCCTTGCCGACGAGATCAACCGCGCCCCGGCCAAGGTGCAGTCGGCCCTCCTCGAGGCCATGCAGGAACGCCAGGTCACCCTCGGCGAGAAGTCCTACCCCCTTCCCGAACCCTTCCTCGTGCTCGCCACCCAGAACCCCATCGACCTCGAAGGAACCTACCAACTCCCCGAGGCCCAGCTTGATCGCTTCATCCTGAAGGTCCTCGTCGATTACCCCTCCCGCGACGAGGAGATCGAGATCATGGACCGCATGGCCCGCACCTCGCCCGACGCCCTCACCCGCATGGTGGTCGATCCCTCCGCCCTCCGCGACAGCCGCTCCCTGCTCAACGCCATCTACATCGACCCCGCCATCCGCGAATACATCGTGGACCTCGTGCAAGCCACCCGCCATCCAAGCCGGGTCGATCCCACCCTCGCCCCGCTTCTCCTTGCCGGCGCTTCTCCCCGCGCCTCGATCAACCTCGCCCTCTCGGCGCGGGCGCGGGCCTTCATCGAGGGACGCCCGTTCGTCACCCCCCACGATGTCAAGCAACTCGCGCCCGACGTCCTCCGCCACCGCGTCCTCCCCTCATACGAGGCCGAAGCCGAGGACATGACCTCCGACCTCCTCGTCCAGCGAATCCTCGCCAAAGTCCCCGTCCCGTGACGACTCCCAACCCCCAGCGAGGCAAGCCTCGGACCAAGATGCAGGATTCAAGATGCAGGACACACGGAACTGCATCCTGAATCTTGCACCCTGCATCAGGCAGGGCAACCTTGCTGCCGGAAAACTTGACTCATTTGTGACAACTTCTGGATTTCAAGGACTCCAGCCCCATGCTCGACGAATCCGCCCTCGAAGAAATGATGCAGCGGGTCCGGCGTTTGGAGATCCGCGCCCGGCGGCTCGTCACGGAATCGTTCGCCGGCGAATACCATTCCTCGTTCCGGGGCCAGGGCCTCGACTTCGACGAGTTCCGCGAATACCAGCACGGCGACGAAACGCGGTTCATCGATTGGAACGTCACGGCCCGCATGGGCGTCCCATTCATCCGGACCTTCCGCGAAGAACGGGAACTGACCGTCATCCTCGCCGTGGACGTCTCAGGCTCCACTCTCTACGGCAGCCGGCACGCCAGCAAGAGGGAACTGGCCGCGGAACTCGCGGCGGTCCTCGGCTTCAGTGCCCGTTACAATGGTGACAAGGTCGGCCTTCTCCTCTTCGCGGAGGAGCCCCTCCTGTTTCTCCCGCCGGCCAAGGGGAGCAAACGCGTCCTTCGGAGCGTGCGGGAGATCCTCGCCGCGGCGCCGGGCCGCGCACGCACCAGCCTCCCGTCCGCCTGCGATTTTCTGGTGCACTCCATCCGCCGCAAGGCCCTCGTTTTCCTGATCTCCGACTTCCTCGACACCGAACTCGGAAAACCCTTCGGAATCCTCGCGCGCAAACACGAGACCATCGCCCTGCATCTGCTCGACCCGCTCGAAAAATCCCTCCCCGAGGCCGGCCGGGTCATCCTCCGCGACCAGGAAACCGGCCGCCGGAGCATCATCAACACCCGCAACGCCGACCTCCGCATGGCCTACCGCAAGCTCACCCGCCGCCACCGCGAAGGCCTCGCCCGCCAGTTCAAGAAACACGGCGTCGATCACGCCGCTCTCAGCACCACCGGCGACTTCCTCCCCGCCCTCCGCCGCCTCCTCAAAGACCATGCCCTCCGGAAGTCGCGCTAGCCCGGCCATGCTCGAAATGCTGTCGCGACGACCACGGCGGACGACTGGGAGGTTTTCTCACCGCCATCCGTAGTCGGCGCCGCCGTCGTCCACCGCCATTGCGGCCCGGGAACTTGACTCGTTTGTGATGACTTCCGGATTTCGCGGACTCCAGCTCGCGCTGCCGGCTCCCCGCCACGCGCTCCGTCCTTGTCAGCGCCCCGTGGTGCGCTCAGAGTCGTCGCGCTTTATGGCCGGTGCCGCTCACATGCTCGACAACCTCGCGGTCTGCAGCTGGTCGCTGCGGCCGCGGAATACCGGCGCCCTCGTCTCCATGATGCAGTCGGTGGGCCTCGCCAAAGTCCAACTGGCGCTCAACGAACACCGGGGCTCGACCGGAGGACAGGCCATCGGAGAACGACTCGAAGCGGCCGGGATCCGGATCGTCTCCGGAATGTTCGCACCCGCCGGCGAGGACTACAGCACCTTGGAGTCGATCCGCCAAACCGGAGGCGTGGTCCCCGACGAGACATGGGAGGCCAACCTCGCCGCTGCAAGGGAAACCGCCGCCGCAGCCCGCGCCCTCGAACTGCCCCTCGTCACGTTCCATGCCGGCTTCCTGCCCGAAGACCCCGCCGCGCCCTCGCACCGCAAACTCCTCGACCGCCTGCGGACCCTCGCCGGCCTCTTCGGGGAGGCCGGCGCCGAACTCGCCCTCGAAACCGGCCAGGAGGAGGCGCCCGCCTTGCTCAGCTTCCTCGAAGAACTCGCCCTCCCCGGCCTCGGCGTGAACTTCGACCCCGCCAACATGATCCTCTACGGCAAGGGCGACCCGGTACAGGGACTCCGCCTCCTCCTGCCCCACCTCAAACAGGTCCACATCAAGGACGCGATCCCCTCCGCCGTGCCCGGGACATGGGGCGCCGAAACGCCCGTCGGCCGCGGACACGTCGACTGGCCGGCGTTCCTCGGAGTGCTCGCGGAGGCCGGATACGACGGCCCGCTCTGCATCGAACGCGAAGCCGGCCACAACCGCCTCGCCGACATCCGCGCCGCCGCCCGCCACCTCGAATCCCTCCTGCGAAACAGCCAACAAAGTCCATGATCAAGGTAGGCGTCATCGGGCTCGGAATGGTCGGACAACTCCACCTCGGCGCATGGGCCGCCGCCCGGGGCGCCGCCGTGCGCATGGTGGCCGACACCGACCCCCGCCGCGCCTCCGGCGACCTGTCCGGAGCGTGGAGCAATATCGAGGGCGGAGCAACCGCCCCCAACCTCGCGAAAATCCGCAGCACCGCCGACCCGCTCGAACTGGTCCATTCCGACGAGGTCGAGGTGGTCGACATCTGCGTGCCGACCCCCTTTCACCTCGACCTCGCCCTCGCGGCGATCGCGGCCGGCAAGCACGTCCTGTGCGAAAAACCGATGGCGCGCAGCGCAGCCGAGGCCCGCCGCCTCGCGCGCGCCGCCGCCAAGGCGCAAGGGCTCTTCATGCCGGCCATGTGAATCCGCTTCTGGCCGCAATGGGCATGGCTCAAGAGGACCGTCCAGCAAGGAACCTGCGGAAGCGTCATCAGCGCCTCGTTCCGCAGGATCGGCGCCATGCCACCCGGCTGGTTCGCACGCGGCGAACTCTCCGGAGGCGCCCTCCTCGACATGCACCTCCACGATACCGACTTCATCCATTACGTCTTCGGCCCGCCCCGAGCCGTCACCAGCGGAGGCTGGATCGGCCCCAGCGGGTGCGTCGATCACGTCCATACCCGCTACCTCTACGACGACGGACCGGTGGTCACGGCGGAGGGAAGCTGGGCGGCCTCCCCCGCCATGCCCTTCGACATGAGCTTCCGGGTCCTCTTCGAGAACGCCACCGCCGACTACCGCCTCGACCGGCCCGAGGCCCCCCTGCTCCTGTATCGCAAGCCGGACTCCCGGGGACGCGTGCCGCATCCAACCGCCGTGAAGTGCCCCGCCGGCGACGGATACAGGGCCGAGGCGGCCTACTTCGCGCAATGCATCCGTCGCGCCACCCCTCCCGCCGTCGTGACCGCCGCCGAGGCCGCCGAGTCGATCCGGACCGTTGAAGCGGAAGCGCGCAGCGCCCTCACCGGCAAAACGGTGCGCCTCTGACCCTGACCGGCAGCGCGCCGTACGCAACCCGCGTACCAGTGCTTCGGATTTCCCCCATTCCATCGCTGCACACCCAACCCATTCACGGCCGTCTCCGGCGACGCTACGTTCAACGGTCCCGCCAGCCGCGCCGGGCGATCGAGGCCGATGAGGCGCGCGCCTGCCGGTTGAACCGCTGCCAAACCAAACCGCACTCGACTGATGAATGACCTTCCTGCACCTCGTCCGTCCCCCCTCCCCTCGCTCCTGATGATCCTGCTTGCAGCCGCGGCCTTCGCGGCGCCCTCCCCCGCGGCTGCCGCGGACCCCCCTCACGACCGCGCCGTCGCCAACGCCGTCGAAACCGAACTGCTCCACGACAACAAAGCGGCGCTCAATGACATCGACGTCAAGGTCAGCGAAGGAATCGTCACCCTCGAAGGCGAATCGCCCCACATCCTCGGCAAGCAACGCGCCTCCAGAATCGCCGAAACCGTCAAGGGCGTCCGCGCCGTCGTGAACCTCCTCGAAGTCCGCCCGCGGACTGCCGTAAGCGCGCCGCAGCTCAAAAAGGACGTCAAGGACGCCCTCTTCGCCGACCCGGCCGCCGAAAGCTACGAACTCAACGTCAGTGCCGATGATGACGGCGCCGTCACCGTCTCCGGACGCGTCGATTCATGGGAAGAAAAACAACTCGCCGTCAAGGTCGTCAAAGGCGTCCGCGGCGTCACCGGCGTCGTGGACCGCATCAGGGTGAACCATCGCAGCGACCGCACCGACGCGGAAATCATCGAGGAAATCAAGGCCCGCCTCGCATGGAATACTCTCGTCGACGCCAGCCTCGTCAACCTCACGGTCAACGACGGCAAGGTGACCCTCACCGGAACCGTCGGCAGCGCCGCCGAAAAACGCCAGGCGCGCTACAACGCATGGACGATCCCCGGCGTCATCGACGTCGACGATTCAAGGTTGAAGATCGACCGCTCCGCGCGCGACAAGCACCTCCGCACGAAAAAATACGTCCCAAAATCCGATGCGCAAATCCGTGACGCCCTCGAAGACGCCCTCCAACACCACCCCCGCGTGGCATCCTTCGACATCACCCCCGAGGTCGCCAACAAGGTCGTCACCCTCCGCGGAACAGTCGATAACCTGAAGGCGAAACACGCCGCCAGACAGGTCGCCCGCCACACCGTCGGCGTCCGGCGCGTCCACAATTTCATCAGGGTCCGGCTCGATGACCCCATCTCCGATTCCGAAATCCGTTCAAACGTTCTCCGCAACCTCGCCCGCGATCCGCTCGTCGAAACGCTCGAAATCAACGTCGAGGTGCGGTCCGGCGCCGTCCACCTGCGCGGAACCGTCGACACCCTCGCCGAAAAAATGCAGGCCGAAGACGTCGCGGCCCGCACTCACGGCGTCACAACCGTTGCCAACCATCTCCTCGTCAGCGACGCCGAAGACGTGCGGGGGTTCAACCCCCGCGTCTGGAGCGATGGCTGGTCCTACTACCCCCGGGCCACCCCCGGCACCGATCGCCGCGACCCCGACGCCGGCATCAAGCAAGGATCGCAATCACCCGGCTCTCACCCATGGCGGGGGGGACCCGAGAAGGCCGCCCTGCCGGCCCCCGCCAGCTCCCGCAGGATGTCCCATTCGGTGCGGATCCACTGATTGAAGCGCTCCCACTGGTCCTCCTCGGGAGGCGCAAGCGGCCGGGACGACAGGAGTGCCTCGTACCGCTCGAGAGCCTTCGCGGCGGTCTCCGATATCGCGAACTCCCGCGCCGTCTCCCGTGCCCCTCGGCGAAGCTCCTCATGCTCCTCCGGGGACCGATGGAACACCCAGTGCAGGGCATCCGCAAACTCCTCCGGCGTCCGGCCCTTGCAAAGACGACCGTTCCGGCCGTCGCGGATCACCTCCCGCACCCCCGGCCCATCCACGCCAACCACCGGCACTCCCGCCGCCATCGCCTCCGTCAACACAATCCCCTGCGTTTCGGTTTGCGACGTGAAGGCGAAGACATCCATCCCCCGCAGCGCGTCCGCAAGCTCCGGCAGCTCCAAAACTCCCGCCATATGCAGCCGCCCCCCAAGGTCTTCACGGCCCAGAATCAAGCGAATCTCGCGCTCCGACGGCCCCTTCCCGACCACCACCACATGCGCCCGGCTCTCCCTCGCCAGAAAATCAACCAAGGCCTCGCTCAGAAATTCGAGGTTCTTCTCCGGCGCCAGCCGCCCGACGTGCCCGACCACGTACGCCGCTTCGGGAATCCCCCGCCGCCGGCGAAACGCCGCCCCGTCGCCCTCCGCAAACCGTTCCAGCGCCACCCCGGTCGGAACCACGCTCACAGAAGACCTCACACCCCGCTCCCGCAGCGTCCGTTCCACGCTCCGGCTCGGTGCGAACACATGGTCCGCGAGATTCGCATACCGCGTCGCCAACTCCGCCACGAACCGCTTCAACCCCGGCGCGTCATCACGCACATACGGCGTGTACGCCTCGTAAAACGTGTGATGCGTGAAAACCAGCGGCAGCCCCCGCACCCGCGCCACCCGCAACGCCGTCATCCCCAGCAAGAACGGATGGTGGGAATGCACCACCTCCGGCTGAAACGTGTCCAGCGTCTCCGCCAGACCGCCAAACGCCGGCAAAACCAACGAAAAATCGCTCGCATTGAAATTCTGGATCGCCGGAAGGCGCACCACCCCCGTCTCGTCGCGCGGCGAATCCCTGAACTCCGGCGCCACCACCAGCACCTCATGCCCGCGCCGCCGATACTCTGCCGTGAACGATTCCACCGACCGCGCCACACCCCCCACGTGCGGCGTGAAGGTGTTGGTGAACATCACGATCCTCATCGCCTTCCTGACGCAATCATTATCGCCTCCCCCGGCGCGCGAAAATCAAGGCCATTCTCATCAAAACCGTACGCCAGCCTGCCAGACATCCCATCCACCCCTTCAATGATGCACCCCCCGTGATGCCCTTACGTTCCGCTGCGCAAATGAGCCGATCCCCCCTCGCCTCTCACTTCTCCAGAAGCTTTCCGGTGTGCTTGTCCCACCGGGCCCGCGGGTCGTCGACGCGATGCCGGCCATGACAGTCGGTGCAAACGATCCCGCCCGGACCGGCTTTCTCCGGGCAACGCTCCTGCCAGCGCCGGATAACGAGTTCCGGAGAAGCATCGTGCGTCTTGTGGCACTGCCGGCAGGACCGGTTGATGCGCCCCGCGGGGAACATGACGTCCGGCGGGGTGGTGTGCCCCTCGTCGTCGGCATGGGCCTGCGAGACGCCATGGCAGTCGGTGCAGCCGACCCCGGCCCCTTCTTCCGCATGCGTTGTCACAAGCGGCTCCTCCTCGAAGTCGGCGTGGCAAACAAAACAAGCCGAGTTGTCGGCCGCGGCGCTTCCCCCACCGGCAGACGCGGCGGCGCGAGCCTCCTCCGCAAACACCGAAAGCCCGGCCTGCCACGAATACGCAAGCACCACCGGCAGACCGATCGCCGCCGCCACCGCAAGGGAGGACCTCCGCTTCACAATGTTGCAACATCCAGGCCCCACGCCAACAATCCGGCCAGTTCCACCCGGCGCATCACACGTATTCCCAGTCCTTCAGCCACTGGTAGTCGCCTGGCAGCCCGGCCCACATCTGCTCGTTCATGTGATCCAGCTCCCCCAGCTCTTTCGGGTCCAACTGGCGGGACTCCTTGATGGCGAGGGCCATGTTGTCCACCTCGCCCACCGTGGCGAGACCCGGGATGGGGGCGGTAATGGCGGGATTCCCGAGGATGTGCCGGATCGTCAACCGCGCCCGGCGATTCCGTTCCGCCTCGTCGTCAACACCCCGAAAAAGCGAACCGCTGGCAAAGGGCTTGATCCCGAAGGTGCCGATGTTGTGCTTCCGCACCGCCTCGAAAAGACTGCCCTTCGGAAGCTCCTTCGTTTTGGCGGTATACGGGAAAAGAAGCACCTGAAAGTGCTCGGGATGGGTGTTCGCAAGCCGTGTCAGCCACGGCCGGCCGTGCGACGAGACCCCCGTGAAGCGCGCCTTGCCCTGTTGCTTCGCCTTCTCGAAGGCCTTGATGAATTCCTCCTCCTCCGCCGCGGTGTGGTTTCCCGGAGTCGACGCCACCAGCCGCCACACGTCCACGTAGTCCGTTCCGGCCGACTTCAGACCCTCTTCCAGCTTCGCGAGCAGCGCCTCCGCAGTCCGGTACTTCTTCTCGCGCGGGCACTCGGGCCACATCGCGAATCCCATGTACATCTTGTCGCGCCTCCCCTTGAGCGCCTCTCCATAGATGGCGACCTCGCCCTTCGTGCAGGCGTCGACGAAGTTGATGCCCACTTCCAGACAGCGCGTCACGACCCCGTGGCGGTTCTTGCGCAGCGCCTCGAGCCCCGGCCCGGGCCCCGGCATGCTCACCGCCGAGATCTTGTGGCCGATCACCTCCGGAACCCGCTTCCAGTGCCCTCCAAGGCAAACCGCCGACACCCAGACCCCCGTGCCGCCCAGCCGCCGGTAGTCCATCGCCGGACAGTAGCTGCGCGTCTTCTTCACCTCCGGCACATCCTCGGCACGGGCCAGGAAGTTCCCGCCCCATCCTGCCGCCAATCCGCCCGAGGCTGCCGCCCCCGTGCGCAAGAACCGTCGCCTGTTCATCGATTCCTTCATCATTTCGTCTCCAATCGTACCGGCTTACGTGTCCGTTTCAAGAAGCCTTTCAATTACCTTAAGGACCGCTTCCTTCGACCCGCCGCCGGGCGGTTTTCCTGCCGGGATTCGCCGCCCTCAGGAAAGAGACCCGCCCCGCGCCAGTATTGTCCCACGTCAGCCAACCCACTGAAGCACTTATGAAATCAACCCGCACGGTCCGCCTTCTCCCGATCCTTCTTGGCCTCGCCATCCTGTCCCTGCCCTCCGCCGGCGAGAACAAGACATGGATCGACCCCGACACCGCCCGCACCGAATCCCCGGACTTCAAGGTCCAGGGCGAATACGCAGCCGATCCCGCGCAGCGCCTCCCCGGAATCCAGGTGGTGGCGCTCGGAAACGGCAAGTTCAACGCCGCGCTCCTCGATGATGGCCTCCCCGGCCGCGGATGGACGCCCGGCAAACAGCGCACCGCCCTG
>Ga0180436_10003869_pt1 | contig 13620 bp, 10 predicted proteins | sample SS_ome_2_FD_132434 | JGI IMG/M metagenome (GOLD analysis project Ga0180436, IMG submission 132434) | Hypersaline lake sediment archaeal communities from the Salton Sea, California, USA - SS_3_S_2 metaG | ecosystem: Environmental > Aquatic > Non-marine Saline and Alkaline > Hypersaline >...
AGCGTGAAACTTCCCTCGGGCATGGTACCTGAAAAAGAGGTTACTGCGGTGGTCCGGCCGGAATACGCATACCTGCATACTGAAACCGAAAAAAACGGTGATCTAAGCGGCAAGCTTGAAAACATCGTCTACTTCGGTACAGACACCCATTATCATATCCGCCTGCCGGATCAGACCCTGTTTGTGACCCGGCGACAAAATCAACGCGAAGATGCGGAAACATTTGCGGTTGGCCTAAATGTAGATATCGCTTTCAAACCGAATTCCATACAAATATTGAGGGACTGATGAAGGGAAACGTGGTCTTGGTTTCCAATCTGGAGGCAGACGCCCAGCGCAGGGCAACCCGCAGGAGCTGGCTGCTCAGCGCACCGGCGCTTCTGGTGCTGTTTTTTGCAGCATCCGGGCCGCTCCTGATTGTGCTGGTGTATTCGTTTCTCACCTCAGGTGAATACGGCGGCATCGTCTGGAAATTTTCCACAGAAGCCTGGTTTAATGTCGTATTCATCAGGGACATATTCGATGATTCCCTGGGGTTGGCAGATGCCCACCTACGCATCCTCTGGCGATCTACCAAGCTTTCTTTCATCACCACGGCCGCCACATTGGCAATCGGGTTTCCCACGGCCTATTTTATAGCGACGCGGCCACTGAAATCCCGCAACATCTGGCTCTTTTTGGTAACGATTCCGTTCTGGACCAACCTGTTGATCCGAACTTTTGCCATTCTGGAGGTGATCCGCAACAAGGGACTGGTCAACATGCTGCTGCTGAAAATGGGGATTATCGACAGCCCCATACAGATGATCTTTACCGATTTTGCCATCTTGGTGGGTATGACCTATGTGTATCTGCCGCTAATGGTGCTGCCGTTGTACGCCTCCATGGAACGGCTGGACTTCAACCTGGTAGAGGCAGCCTACGATCTTTATGCCACCCGGGCCAAGGTGCTCTGGCGGGTGATCATCCCGCTTGTAAAACCCGGGATTGTTGCTGGATCCATCCTGGTGTTCATTCCATCTCTGGGCGCCTTTGTTATCCCCAGGGTTCTGGGGGGCGGTAAAAAGATGATGCTCGGCAACCTCATTGAATTGCAGTTTGGGGCTGGGCGCAACTGGCCGCTGGGAGCGGCACTTTCCATTACGCTTTTGAGTATCGTCATGATTGCCCTTTTGTTTTATGTGCGCAATATGCAGAACGATACGGATGGCCCAAGATGACGACTACCGTGATAAAAAAGAAGCCATTCTCCCTTAAAAGACAGCCGGGGTTCGGATTTATCGCCATTGCCTGCTTTGTGATGCTCTATGCGCCGATTTTCATCCTGATCGTATTCTCGTTCAATATCGGTGAAAACATTGCCGTCTGGGAAGGCTTTTCGCTGCAGTGGTACGAATCGGCCTGGAACAACGAGGCCGTTAAGGACGCATCTGTTCGTTCCCTGGTTCTGGCGCTTCAGGCGTCTCTATATGCGACGATACTCGCCACCATGGCGGCTTTGGGAACCACCCGCACACGGCCATTCAAAGGATTAACCTTCATCTATGTGATGATCAACCAGCCCCTGATGGTGCCGGAGATTGTCACGGCGGTCGCCTTACTGACCTTGTTCGCCATCATCAAAACCATCACCGGGATTCAGGGCATGGTGTACCTGGTGGCAGCGCATACCGCCTTTTGCATCCCGTTTGCCTATTTACCTATCCGGGCCAGGCTGGAGGGTATGGACTTAATGTTGGAAACGGCAGCAGCCGACCTTTATGCCACCCCTTGGAAAACCTTTCAGCGGGTGACCCTGCCGCTTATGTGGCCAGGGATTATCGCGGGCGCCATGCTGGCCTTTGTCATCTCCCTGGATGATGTGGTCATTACCGAGTTTGTAAAATCCTCTGGTCAGGAAACGCTGCCGACCTACATGCTGGGCCAGCTGCGCCGCATCATAACACCGGAGATCAATGCCATTTCCACCGTACTGGTCAGTCTTTCCATTAGTGTGGTAGGCGTATTTTTTTTCATCGACAGGAAATTCGGGAAATAGAGGATTGAACACTGCAGAAGAAAGGAGGCTTTGGGTTCATATAAACACGCTTTGGTTGCACGTTTTCATCAGGTCTGCCGGTCCTGTATGGTTTAGGAGGTAGGGAGCGGCGTTTCTCAATTTAGCAAAGGAGATATAAAATGAAGAAGATAATGATGCTCGTTGTCGTCACCGTTTTTCTTATGGCTTTTTCCGGGATGGCCATGGCCGCCGGTGAGTTGAACTTCTATAACTGGGGGAACTATACCAATCCTGAACTGATTAAAAAGTTCGAAGCCAAATATGACATCAAGGTCACCATAACAGACTATGACTCAAACTCAACGATGCTTGCCAAGGTCAAGGCCGGCGGACATGGTTTCGACATAGCCTGCCCCTCAGCCAACTATGTAAAAATAATGACCGAAGAGGGACTGCTGCTGGATGTACGCGTCGACCAGATGGAAAATTTCAAGAATGTGGCCCCTGAATGGCGGAATCCCAATTGGGACCCGGGACGACATTACAGTGCCCCCTGGCAGTGGGGTACGGTGGGTATGGTCGTGGACACGGAATTTTACAAAGGTGACATCAACACCGCTTCCATCGTATTTGATCCGCCCAAGGAACTGGCCGGCAAAATCAATATGCCACCTGAAATGGGTGATGTCATGGCACTGGTTCTAATGTACATCGGTAGCGAACCCTGCACCACCGACAAAGCGGCGTTGAAAAAGGCTCGCGATGTACTGATGGCGGCCAAACCCCACTGGGTATCCTTTGACTACGGCCTGACCGAAAAGATGCCGCGTGGCGACTACATCGCATCCGCTTACTGGAATGGGGCTGCCTTCCGGGCACGTCTGGCTAAACCATCCATCCGTTTTGGCTACCCGAAAGAGGGGTATCCGGTCTGGATGGACAGTGTTGTCGTGTTGAAAAGCGCTAAAAATGTTGAAAATGCCAAGCTGTTCATGAATTTTATCATGGAACCTGAAAATGCGGCCCTGATCTCCAGTTTTGCACGCTATGCCAACGGTATTACCGGCTCGGAAAAATACATGCCCGCAGACATGGGGACGGCTGTAGAAATTATCGTACCCGAAGAATTCAGGAATGCCGGGGTGTTTGTGCCGGCCTGCTCCAAGGAGGCCAACGACTACAACACGGCCATCTGGACAGAGTTGACCAAATAAAGCGTTTGTCTTGATATCGATTGGAAAACGATTGTCCCGCTGAACAGTTCAGGGGGGGCTGGTATGAATTGAAAAGATCGATTAATACGTCATTCACATGAGAATACCGCGCGGCTGGCAGCGCGGTATTCTCATTCAATGATTAATATCGTGGAACACGATTTTTGAGGTAAAAAAATGAACACTTCAGTAACGCTGGACAACTGGCGCACCCCCCCCTACAGCGCACATGCGTTTCACAATGTAGACAAACTCATTCCTGCTGTACCGATCAAAGCATCTCACAGTGGCTGGGCGTTCTCTATCGCAAGGCATTCCCTGGAAGGGTTTACATTCCATGACCACCTTGGAAAGGAACGGCAGTTTACGGATGTGCTTGCCTCGACCGACACGCGGGGGCTGGTGGTGCTTCACCAGGGTCGTATGGTTATGGAGTGGTATGGGGGGGGGTATGACGGGACCCGTCCGCACATCATTTTTTCGGTCAGCAAATCCCTGACCGGGGCCATGGCCGGTATTTTAGTGGACAGCGGGCAGCTTGATCCCGACAGCCTGGTGGCAACATATATCCCTGAAGTCGAGGGGTCGGCATATGGCGACTGTCTGGTGCGGCATGTGCTCGACATGACGGTCAGCTCTTCTTTTGTGGAAGAATATGTGGATTTGTCCGGTGAATACGGCCGCTACCGGCGTGCCACGCTCTGGTCTCCGCCCCTTCCCGGGGAGGAACCCGAGACCATGCACGATATGCTGGCGACGCTGTCGCGCGGGTCGGCACCTCATGGTCAAGTGTTCAAATACCTGTCGCCCAATTCGGATTTGCTGGGCTGGTTGATCGAGCGGGCCAGCGGAAAAGAATTTACCGGTCTGTTTTCAGACCTCATTTGGAAACCCATGGGCGCGGAATCAGATGCCTATATTACAGTCGATGCGGAAAGGTCTCCTCGGACTGCCGGCGGAATATGCGTGTTGCCCCGCGATCTGGCCCGTTTTGGAGAAATGATGCGCCTCGGGGGTAAAGGCATTTTACCCTCCTGGTGGATTGAGGATATCCGCAGCAATGGCGACTCCACAGCCTGGCAAAAGGGTGACTTTGCAAATCTGTTCCCTGACGGCCGCTACCGCAGCAAATGGTACCAGAGCGGTTTTGCGTCAGGTGCCTTTTGCGCCATCGGCATTCACGGGCAGTGGCTCTGGATCGATCCCAAAAGGGAGGTTGTGATAGCCAAAGTTTCCAACCAGTCCGATCCCGAGAATGATGATATCGACCTGATGCTGATCCAATCCTTCGAAGCCATTGCCAAGGCGGTAAGCTGAAAAAACAATAGGTTCCGCACATGTGTGCGAAACCTATTGTTTTTAATTACTAGACCAAGTTTCCAGCGCTCGAGCGCGGGAAATTTCGTTTATCCGCATTTGGTGTACCCACAGAAATGGCAGGTCATGCAGCCTTCCTCGAAACTGATGGTCTGGCCGCATTCCGGGCACACCTCGCCCAGCAACGATTTGGCATAGCCGTTTTCCTTGCGAAGATTCCCATTCATGTAACGTTTCTCGAGCACGCGGGCGATGGCGTCCGGAATGGAAAGCACCAGCCCACCTTCCTGAAATACGGGATGCTCCCCGCCGATGCCCTTGAGCTGCTCGACAATTTCGTGGACCTCCACCCCGGACCGCAAGAGCAGGGATACCAACCGTCCAATGGCTTCGGTCTTGGCAGTCGTTGAACGCCCCGACTTGCCGATGGTGGCAAATACTTCAAACGGCTGGCCTTCGAACTCGGTTACCGTGAGGTAAAGGTTGCCGTAGCCGGTTTTTACCCGGGATGTAAACCCATCCAGCGTTTCCGGCCTTTTTCTTACGGCCGTTGTATTGCCTTTCTGCAGTTCGACTTTCTTGGCAATGGAAAGCACCTGGTTTTTCTTGCTGCCGTCCCTGTAAATGGTAACGCCCTTGCACCCCAGTTCAAAGGCAAGATCGTAAACCCGACGAACATCAGCGACCGTGCTGTCATTGGGCATGTTGACGGTTTTGGACACCGCGTTGTCGGTATATTTCTGGAAGGCGGCCTGCATGCGCAGATGCCATTCCGGGGTCACATCGTGGGCGGTCACGAACACCCTGCGCACATCTTCGGGAATTTCCTCCATATCATGGATGCTGCCTTTGCGGGCGATGGCATCCATCAGATCCGTTGAGTAGAATCCTTTTTCCCGGGCAATGCTTTCAAAATAGGGGTTGACCTCCAGGAGTTTGTCATTGTCCATGACATTTCTGACGAAACTTAAGGCAAACAAGGGTTCGATGCCACTGGAACAGTCGGAGATGATGCTCAATGTTCCGGTGGGTGCAATGGTGGTGGTGGTGGCGTTGCGCAGGCTATCCCCGTTTTTTCCATGGAAAATACTCTTGTCGAAATTCTTGAACGGTCCCCGTTTTTTGGCCAATTCTTTGGAGGCCTGCTTGGAGGTTTTTTGAATAAATGCCATCACCTCTTCGGCCTTTTCCAGGGCCTCTTCAGAATTGTAGGGAATGTTCAGCCGGAAAAGAAGGTCGGCAAACCCCATGACACCGAGGCCGATTTTGCGGTTACCCTTTACCATCTCGTCGATGGCCTGAATGGGGTAATTGGACATGTCGATGGTGTTGTCCAGGAAGCGGACAGCATTGGATACGGTGGTTTCCAGGCCCTTGTAGTCAATGGCGGGTTTCTTGCCGCTGCTTTTGACAAATTTGGCCAGGTTGATGGATCCCAGATTGCAGGCTTCCAGGGGCAGGAGCGGCTGCTCTCCGCAGGGATTGGTGCTCTCGATTTCACCCAGGAGCGGGGTGGGATTGTCGCGGTTGATCCTGTCCAGGAAGATGATGCCTGGATCACCGGTATCCCAGGCCTGTTCCACCAATGTATTGTACACGTCTGCCGCATTGAGTTCGCCGGTTTTGGTTTCTTCACAGGGATCGATGAGGTCATAGGTCCCGCCTGACTGTGCCGCATGCATGAATTTTTCGGTCAAGCCCACGGATATGTTGAAGTTGTTGAGATCGCCGTCATTTTTCTTGCAGGTGATGAACTCCATGATATCGGGGTGATCGATTCTTAAAATGGCCATGTTGGCGCCCCTGCGGGTGCCCCCCTGCTTGACCTGTTCGGTTGCCGTGTTGAATATTTTCATAAAGGAAACCGGCCCCGAGGCTACGCCGCCGGTGGTTCCCACCCGGCTGTCTTTGGGGCGCAGGCGGGAAAATGAGAATCCGGTTCCCCCGCCTGACTTGTGGATCAGGGCGGCGTTTTTCAGAGAGTCGAAAATGCCGTCCATGCTGTCTTCCACCGGCAGGACGAAACAGGCTGCCAGCTGGCCAAGCCTGCGGCCGGCGTTCATGAGTGTGGGAGAGTTGGGCAAAAACGTGAGGTCCGTCAGCATGTGGTAGAAGGTTTCTGCCATTTTTTCCATGTCGGATTCATCGCCGTATTTTTTTTCGGCCCGGGCAATATGGCGCGCCACCCGCTTGAACATGTGCCGGGGAGATTCCACAAGACGACCCCGGCTGTCCTTTTTCAGATAACGCCGTTTCAGTACACTTTTGGCGTTGTCTGAAAGGACCAGGCTGTCCTTGACGAAAATGGATGAACTCAGTTTGAGTGATGACATGTCCTTTAATCCGGCTTCCTGGAGTTTGGCACCCACCATTTTATCGATTGCCGGCAGCGTGATGGTTTCGAGCTTGGTCTGGTTGATGGCTTCCCGGATGAATTTACTGATGCCAAGCGCTTTTTCTTTTTCTATGCAGTTTTCTTTGACCAGCAAGTTGGAAAACAGGTTGTCGTCCCATCTGTGTGTATTCAAATCGATCCGCGCATTATCCGTTACCAGGAATTTTCGTTTTTGACCCATTTATCGCTCCACCGCCTAGGCTATTTAATTATATGAATTACAATGGAAACAGGCAACTTTTTTCCGTAAAATATCATTCCCAGTGAACAGGGTATCAGATAAATTAATGGACAGCAGTGTTCCTATTGTCAGGTTGAAAGTCCCCCTTGAGGGGCTATGGAAACTATCACTCGGACAGAGTCATCAACCAGGGTAATCAGAATGGTTGAAGCAGAGTCCACCCGCAAATGAGAGCTTCAGCTAGAACACGAACTAACATCAGAGAAATCACAAAAGGCGATACAAGGGCCATTTGCGGGAAGACATCTGCTAACAGGGAATACCCATCTCATACTATATGTTGTGTGTCAACGAAAAAAACACACAAGACCTACTTCCTTTTTGCAAAACGCTATATTTCGATGACACGTATGGATTTCCAACGGCCTTGCCGATATCGGAACCCGGAGATCGCGCAAAGGGAGATGACGAAGCCGGTGAGAATCCACCAGCAGATGGCGAGGTTAGCCTCCAGGAATGTAACCACGACATAGATCGGTATGACCAAAGTCAGCAGGGAGGAAACGCCAATGGCAACCATGATGAAACGGGTGTCGCCTGCGCCTTTGAGCAGTCCGATATAGACCATGTAAAGGCCGTCAAAGAGGATATAAAGACTCATGATGCGAATAAGGGTGATGCCCAGGGAAAAATGTTCAGGGGTGTCGGCATCCAGAAAAAGCGCCAGGATCCAATGGGGTGCGGCTATAAAAACGAGGTCAAGTATCAGGATGTAGCCTCCCAGGATGTAAACGGTCTGGCGGGTGACTTTTATGGCCAGGTTCACATCGTTTTTCCCCAGCGCCTGACCCGCTAGTGTGCTCAAGCCGATGGAAAAGCCCAAGGCCGGCATGAAGGCAATGGATTCAATGGAAAGGACGATATTGTTAATGGCAAGCTCTGCAGCCCCCAGACGACCGACCATGAAAACGAAAAAGGTGAAAGCGAACACATCCAGTGTAAACTGCAGGGATCCGGGCAGGCCGAACTTGATCAGGCGTCCCATGAGATCGCGGTCCAGTTTTCTGCTGCCAACCAGCTTGAAGCGGGAGATGTTATGACGATCAAAGATGAGCATACCGTAAAACACAACGATGAGCAGCCATGAAAACACGGTTGCCAGGGCTGCGCCCAGGATGCCCAGTTCCGGAAAAATCCACCAGCCGTATATCAGGGCATAGTCCAGGGGGATGTTAAACAGCATGCCGATGAAACTGACGAACATGACCGGCCGGGTGCGGCCCCTGCCGGAGAAAAAAGTTCCCAGGCCCGCCCCCAGCACATTGAGTCCTCCCCCCAGGCAGAGGGTTTTGAAGTAGGTAACTTCCAGTTTTTGTACGGCTGCTGGATGACCGCCGAGACGGAAGATCGGTTCTGCAGCCAAAGAAAGTGCCACGAGACAACCAGCCGAAAGTGTGGAAAAATAAATCGCCTGCCACAGGCAGGCGCCGATGCGTTTTTCGGCACCTGCTCCCTTGTACTGGGCAATGAACACATTCATATAGGCGGAGATACCGCTGAAAAAGGTTAGAAACAGAAATGCGGTGATGCCTGCCGGCAGCGCTGCAGCAATAGCATCCAGACTATAGTTTGCCAGGAAGACCCGGTCGGTGAACTCCATGACCGTTGTGGCGGCCATGCTCAGCACCAGCGGCAGGCTGACGGTTAGGACGGACCGGTAAGTGCTTTCTGAATTTTTCATATTGTCAGGCCTTACCGGTTCTATACGAGGGGATACTGTCCTGAAATCTTGCTGGCTGCGGCATGTATGCGGTTAAGTTCCTGCTCGACATGCGGGTCCAGGATTTCAGGGTGGTGTGAGGAAAGAATGTGATCGACCTTTTCCCGGGCTTCCTGATCCAGGGTAAATTGCCCATTTTCCAGCCAGTTTTCATAGCTGTCGTGAACACCCAGCTGCGGCATATACCACTCGTCACTGCGTACAGCCTTGAGCGTGGACGCCTCCATGAGAAAGTTGCCGCCGGGTCCGATCCTTTGGATAACGCTGTCGAGCCATTTGTCTTCCCCGCAATCCATGCCTTTGCGGATCTGTTTGACCATCCTGTATATTTCCAGGTCCACCAGGAGTTGGTCAAAGCTCAGCATCATGTCGCCGCCGAACAGACCGGGGCCCACCAGGATGTCCGGCCACTCCAGAAGGGGTACAATGGTGTTCAGGGCTCTCTCGTATCCTGCCTGGCGCGAAGGCCGGAAGGTGTCGGTCCCGAAACCACTGGCCATGATCGGAAAACCGTAAAACCGGGCCAGTTCCACGGCAGCACTGTTCATGACGGCGTTTTCCGCACCACCGCTGAAATAACGCCCGGTTTTGGGATCCATGAGGGTCAGGGCCGGTGCATAGATAAAGGGGGTGCCTGGTTCGTTGGCCTGGATAAGGCACAGGGTGGCCAGCACTTCGCAATTCACCTGGATGAGGGTTGCCAGCATGCTGGCTGGGGCGGTGGCGCCCATCAACGCCATGGGCATGACCCCTACGGGTATGTTCCAGCCCTTGAGCGCGAGATAGGCATCCGTGTATTCCTCGGTGATGATCAGCGGGGATTGCGGGCAGAGCAGGGTGGAATAAGGGTGTGTCTTGCGAATGGTGTTCTGGTCGCCGAAAACAGCCTGTAGAATTTCCAAAAGCCAGGGCGCCTGCTCCGGGGCCATGAAGGGGTCCATCACGTGTTTGGTGAAGTATTTGAAAACCTCACCCATTTCCGTCACAAAGTCCGCCATGCTGTCGCCCCGGTCCCGGGGGGTGATCATGCGCCAGTACACGCCGACTTCATCCGTGAAGTCAGCCATGCGCGTTATCTCAAGCCAGTCCTTGCGGGTTGCGGGCCTTACTTCGTCCGTGTCCCGGTCGATGACCAGAGTTCCCTCGCCGTCCAGGCAGAGGGTGTTGTCTCCGTTGTTGACCGCAAATGACCACCCCTGCCGTCGGCCGCCCAAAAGGAATTCACGGGGGGTGGATTGGATCGCCTTTTCCACGATTTTCTCTGGAAGCCGGATGATGTTAGAGCCTTTTGTGGATACAGCCCCGGCCTGTTCCAGGAGGGCCCTTCCTTTCAGGGTATCTACCTGGATGCCGGTACGGGACAGCAGGTGCAGGCTTCTTTCGTGAATGCGCTCCAGGTTTTCATCAGAAAGTATCTTTATTTGGATGGGCATACGACCTCCGCTTTGATCTGTTTGGTCATTGACAAGGCTGTGCGCCTATCCGGCAATCCCTGCCTGCCGCCGTAATCCCTGCAGGAAAGCGTGGCGGTTGCCACGGCAAACCGTACGGCCCGGTGAAGGCCGAAACCGAGACTGACGGCAAGGGCAAATGCGCCGTGAAAATTGTCTCCGGCACCGATGGTGTCGATGGCGTTAACCTCCGGCGGGGAAACACGGTATAGGTTTCCGTCGTACGGATATATCGCGCCTTCTTCCCCGCGGGTGATGACCAGCTGACCCTTTATTTCATTCTTGAGTCTCAGCACCTTTTGGAAAAAATCCAAAGAATCGTCCATCAATGGGGTTGTTTCCAGAAAGGCGGCTGATGGGATGAAATAATCCGCCAGTTCCATCATTTGCGCAACCTCCTGTTTCCAACGTTCGCAGTCGTAAATGATGCGGGTGCGGTGGCCGGCATTCTTTTTAACGGTCTCAGCAAGATAGGTGGTTTCAGGGTCCAGCAGCACAGTGCCGGCATTTGAGAGCATGGCCAGGTGCTCGTCGGCAAGCTCGATCCTGGGCAGTTGGTTGGGCTCGTATATAATGGTGCGCCGGCCGCTTTTTTTGGTGACAAACAAATAGGCTACCGGCGTCCGCCCGTCCTGGACAACTTCCACAAACCGCGTGTCCACACCAAAGGCATCTAAACGGTCCAGGCAGCGGGCGCCTTCCTCGTCCCCGCCGACTTTCCCAATCAGACCAACCCGGCCCTCGAGCCTGGCAACACAGCAGGCCGCTGTTCCCCCTTGGCCGCCTCCCTCAACGAGCCTGAAGGCCAGGGGCACTTTCTGGTCTTCAGCCGGAAACGTTTCAACCACAGATATGTAGTCAAGACAGTTGCGTCCGATAATCAGTACGTCAATATGGTTTGTGTCTTTATGCATATTTAGGGGACGTTTATGAATTTATTCTTTATTTGCAATGCAATCAATGGTATCAGTTAAGCATGCCACGAAAAGCAAGAATTGATGCTGTTGATGCCGTGCAACATATCATGGCTCGGGGTATTGAAGGTAGGAATATTTTCCGTAATGATACCGATCGGGCGGATTTTGTTGAACGCCTGGCTAGCATATTAAAAGATACAACAACGCATTGCCTGGCGTGGGCACTGATGCCTAATCATATTCATTTGTTACTTCGGACAGGCAGTATGCCTATGGAGACGGTCATGAGACGTCTTCTGACCGGATATGCGGTGTCATTCAACTTAAAATATAGCAGACAAGGCCACCTTTTTCAGAACCGTTATAAATCGATTCTATGTCAGGAAGATATCTACTTGAAAGAATTGGTCAGATATATTCATTTAAATCCTTTAAGAAAGGGAATAGTTGAAGACCTGAAAGCCCTCGATAAATATCATTGGTGCGGCCACAGCGCGGTTATGGGGCATACGTCCAATGAGTTCCTAAATATTGAATTCCTGCTAGGCTTTTTTGGAGATAGCCGCCGCAAAGGTCGCCGTAATTACCGAAATTATGTAGAAAAGGGAATCGGAAGCGGCCACCGGAAAGATTTGACGGGTGGCGGTCTAGTCCGGAGTGCCGGTGGATGGGCGGAAATCAAAGCACTGAGGCGGGCGGGGATCAAGGTGCGGGGTGATCAGCGGATTTTGGGTGACAGTGACTTCGTTGAAAGGGTGCTGGCAGATGAAGCGCATCTTTCAAAAGAAAAAAATGATTTGCAGAGGACTGGTATCGATTTTAAAAAGATTGTTGATCGTGTAGCTGAAATTGCTAAGATCGATCCCCAAGAAGTGATGGTAACTGGCAAGCAATCATGGCGTGTAAAAGCAAGAGATCTGGTTTGCTTCTGGTCTTATCGAGAATTAGGCCTGACAACGATTGAAATCGCTCAGCGCCTGGGTATAACTCAATCCGCCGTCACCAAAGCGTCCTATAGAGGAGAACGATTGGTTCGAGAAAACCAATTAAAATTGGTTATGAAGGAATAAATTCATAAACGTCCCCTATTTTCGTCCCCTATTTTTTTTGGAGAATAAATCAATGACCAGTTCGACAGCAGCAATCTTTATCGCCGCGGCCGGTGGCATGGCGGTTGCCATTCAGGCTCAGTTCATGGGCCTGATGGACCGCAGCATCGGCAATGTGGAGGCCGTGTTCATCACCTACTGCGGGGGCGGCTTGCTGATCGCGGGACTCATGCTCCTGATGCGCGGGGGAAACCTGGGGGAATGGCGCAGCATACCCTGGTATGCGTTGACTTCGGGCATATTCGGCCTGATTATTGTCGGGTCTATTGGATTCAGTGTTCCCAGGCTGGGTCTGGTGGCCGGTATGACCATTCTCGTGGCGGTCCAGCTCATCACCGGGGCCGTTCTCGACCATTTCGGGCTTCTGGGAGCCGATCCGCGGCCACTGGACCTGACGAAAATGTTGGGCATGGGCGTTCTTGTGGTCGGTATATGGCTTAGCATCCGGTGACCAAAGGTGAGCGTTTTAAATTTTAAAAATTGTTAGTTTGATTCTCAAAGGATAGTATCTATCTGAATTCTTAAAATTTGAAACCCTTCGGGATTGCCGATCTCACCGCATCTACGGCGTCAGGTGCCACACCGCATAGGACCACTATAGCGATACAGCATCTTTTTTGTATATGCGGCAACCCCGTCCTTTGACGGGGCAGGCTTTGGCAATCGCTCAACTTAGGGAAAATTGTGCTGTTACGTTGATTGTGCAACCCGGAGATAAAGAAAGGATTGAAAAATGAAAAGCATGTTTCGACTGATAATGGTGGCGGCAATGGCGGCCATGCTGGCCGGATGCGGCTACAACTCACTGCAGCAGATGGAGGAAGGGGTATTCAGGGCCTGGAGTGACGTGGAGTCCAATCTCCAGCGCCGCGCAGACCTGATTCCGAACCTGGTGCAAACCGTAAAGGGCTATGCCGCCCATGAAAAAGAGACGCTCCAGGCGGTGGTGGAGGCCCGTTCCAAAGCCACGGGCATCAACCTGAGCACCGACGATCTCAACAACGCCCAGGCCATGCAGCGTATGGCCGATGCCCAGGGGGCCTTGTCCGGGGCACTTTCACGGCTGATGGTGGTGGTGGAGCGCTACCCGGACCTGAAAGCCAACCAGGGCTTCCTGGATCTTCAGAACCAGCTGGAAGGAACCGAAAACAGGATCAATGTCGCCCGCCAGCGCTACAACCGGGCGGTGGAAACGTTCAATGCTTCGATTCGCAAGTTTCCCTACAGTTTGACCAACAGCCTGCTTTTGAAATTGGA
>Ga0180436_10003874_pt1 | contig 13607 bp, 7 predicted proteins | sample SS_ome_2_FD_132434 | JGI IMG/M metagenome (GOLD analysis project Ga0180436, IMG submission 132434) | Hypersaline lake sediment archaeal communities from the Salton Sea, California, USA - SS_3_S_2 metaG | ecosystem: Environmental > Aquatic > Non-marine Saline and Alkaline > Hypersaline > Sediment...
TAATCTTTAAATTATTTTTACTATTTTTCGCCCATCTTAAATGGAAATTTATCGTGATCACTTTATCGAATCAAAGGATTATGGAAGGAAAACATAAAATACTTATCGTTGACGATGAAAAGGATCTTTGCGAAATCCTTCAATTTAACCTGGAAAGTGAAGGTTTTGATATCGATATTGCGAATTCAGGAGAAGAAGCTTTGGAAAAGCCAATCCAGGAGTTCGATCTGGTATTGCTTGATGTGATGATGACAGGGATGACAGGTTATAAAGTGGCAAACGTGATCAGAAAAGAGATGAATTTATCTACCCCAATTATATTTCTTACAGCCAAAGGTGAAGAAAATGATATCCTTACCGGTTTTAATGTTGGTGGAGATGATTACATTTCAAAACCTTATTCATTAAAAGAGGTCATTGCCCGTGTAAAAGCTATTTTAAAAAGGGGTATTAAAACATCAGCTAATTCCAACGTTATCACGTTTAGAGGATTAAAAGTCGATGTAAAAAAGAAAAGTGCAACTATTGAAGAAGAGAAAATAAATCTGACCCGTAAAGAATATGAAATTCTTTCGTTGCTGATGAAAAATATGGGTGTATATATCAGTCGCGATGAGATTTTAAAACGGGTATGGCAAGACGATGTTATTGTAACCGAAAGAAACGTTGATGTGAATATCGCCCGCTTACGTAAAAAAATAGGTGAATATGGTAAATTCATAAAAGGTAAATCGGGTTACGGATATTGTTTTCAGTAGCATTCAAAAAAATATGAATGGAAGTTAAGCGGTCATTTAGGGGTGAAATATTCCTTTATTTTATAATTGTATTTATTTTATTTACTGTTGCTGTTCTTACCTTTCAGTATCAAAGAGAAAAAATATACAAGACCACACAGCTTGAAACCACTCTTGATGATATTGCCGAAATCACTCACCTTTTTATAAAAAATAATAACCTTGAACAGAATAATAACTTTGACCGGATAAAAGAAATATCAGAATTAATTCCTCAACCGAACACGCGCCTGACGGTAATTGACCTCAAAGGCACTGTTCTTTTCGACAGCTTTGTAGAAAACTACAAAGCCATGGAAAATCACATTAACCGACCTGAAGTGCAAACTGCACTCGCAGAAGGATCTGGCTCAAATATAAGATTGTCTTCCACAACCAACCAGGAATATTATTATTACGCCAAAAAGCGCGGGAATTTTTTTATCAGGGCTGCTATACTGTATAATATAGAAGTTCAGGATTTTCTAAAAACCAGTCGAACCTTTATTTTTTTTATCATTGCTCTGTTTGCCATTATCGGAACTTTACTCTTCCTGGTAACGCTGAGACTTTCCGTTGCGATAACCAAGCTTAAAGACTTCTCGGTAAAAGCAGGAAAAAACGAACTGGTGGAGTTCGAAGACACCTTCCCCGAAAATGAACTGGGCGTTATTGGCAGTCAGATAATTCAAATTTACAACAAGCTTAAAATCACGAAAGATGATCTGGCAAATGAGAAAGATAAATTATTAAGCCACCTTGATGCACTTGACGAAGGAATTGCTTTTTTTTCTTCAGACAAAGAAAAGACTTTATCAAATAGTCGTTTTATTCAGCTGGTAAACCTGTTTGCACGGAAAAATATAAATACTTCCGAGAAAATTTTAAAAATAAAGGAATTTACCAAAGTTGTTAATTTTCTTGATAAGAATCTGAGCGACAATAAAGAAATTGATATAAAAGCACTACCACAAATTGAATATACCGTTTCAAAAGATGAAAAATATTTCAAAATTCAAAGTATCATTTTTTTCGATAAAAGTTTTGAGATTGTAATTACAGATGTTACACGTTTAATGAAACGCCGACTTTTAAAACAACAGTTAACTTCCAATATAGCCCATGAACTGAAAACCCCTTTGGCATCAATTAAAGGTTACCTGGAAACCATTCTTGATAACTGGCCAATTCCTGCTGAGAAACAAAAGTATTTTCTTGAAAAAGCTTATTTTCAGTCGGATCGATTGACCGACCTTATAAACGATGTTTCGTTGATTAATAATATTGAAAACGCTGGTGATCTTTTTGAGCAAAAAAAAATTGACATACACAAGGTTGTAAATGACGTATATGAGAATTTTGCAAATCGAATGGAAAATCATAATGTGAAGTTTTCAAACGAGGTAGAAAAAGGAACCTCAGTTGAAGGAAATGAATCGCTGCTTTTTTCTGTTTTTCAAAATCTGGTTGAAAACTCGATAAATTATGCAGGTCGAAATATAAAAATCGTTGTTCAGTGTTATCACCAGGATAACAAGTATTACTATTTCTCCTATTCCGATACAGGTGTAGGTATTCCAAACGAACATCTTGCAAGAATATTTGAACGTTTTTACCGGGTCGATCCGGGACGCTCCCGCGAAAAAGGCGGAACAGGTCTGGGACTCGCCATTGTTAAAAATGCCATTCAAATGCATAAAGGAGAAATTTCGGTAAAAAACAATCCAAAGGGAGGAGTACAATTTCTTTTTTCCATTTCAAAAAACTAGCAATATTTACATCATATTACTCCCATTCCTTAACTTAATATTATCAATTTGTATACCTTACAATATTGGCATAATCCCCGAAATTGAACAGAAACAGCACTGGTAGCGGGCTTCAAAAATTATTACAATACGATTACGCAAATGTAATCATACCTTAATGCAACATTAATTGTGCTGTAACATTATTGGTATTGCTTCGCCATTGAAAATTTGAAAAAAATTTAGTCATTAACACTGCACATTTTAAATTATGAACAAAGTTGTTATTAGCATTCTTTTGCTAATTCAGGTCGTGCTGGTTACAGCTCAAACAGGTACAATAAAAGGAACTGTAACCGACTCTAAAACAAACGAGGCCCTTATCGGGACTACCGTTTTAATTAAAGGAACAACTCAGGGAACAATAACCGATTTTGATGGAAATTTTATTATTCCCAATGTAGAACCAGGAACACTCACATTACAAATTTCATTTATTTCCTACGACACTCAGGAACAGGAAATTGAAGTTAAGGCAAACGAGGAAACCGTGGTAAATGTTTCTCTCGTACCGGCAACGCTGGAAATAGAAGGAGTTGAAGTTGTTGCAAAGGCTAACCGCGAGGCGGAGGGTATGTTGCTTCTTGATCAGAAAAATGCCACAGGTATTGAGGAAAGTATTGGTTCAAAACGTCTTTCAACCATGGGTGTTTCCGATGCGGCGGGTGCTACATCTAAAATTGCCGGGGTAACCCAAAGTGAAGGTTCAGGTGATGTATACATTCGAGGACTTGGTGACAGGTATTTAACCACTACCATGAATGGTCTTCCCATTCCATCGGATGATGTTGAGAAGAAAAACATAGATCTGAACCTGTTTTCAACCGATGTAATTAAAAACGTAGGCATTAATAAAACCTATTCAGCGGCAACTTATGGCGACCAGTCTTCGGGTGCAGTTGATATTGCTTCAAAAACAAGTAGCGATAAAATTTCACTGGGATTGGGAATTGGTGCCCATACCGGTGTTTTTGAAAATGATATTTTCAGCAACTTTAAAACCACTCAAAACTGGAACGATGTAAGTTTGGGATTTTACAACCAGCCCTATTCCACTGTGGAGGCTGTAAAAAATCAAAGCTGGAATACCGAAACCAGAAGTACTCCTGTTGACCTGGACTTCTCTGTTCTTGCAGGAAAGAAGTGGGAAAAGTTCTCATTCTTTGCAACTGTTTCGCATTCTACTGAAGCCAATTATCAAACAGGTGTTTTTAAAAAATATCGTTCTAACGTTTTAGATAATTATTTTGATGATGTTGAACAATTTACAACAGGCGTGAATACAACCGGATTGTTAAACCTGGCATACGATTTTAATATTGATCAAAGTATTCAGTTTAATAGCCTCGTGGTTTATAAAACAATTGATGAACTCTACGAACAAGGAAGGAATGGTAATGGTTATGTTTTCGACCAGGATCCTCAGGAAGAAGGTGCATTTGTACGCGACCAAAACCTGAAAACCACCGCAATGTATGTAAACCAGTTATTGGGTTCGCACAAGCTTGGTGAGAAAAATACAATAGAATGGGCAGCAGGTTACAACATTGTAAATGCTGATGAACCGAATCGTATTCGTAACGAGGTAAACATTCTTGATGAAAATACAGTACAGTTTGCACACGTAGGCGATTTCCAACAGCGTAAATCTAATCAGGAACTAAAAGATACTGAAATAAACGGTTTTTTAAAAGATGAGTTTCGTTTGATTGATGAAGAAGATAAAAAAATGAAACTGAATGTGGGTGGTAACTTCCGTATGAAGGAGAGAGACTTTAGTTCGTTGTTTGTGGGAGTTCGCGCTAAAGATGTTCAGGTTAAATCGATCGATAACTTAGATGAAGCTTTATTGGATGAATCGCTTTATGAAAGTGGTGATCTTATCCTAAAAGATAATAGAAAGCCCGATACATATAATGCCACTCTTAATGCTTTGGCGGGCTATGTTGATTTCGGACTGGAACTGAAAAAATGGACGGGTAGTGTTGGAGTTCGTTACGAAAGGGATGAAATTAATGTTGATTGGGATGTATCAAACTTTCCCGGAAGAGAGGGTAGCCAGACAAATGCATATGATAACATTTTGCCGGCGCTTAATGTTAAATACCAGCTTACAGAAAAAAGTTCGTTACGTTTTGCAGCAAGTAAAACGGTTACCTTGCCCGAATTTAAGGAGTTGGCACCTTTTGAATATGTATCACCTACCGGTAGGGTTACCGGTGGTAATCCCAATTTGAAAAACTCTGAGAATTATAACTTCGATCTGAAATGGGAAATGTTCCCGGCATCAAAAGAGTTAATCTCGGTAACCGGTTTCTATAAACAAATAAACGATCCTATCAATATGGCTCAAACACGTGGTTCGTCGGGTAACTTTTACTTTGATAACACCGGTGAACAAGCCAATGTTTATGGATTGGAAGCTGAAGCACGTCTGGGTATTATTAAAGCTGAAACTACAGAACAGCCGGGACTGGATGTAATTCTGAATGCCACTAAAATGTGGTTTAATCAGGACCTGTTGGAAGACTTCCAATACAACAATAAAACAGAAAGCGACCTTCAGGGTGCCGCCGGTTTTATATTCAACGGAGCTTTAACGTACTCCAATAATAAAGAGAAAGCATTCATTGCTACAGTAAGTGCCAACTATTCTTCTGATAAAATATTTGCATTGGGTGCTCCTGAAGATAAAGAAAACAGCGACAAATATTTCAATGCCGAAATTATTGAAAACGGGTTTACTACACTTGATGTGATTGTCAGCAAACAATTCTCAAACAGAATTGGTGTGAAATTTTCAGGCAAAAACTTATTGAATCCTGAAATTAAACAAACACAAGAGGTTACACCATTTACAACCGGTGAAACTACAAACGAGACTGTACTTTCCTATAAAAAGGGGATAAGCCTGAATTTAGGCGTTACCATTAATATTAATTAAATATTTTTTAAACTTTTCATATTAAAAAAACTACAAAAATGAAAAAAGCATTTTTTAAATTCTTAGGTTTAGCTTTATTGGCAACCGCAGTAACCTTAACTGGTTGCAACGACGACGATGAACCGGAACTGCCTCCTGTTGATCCAGTAATTGATAACCTTGAAAAAGGTATCATGAACGGTAATTTAACTGAAGATTACACGTTGGATAAGTTGGCTTATGGTCTGACAGGTTCTTTCATCGTAGAAGATGGTGTTACTTTAACAATCCCTGCCGGAACTAACATTATTGCTGACAACGGCGGTACTGATGTATATATAGCAGTATTAATGGGTGGTAAAATTCAAATTCAGGGTAGTGCAAGTAATCCTGTAGTAATGTCTTCAGCTACATCAAATCCCGGAGACTGGGGTGGTTTAACCATTTGTGGTAAAGCCGAAACTACTGCCGGCGAAAATGCCACTGCCGAAGTTGGTGGTTTTGTATACGGTGGTACCGACAGTGGTGATAATTCAGGTTCTATCGAATACCTTGTAATCAGAGGTACAGGTGCTCAAATTAACCCTGAATCACAATACAATGGTGTTTCGCTCTATGCTGTAGGCTCAGGAACAACTATTGCTAACGTTGCAATTATCAACGGAGCTGACGATGGAATTGAGTTTTTTGGGGGTTCTGCAAGTGTTACCAATCTTTTCCTTCAAAATAACGAAGACGATGCAATCGACTGGACTGAAGGCTGGGATGGTACAGTTAAAAACGCCTATGTTGAACACACTATTGAAGGTTTCTCTACTGTTGTGGAAGCTGACAAAGACAATAATAATCCAAAGCTGGTAAACCTTACAGCTATTTCAACTACCGGAGGTACAGCTCTTCAGTTCAAAAAAGAATCGGGTGCCACTATAACCGGTTTATCCTTAACTGGTTATGCAACCAGCGTTGATATGAAAGATGACGGTCCGCTTGATAACGTAATTATTGAAGGCGAAACTGCTGATCCTGATAATGCTTACAATGCTCCCTCAACTGTAGATCCATCAGACTGGGAATGGGTAGATGCAAGTCTGGAAGTACAAGTTTACGAAGGTTCGGTATTACAAGGAAATATCACTGGTATTGTTTCTTTAGATGAATCTGTTGATTATTCATTACCTGGTTCATTTATTGTTCAGGAAGATGGTATTCTTATTATTCCTGCAGGCACTAAAATTACTGCTGATGCTGCCGGTACAGATGTTTATCTTGCTGTTCTGATGGGTGGTAAAATTTACATCAACGGTACTGCTGACAGTCCGGTTGTAATGTCTTCTGTTGCTGCTGAACCTGGTGACTGGGGTGGTTTAACCATTTGTGGTAAAGCTACAACTACTGCCGGTGAAAACGCTATTGCTGAAGTTGGTGGATTCATTTATGGTGGAACTGAAGACGGCGACAACTCAGGTCATGTTAAATACCTTGTAATTAAAGGAACAGGTGCTCAAATTAATCCGGAATCGCAATACAATGGTGTTTCATTGTATGCTGTAGGTTCAGGAACAACGCTTGAAAACATTTCAGTAATTAATGGTGCTGACGATGGTATCGAATTCTTTGGTGGAACTGTTTCTGTTGAGAACATTTACCTAAAAAATAATGAAGATGATGCCGTTGACTGGACTGAAGGTTGGAGCGGAGGAGTAGTTAATACTTACATTTCGCATACAATTTCCGGTTTCTCAACTGCTTTTGAAGCAGATAAAGACAACAACAATCCAATGTTCACCAATGTAACCTGTATCTCTGCAACCGGTGGAACTGCATTACAGTTCAAAAAAGAATCCGGTGCTACAATTACCGGATTGCATTTGACGGGATACACAGTTGATTTAGATATGAAAGATGGTGGGGCACTATCAAATGTACAAATCGAAGGTGCTGATGCCGATGCAACTCTCATGTCAGGTGAAACCAATAAGTACACCTTGAACTCCGGTAAAGATGCAGCTCCAATCGATGTCTCAGGTTGGACCTGGAAAGATGCAGGATTATAAAAGAATTATGTTCATAAATTGAACACATTAATCTGTTATAAAATATAATGCTATACGCAGTGTTTAATGGCGGGTAGGTTTAATTACCTACTTTAAACTCCGGGTGTTTACCCGGAGTTTTTTTTGGTATATATCAAATGGAAGACTTAGTTTTAAAGATATGAAGTGAGTTAAACAGAAATTTTAAATAAGCCAAATTTGGTAATTAAAAAGGTATCTGTTGTTTGGAATCCATGATACAGTCAATTCTTTTATAAAATGTGATGATTCTAAAAGGACACTGTATTCTGCAGCAAATGAGAGAATTAAGGAGTCCCTGATAGCAGGCCACGCAAATTACAATGTTAAATTTAACCGATTATTACATTTTTGTTACATTTTTGTTACATTATTAATACAATATCTTTAACTTTGTATTAATAAATACGTAACATTAAATTAACACAGAAAGGAGGTTGCTATGAAAAAATTAGCACTGATTGTAGGAGTTTTATTTGTAGCAATAACAGTTAATGCACAAAAATTAGAGGAAGTTGATGGAAGATATTACCAGGATTCACAGTTATATTCAGGAAAATACCTGACATATTACGATAATGGAAATATTAAGACAGAATCATATTTCCTTGAAGGTAAAAAACATGGTGAGTGCAAACTGTTTTTTGAAACAGGGGAGGTTAATGAAGTTCGTTCGTATAAAAATAACAAAATGCATGGAATTTGGTTAACGTTTAACACCGAAGGCATTAAGGTTGCTGAAGCATCGTATAAAAACGGTAAAAAAGACGGCAATTGGTATGTTTGGGATGACGAAGGCAAATTAAAGTATGAACTTTGTTATTCAAACGGAGAAAAAACCGGAACCTGGAAAAGCTACGATGAAATGGGAGTAGTCATAAATGAAAGAAACTACTCTGAGTTTTAAGATTTTTGACACATATTAAACACTGCATAGAAGTCTGCCAATTAAATGATCGGCAGACTTTTTTTTGGGGAAGAGTTAGGTAAAAATCATTCGACATCATCTTTAATCTTTTTGTAATATTTCTGTAATTCCAATGTAACGATCTCAACTTTATTTTGCGTTCAAATTGGAAACAGTATCGAATGAAAATCATTTTAACATTACTGATTGTCGTAGGACTTTTTATTTCAGTCTCGGCAGATGAAAAAGAAGCAAAAAAAGAAGTATCAGCAAAGCCTGTAACGGTTCAAATAAACGGTAATGTCTCAGATGCAGAGACTGGTGAATCACTGGTTGGAGTTAAAATACAACTCGAAGGAACAGAAAAAAAAGTTTATACTGATTTTGACGGAAACTACTTTTTTGAGGATGTCGCCCCGGGAGAATATAATGTTACTGCCTCCTACATATCCTATGAACAAAATAAAGTGGAAAATAAAAACATTGACATTTTAACAAATACTGTAGACATTAAATTACAGAAAGTAGATTAATACAGATTATTAATAATTTCAAAGACCGATCTTAAGATTCGGTCTTTTTTTGTCCTTTTTTGAATTTTCAAGAAAACAAATTCTCCCAATTACCACCATTCAGGTAAACACAAATTGTTATTTTTACTTTATTCAAACTAAACTATTCAATATGAAAACCGGTTTTCTTATTCTGACTGTGCTGATAGCAACTCTGTATTCTTGTAAAGATAACTCTGGCAATATTCCATTACCTGAACATCCACGACCAGATTTTGAACGCGAAATATGGCAGAATCTCAATGGAACATGGCACTTTAAGGCTGATTCATCAGATATTGGGAGAGCCGAAAACTGGCAGAATAAAACAGAGTTTTTTGATCGGGATATTCTGGTTCCCTTTTCGTGGGCCAGTCCTGCCAGTGGAGTAGAATTACCCGATGTACATGTTGGATGGTACTCCCGGATAGTGGAACTGGATAATCCCAAACTGTGGTTAGACAAAGACATTTATATAAACTTTTGTGCGGTTGATTTTAATACAACCGTGTGGATAAACGGGAAAAAAGTTGGTGATCATTCAGGTGGTTATACTCCTTTTGAATTTAATATAACACGTTTTATAAAAGACGGTGAAAACCAACTTGTAGTTCGTGTTGAAGACGAAGAGCTGAAAAACCGTCCATCCGGAAAACAATATTACGGAAATGCAAAAGGAATCTGGCAAACCGTTTACCTGGAAGCACGATCAAAAAATCACATCTCGCTAATTCATTTCACCCCGGATATTGATAAAGAAGAAGTTAGTGTCAAGGTACAGTTCGCAGAAAAAACAAATACTGCCACAACTTTTTCATTAACCGGAACAGACAATAACATTCACTTCGAAAAGGAAATTGCTCCCAATACTTCTGTTTCAACATTTACCGTACCTGTCAATAAAATGAGACTGTGGGACCTGGAAGATCCTTATTTATATGAAGTTAAAGCCAGGGTTGATGGTGAAAATATCAACGATGAGATATTAACATATTTTGGAATGCGCAAAATATCTGCAGTTGACATTCCGGGCAAAGATTTTCAGTACGTAGCACTTAATAACAGACCCATTTACATGAAACTCGCTCTTGATCAAAGTTATCATCCGGATGGTTTTTACACCTTCCCGACTGATAAATTTATGAAAGAAGAAATTCAACGGGCCAAAGAATTAGGTCTTAACGGATTACGAATACATATCAAGGCAGAGGTTCCAAGAAAATTATATTGGGCTGATAAACTTGGTCTGCTCATTCAGGAAGATATTCCCAATTTCTGGGGTGAACCTGATTCTATAGCCAAAGCAAACTGGGAACAGGTTGCCAAAGCGGAAGTGGCCAGAGACTATAATCATCCCTCCATATTCTCATGGGTATTGTTCAACGAAACCTGGGGATTATTCAGTACAGATTCAACCGGAAAGAGATCGTATACAAAAGAAACGCAGGATTGGGTGCGCAGCTGGTATCATAAGACAAAAGATTATGACCCTACGCGATTGGTTGAAGATAACTCACCTTGCAACTGGGATCATGTAATTACAGATATAAATACCTGGCACAGGTATTCCCCGGCCAGACACTGGTCAGGCTTTCTGGATATGGTAGTTGAAGAAACTTATCCCGGCTCCGGCTGGAATTATATCGGTGACAATGTTCAGGATAAAGAGCCAATGTTTAACTCTGAATGCGGTGCAGTCTGGGGTTATTCCGGAAGTACAGGTGACATTGACATTACCTGGGAATATCATATTATGATAAACGAATTTCGCAAAAGACCAAAAATTGCCGGATTTTTATTTACTGAATTCCACGATGTAATAAATGAATGGAACGGTTATTACCGTTTCGATCGTTCAAAAAAAATGTTTGGTCTGGATGAATTGTGCGAAGGAATGACGATGCAGGATTTTCATAAAGATTTATACGTTGTTGCAGGAGAAGACTTTTTCCAGACATATAAAGGAGGAACTTTGGTGGAAATTCCAATTGGAATTAGTTCAGTAACAAATGATATCCCCGAAGACATGAAAATAAAATATACTTTTTATGGGTGGAATGAGGTTGGAGAAAAACTGGAAATTCTTTCTGATGAGGTGATTGCTGAAGCTGAACCGTTCTCTTACAAAACATTAAAACCACTACAATTACAGGTTCCTGATAAAAACATGGTTATGATACTTACAACCAACTTAATATCCGGTAGTGGTAAAGTTCTGCAACGCAATTTTGTTCCGTTCAAAGTAACAGGAGAAAACCAAACAGATCTGCTAACAATAACTAAATCGCCAACAGAATTTAATGCAGCTTTATGGAGCATTAAACAATTGGCACCACAAGACGGGAAAAAGGTTTGGGGAATGGGTTCCGGTTACTTCGAGTATGAGTTTGAACTCCCTGAAAATATTATCGCAGGTAACGTTAAAAATATTGAATTCCGTGCAGAGCTTGCTTCCCGTTATCCGCAGGAAAAATATCTGGAAGAAGGAGATGCAGAACGAATTGGAATGACAGTCGTTTCAACAAAAGGTATTATTCCGGGATATGGCAAAAACAGTTATCCGCAAACCGATGAAAAACTGCATGGTTCGCTTGTAAAAATTACAGCAAATGATCAGATAATTGATTTAGTTGAATTATCCGATGATCCTGCCGACCACAGAGGAATACTTTCCTGGATGAATCAAAAACCAGGTTGGGAATGGGGAAGTTCGGACCGAAGCAAACCCTGGTTGTTGGATGAAGCAGGTTCCTATGGATTTCTGGTAAAAGCCAGATTAGACGAAACATCAAAAAAATCTGCTGTTGAAACCGGCAAAGTTACCATCCGATTACATGTTGATGAATCGACCGAAAACCGCGGCGGACTTTCAGTTTACGGAGCAGAATCAGGTAGGTTTCCTATGGATTTAACACTGTTAATCGAAACCATTTAAAAATTACCTGAAATCACTCTGAAAGCCAATTAAATCAGCGCTTTTCAAATTTTGATAAACAGTTGGGAACAGGTTAAAAAGTAAGAAAATTAAAAGTTTATAATATGAAACGCAGAAAGTTTATCAATTTTTCAGCCATGGGAATGGCCGGAACAGCATTTGGAACATCAATACTTTCAGGTTTTTTTCCCTCGTGCTCCAATCCCAACCGACAAATTCATGTTGCACTGGCCGGATGTACAGATAAAGCGATTCAATTGTTAACTGATTTACTTGCCGGAAACGGCAGTATCATCCTGAAACAGGTTTATGACCAAAACAAAAAAAACCAGGAAAATGCTTTTCAGTCGTTTACTCAATCACTTGGGTACAGTCCTGAACAGGCTTCAGACTTTCAGGACATAATGGATGATAAAGAATCCGAAGCTGTTTTTATTTTTATCCCTGCAGAACAAATTCCTGAGTCAGCAATACAAGTAATCAAAGCAGGAAAAGATTTGTATATCGATGGAGAACCAACCTTTAGTATTAAGGAAGGAAAGCAACTGGCTGATGAAGCTGCTAATAAAAACAGAATTGTTCAATGCGGATTTACATTCAGAAGTAATCCTTCCGTATTAGAAGCGAAAACATACATTGATGAAGGGAAATTGGGACAGGTGGTACACATTAAGATTTTCTGTTTACAAAAATCAACAAGTAAACCTGCTAATACAAGCCGCTCCCTTGATCTGGCGCGTTTTCTCACCGGGAATCCCGGGCATCCAGTCTCAGTTTACTGTTATCAGACAGGAAGAATGGATAACGATACTCCACGACAGGTGGTCACGTGGGATTTTAAAAATTTCACAATGAAATGTGAGTCAGGCTCAGCTTTTCAATACATGAAAACATTGCCTGTTTTGGTAAAAGAGGAAAACAAAGTGCTGCAATGGCTGCTTCAGGCGGAGCGGATTGAGATTTATGGTTCGGAAGGATTGTTGCACCTTGTTCCAATTAGCGGGAGTTGGCAGGTCCAGGGGAATGCAGGAGAGGTTTTGGCGAGTCGGATAGGAACACCGCAAAGCATATTACACATTCAGAATTTTATTTCCTGTGTTCGCTCAAGAGAAATTCCCAACGCAGACATAAGCCAGGGGCATTTAAGCACCAGTTTGTTAGAGATGAGTATCCTGGCCTTTCAGACAGGGAATAAGCAGTTAATATTCGATAGTAAAAAAGAGCTGTTTACCAATAATAAACAAGCCAATGATCTTATGAAATCTTAAGCTCATAAAACAATTGGTGAATTTAAAAAAATGAAAAATATAATCAGGATACAGAATATAAAAGATGCTAATAACAAGGTTGTCCTGGGACTGATAGGAGCCGGAGGCCGAGGAACCAAACTAATTCTGGATATCAATAGTACTTGCCCCGGTGTTGAAGTAAAATACATTTGCGATGTTGACAAAACCCGTGGAGGCCGCGCAATAAACGAGCTTGAAAAAAAACAGGGTTACAAACCTCAGTGGGTAGAAGACATGCGTAAAGTGTTTGATGATAATGATGTGGATGCTGTAGTGATTGCCACACCTGAACACTGGCATGCACTGGCCTTTATCTGGGCTTGCCAGGCAGGAAAAGACATTTACA